>Ga0307377_10009026_pt1 | contig 10036 bp, 8 predicted proteins | sample TR3MG_FD_202535 | JGI IMG/M metagenome (GOLD analysis project Ga0307377, IMG submission 202535) | Soil microbial communities from Risofladan, Vaasa, Finland - TR-3 | ecosystem: Environmental > Terrestrial > Soil > Coastal area > Acid sulfate soil | place: Finland: Risofladan, Vaasa | collected...
GGATTTCCACTTCTCCCACCGCCCCTGCCGCGACGAGCAGTATTTTGATTTTCCCTTTTAAGAAGAAATAGCTGATCCCCGGCCTGTTGGCTTAGTCTGCTGTTTGCGAAGACAGTAGACTAAGCCAACTCAGGTGCAGAAGAGATCAGCTATTCAACTTCAGGTTAAGACCCTCTTGAATCAAATACAAGCTTTTGTCGGCTTTGTTTACCACGACGTGCGCCTGTGCCTCGACAGCCAGGGCGATGCCGAGCGGATCGAGATCACCGTCGCGGCGCATGGCGGCATTCGCGCTCGCTGTTCGTTGTGCCAGAAGCCTGCACCTGGGTATGACCGTTTGCCCGAGCGGCGCTGGCTGTTTGTGCCTTTGTGGGGAATACCGGTCTGGTTCCGCTACGCGCCACGGCGGGTCGAATGTGCTGAACACGGCGTGGTGGTCGAACACATTCCCTGGAGCGACGGCAAGCGACCGGTGACCGTGGCCATGATGGGGTTTCTGGCCCGCTGGGCGCGACGGCTGAGTTGGCGAGAAACGGCGCAGGTCTTTCAGACCAGTTGGGAAGCAGTGTATCGGTCTGTGGAGTGGTTCGTGGAGTGGGGACTGGCTCATCGTCAACTCGACGGCATCGAATCGATTGGTGTGGACGAGATTCACTGGGGCCACGGCATGAAGACTGATAACTTCCTGACCGTGATCTACCAGATCGACGCCGGTTGCCGGCGCCTGCTGTGGATCGGCAAGCGGCGAACCGAGAAGACGCTCCGGCTGGGCCTGAAGGCGCTGGGACCGGCGGTGGTCCAGGGTCTACGCTTCGTCTGCAGCGACATGTGGAAGCCCTACCTGAACGTTCTTGCCGCCGAGGCGGGACAAGCCCTGCATGTGCTGGATCGCTTCCATATCACTCAGCACATGAACCAGGCCGTAGACGAGGTGCGCAGGGCCGAGGGCAGCCGCTTGAAAGCCAGCAGCAAAGAGGAAGCCAAGCACCTCAAGAACATGCGCTGGTCCTTGTTGCGCAAGGGAAGCCGGGTGCGCGGCAAGGCCCGCAAGAAGCTCAACGCTCTGCTGGCCAGCAAACTGGACACGGCCAGGGCTTGGGAGTTGAAGGAAGCCTTCCTGCACTTTTGGAAGTACAAATCACCCCTCTGGGCGGCGGGCTTTCTGGATGCCTGGTGCGAACGCGCATTACGCAGCCGCCTCCAGCCCATGCAGAAAGTAGCCCGCATGTTGCGCAATCATGAGGAACTGCTGCTCAACTGGTTTCGTGCCAAAGGGGAGCTCTCAAGCGGCGCGGTCGAAGGACTCAACAACAAGATTCGAGTGGTAACCAGACGATCCTACGGCTTTCGCACCTTCAAAGCGATGGAAATGGCCCTCTATCACACACTTGGACGACTGCCGGAACCGAAAACAGCCCACAGATTCTGCTGAAGAGGCAGAAAAAAGAACGGAGATTCTTTCTCGGGGATCATGTCGTCGTCAACTTTTGATTTGGACGGAGAACCCTGCCTGCTTTCCGTTCTGCGAGATATCTCCGAAGCCAAGAAGGCCGAGGAGGAGATCAGGCATCTCTCGTTATTTGATCCGCTGACCGGACTGGCCAACCGCCACCAACTGATGGAGCAGTTGCGCAGGCGCACAGCCTTCGCCGGCAGGAGTCGCCATAATTGGGCAGTGTTGTTCGTCGATCTTGATGATTTCAAAACTTTGAACGACGCTCTCGGCCATCAAACCGGCGATCTTTTGCTGCAAGAGGTCGCCAGGCGTCTTGCAGCTTGCGTCAGTGAGGTCGACACCGTAGCCCGGTCGGGCGGCGATGAATTCGTGTTGATCCTCAAAGACCTGAGCGAGACTCCTGACGATGCAAAAGCCCAGGCAAGGGTGGTCGCCGACAAAATTCTGGACGCGGTTGGCCGGCCTTACCATCTCGATGGCCGCGCATGCATTGCCACCTGCAGCATCGGAATCACCATCTTCGGGGTTAACCACGAGAACATAAACGATGTTTTACAGCAGGCCGAGTTGGCCATGTATCAGGCCAAGGCAGAGGGACGAAACATTGTCCGCGTTTTTGTCCCGGCGCTGCAAGCCGCCGTGAATGCCCGGGCGGAGATGGGAGAAGCCCTCCGCGAGGGGATAAAGACGAATCAGTTTATGCTCTACTATCAGCCGCAAGTCGAGCATGGCGAGGTGATTGGGGCCGAGACATTGGTGCGCTGGAATCACCCCAGCCTTGGCATTCTTTCTCCCGGCGAATTCATCTCGTTGGCAGAGGAGACAAAGCTGATTCTTCCTTTGGGCGATTGGATACTGGAAACTGCCTGCAGGCAGATCGCCGCATGGGCACAGCACGAGCAAACGGCCCAATTGAAAATAGCCGTGAATATAAGCGCCGTGCAGTTGCGTAAGGATGATTTCGTTCAAACGGTATTGAGTGTGCTCGATCACACCGGGGCCAATCCCACGAATCTCGACCTGGAACTTACCGAATCGATGTTGGTGGACAATGTTGAGGAGGTCATCACCAAGATGACAGCTCTCAAGTCACATGGATTGAGTTTTTCCGTGGACGATTTTGGCACAGGTTACTCCTCGCTGGCCTACCTGAAGCGATTGCCCCTGGACCAGTTGAAGATCGATCGTGCATTCGTCCGCGACATATTGGCGGATGCAGGCAGCGGCGCCATCGCACAGACAATCATTTCCCTCGGCAAGGCAATGGGCTTGTCGGTGATCGCCGAAGGAGTGGAAACAGAGGAACAGCGAGACTACCTCGCCAATCTCGGCTGCCATCGCTATCAGGGTTATCTGTTCAGTCGGCCTCTACCATTGGAAGAGTTCGCGCTTTTGTTGACGGGCGCCAATGCGAGTTTATCGTGATCCTGGCTATTCTGGATGATGAATATCAATCTTGTTCCGGCAAACGGCGCGATTCAAGCGAAAGCTGCAATTGTGAAGGACGAGTATCCCGCAGGGTTTTAGGTACGACTGGAGTCGTGCCCTGATACAAAACCGCGGATTTTCGTTTTCCCGGGGGGGGGGACACGCACCCGAGCGCGCGCTCCCACCCTTTTCGCAAGGACGCGAAAAGGCAATAAAAGCTAATGGGTCTTCGCTCTGGTTTTGCCGAAACGCCTCGGCGACCGACTCGCAGGCAGTAACGATTGCAGTTCAAAGCGATAAGCGACGCTTAGGAACCCTGAGGACCTCTTGATTGGAGTCCGGCCTTCCGCGCCAGAGTAGACACTCTTCACCAGCCGTAATGCTGTCCAAAGCTGCCAATGGACGGCTCTTTTTGTCGTGCGTTAGGAGAACTTCCCATGAATGTTGACCTCCACATCGGCCAGAACTTCCGTTACCATCTGCAACAGGCTCTGCTGATCTACGCCGGGAATGGCGACACCCGTGGCGGAAGTTTCGTTACCCTGCATGACATCCAGGGCGAGTCCGAGCACACCCTCGGGCCGGCCCAACGGCTCTCCACCGCTTTTCTTGCCTCCCTGGCCAACAACCTGCACCGGAATGTTGGCGTCGAGATCCTGCCTGAGAATGTGCTTGCGCGCACCAACGACATGTTTATGTGGTGGACGCCAGCACAAATGCGCCCCATGTTCTTTGGCTCCCCCGATGGCAAGATGGCGGCGCTCAATGGACTCTCCTTCCCGCAGCCGCCGCTCGTCTTCCTGGCCGATGAACACACCCTTTCGGTCCGCGCCCTCAAGACAAACCAGCGCCCTTCGGCAAACACCAAACTCTATGTGGCACCCTACTGGAATGTCTACGAAGACGGCTCCATCTGCCTCGGCTCGACGCCCATCCCAACATCCCCGTCCATCTCGACCATTCCGCAGTGGGAACGCGCCTTTTTTGAGAGCGAGTTCACTCACCCGAACGGCGCGCAACGGGTCACCGCCCACAAAGGCGGCTTCGCTGGTCTTTGGGAGGCCCTGGCCGGCAAAGACCAATTCCCCGTCCGCTACCTCGTGGACGCCAAGCAAACCCTCGCAGCCTTTATTGAGAAACGTCATGCAAATTGATCATGCGATCCAGAACCACCTGCTGCGCAACCGCGTGCGCATGCTGATCGTTGGCGCCGGAGGCACCGGCAGCGCCTTCCTGCTGAACCTCCCCTACCTCCACCAGGCGCTCACCGCGTGGGGCCACCCGCGCGGCCTCGAGGTCACCGTCATGGATGGAGACACAGTTTCGGAAACCAACTGCGTTCGCCAGCCGTTCGCGGTCTCCGACATAGGCCACAACAAGGCCACCGTTCTTGTGTCGCGGCTCAACCTGTTTTGGGGCCTGAATTGGTCCGCCGTCCCGCACCATTTCACAAGAAAGTGCCTCTCCACAAGAAGCGGGGGCTACGACAGCTTCGACATCGTTGTGGGGTGCGTGGACTCGCGCGCGGCGCGCAGGGAGATCACGGCAGCTGTAACCAGTTCCACTTCCAGCACCAGCTATTACCTGGACCTGGGCAACAACAGCTCCAGCGGCCAATTCGTCCTCGGTCAGCCCCTGAACTCGTGCAACCGCCGGCGTAAAGACCGGCTGCGCATCGTGTCCGAGCTGTTTCCGGAGATGCTGGATGAGGAAGAAGACCCGTTACCAAGCTGCAGCGCCGCGGCAGCGATCAACGCCCAGGAACCGTTTGTCAATCAGACGTTGGCGGTCTCCGCGCTGTCCATGCTCACCCGCCTGTTCCGCTATGGCCGCATTCCCTACCAGGGCGCATTCTGGAACGCCGAGACCGGCCGCATGGTTTCCCTCGTCATCGACCCCGACCAGCGCCGCCGACTCTCCCGCGCAACCGCGCGGCGAAAGGCGGCCTGAGCCGGCAGATTTTGCTTTTGTAGACCTTCCGCCTGCGTTTTCCCTTTGTCTATGATGCCCGCAGGAGGATCGATGAAAAAGGCACTTGCTGTTTTTCTTCTACTGATGGCGTTTGCCAGTCCGGTATTCGCGGCTCACAAGCACCATCACCACGGCCACCACCATCATCGTCACCTTGGCTGATGAAAGATCGATCCAATGGCGCCAATGGACCGACTACGATACACGGTTGGCCATGACGCGGAATGCGCGTGGTCGGGATGACCTCGGGCGCAAGCGGTTCACGCGCGGTTGCCGACGCAGGCGGTCCGGGGCTTCCCAACTCGACAGGTGCTTACTCTGGCAGGCTGCCAATGGGGGCGCCAGTTTCGATAGAGAGCCCCGGCGCTGGAGCCGACTCCGTACTCTCCACGCACAACTCCTCTTGTCCTCTCCGGTCGTTCATTGTCCCGATTGTCATGAGCCATTTCTACCCTTTGGAGAGGATCCAGTGGCACCGAGTTTTGGCAATTATCAAGAAGGAGCTTAATCCATGTCCAAATCATTCGCGAAGACGCAAATACTGGGCCACGCAGGCGGGGACCCAGTCTTCCAGGTCTCTTCCAACGGTTATGCGGTCGCAAAATTCTCCGTGGCCACCAACGAGCAGAGGAAGAACACGCAGACCGGCGAATACGTCGAACACACCTCATGGCACAATGTCGTCGCTTTCGACAAACTGGCCGAGGTGGTGCGCGATCGTGTTCACAAGGGCGACCGGGTCCTCTTTGACGGACGCCTCACTACCTCCAGCTGGGAGGACAAGCAGACAGGCCAGAAGCGGTACAGGACCGATATTATCGTGACGGACATCTCTCTGCTCACGCCGGCACCGGAGCCACACGCGAGCGCAACGGCAGTGCCCGGAGCTGCCAACGACTCGGCTGCCGAGAACAGCGCGGCGGTCACCAGCGACGAGAAAGACGATATATCGTCAATCTTTTGAGGTATCTTGCACCACCACGATGGGGTGTGCGGGGCTGGCAACCCGCGTTTCACCCCATGCCCCACACCTTGTTGCTGTGTTGCTGCTACCTCGTAAGATATGGAGAGGAATATGGCCGGGATCCCCGATCTGACCCTCGACACCGGACTGCCGGCGAACGTAGACGCCGAGAAGACCATCCTCGGCGCCATTCTCCTCGACAATGCCGCCCACGCCGAGACGGCGGAAAAGCTCGAATCCGACGACTTCTCCCTCGACTCGCATCGCCGTATCTTCTTGCGCATGAGCGAATTGATGGACGCCCAGCGCGCCGTCGACATTGTGACCCTGGCCAACGAGTTGGCCCGCTACAAGGAGGTCGACGCCGTCGGCGGTGTGGCCTATCTTGCAAGCCTCACCGAGGGTTTGCCTCGGCGTCCGGTCATTGAGGAGTACATCCGGATCGTCAAGGACAAGAGCATGCTGCGCCGGCTCATGCTCATCTGCTCCTCGGCCATTGCTCGCGCGGCCGACCAGAGCGAGACGGCCATCGGGGTATTGGACGAAACCGAGGCCAAACTGCTGGAGGTCAGCGAGAAGGGCCTCACTCAGGGCTTCCAGAGCCTGCACCAGATCGTCGAATACTCCTTCGGCTCCATCGACAACCTCTACAAGCAAAGCCGTGAAGTAACCGGCCTGGCCACCGGCTTTACCGAACTGGACCGCATGACCAGCGGTCTGCAGAAGGGCGAGCTGATTGTCATCGCTGCCCGCCCCTCCATGGGCAAGACCGCGCTGGCTATCAATATTGCCCAAAACGCGGCGATTCGCGGCCAGGCCACTGTAGCCGTCTTCAGCCTGGAAATGAGCAAGGAATCGCTTTTGCGCCGCATGTTGGCATCTGAGGCGTGGGTAGACCAACGCAAGCTGCAAACCGGCTTCCTGGGCCGCGAGGACCACGACAAGCTACAGAATGCGTTGAGCCAACTGGTTGAGGCGCACCTGTTCATCGACGACTCGGCCGGCATTTCGTTGGCCGAGATGCGGGCCAAGGCGCGACGGCTCAAGCAGAACGCCGGCGGCCTGGACCTCATCGTCGTGGACTACCTACAGCTGATGTCAGCCACCGTGCCCTCCTCCGGCCGCAAGAATTACGAGAACCGCACCCAGGAGGTCTCGGCCATCTCCCGCGGGCTCAAGGCGCTGTCGAAGGAGCTGAACGTGCCGGTGGTAGCCCTCTCGCAGCTCTCTCGCGCCAGTGAGCGCCGCGGCGAAGACAAGCGCCCCCTACTCAGCGATCTGCGCGAATCCGGTTCCATCGAGCAGGACGCCGACGTTGTCGCCTTCATCCACCGCGAGGCCTACTACAACCGCGACGAAGAGATGTCCGAGAAAGACAGGGCCAAATCAGAGATCATTGTCGCCAAGCAGCGCAACGGGCCCACCGGCACGGTCCATCTGAACTTCATCTCCCGGTTCACCCGCTTCAATAATCCAGACGCGGCGCAAGACGTTTGATTTGACCTGCGAACGACTCTGCGCCCCTATCCGCATCAAGAAGGCCAAAGAGTTCGAGCAGGTTATGAGCCAATCCATCTCACTCGACGAACAGCGGATCTGAGCGCGACACCGCGCATCAAGACCACTGTCCCCACACCCTCTCACGCTGGAGTCCCCCATGCCTTCGATCATTCAGTCGTTTACTGGAAAATACGCCTTCCTGAGCCCGCTCTTTCGTTCTGCCTTTTTCTTCGATAACGACCAGTACAATTCACCGGCTGCCGCCTTTGAAGCAGCCAAGATACTCAGCCGCCCTGATCGCGTTTCATTCATCGGTTGGAACATGCAGCCTTGGAACGCAAGGCGGCTCGGCAAGAATATCCCCAAGAACTGGATGCGGCCGGATTGGGACGCCGCGCAGTTCGACATTATGCTCGAGATTCAGCGGTCGAAGTTCTCCTGGCCTATTCTGCGCGAAATGCTGCTGGACACCGAGGACGCTCAACTCGTCCACGGCAATGCCTGCCACGACAATTTCTGGGGCGTCTGCGAGTGCCAGTCACTTCCGCCTGGCAAACAAGAGTACGGTGTCAACACACGTTGTACCGGCGGCGGCAACCGGCTCGGGCTCATCCTTATGCAGGTGCGCCAAGAGGTCCGAGCCGGTCTGCACCTCACCCCTTTAGTTCCGAAGTGCGGCCCCGCAGCTGAAGTCACCGGCGCTGTTGCTGCCTGACGCGGCACAAAGAGCTCGACCTGATTGCGTCTCTTCGAACCAAATGAACACCGGCTGCTGAGGAGCGTGTGGGCATTGCAGCCTCAATGTCTCCACCAGTCTTTCTGCTGGGGCAACAACCCACTCAGTTCTGATACGGGTCTCGTGCGCCGGTCATTGCCGGTTAACTTGCCATCTTTGGGACGTCGCTGTCGCCATAGACGTATAAATCTTCGTACGGCCAGAAGAACCCGTGCGGGGACCGGTAGAGCAGTCGAAGGCCCATTTGCCGAAGGTTGTCCGCGGAGAGCGGCCAGTGGGATAGGACCACGGGCGTCGTGCCGGATTGCCGCTTGATCGCCTTTATCTCCTCCACTGCCACCTGCCGGTTGCTATCCCTGCCCTTGCGGAACACTACGAACGGTCCTTGGCACCGGCAGGTGGGAAAATATGCCGACCTCACTCCAGTGCGGGCAAGCACAACAGATGCGGCATAATCCGGTTCCACAACGAGCGGCCTTTGGGTCTGTCCCGCGCGCTCCAGCCACTCGGCCGTCGCCTCAGCGCTCGAGAACGGATGGAACCACGCCAATACCGAGTATTCGATCGACATGGCCATCTGCATTGCCAGCAGGACCAGGAGAACAGGCTGGGCATAACGAAACGGCAACCAGGACCGCTCCCCTTTCCCCGGCACGTTCAACATCAATGCGACCAGGAATACTGCGAACAGTGTGCTGATGTGATGCGGACTTGGCGCATGCACGGTTGCCCATACCGTGGCCAGCCATGCCAGCGAAGTCGACGCAAAGAACCACCGGCCCCGGCGCGTCACCAGTGAGGCCACGATCAGAAGCCACAGAGCCACAGACAAAGCCACCGCCACTACCGACGGATGCAGCTCGGGAATGAGCTCTTCGCGCAACGGCTCCGCCAGCATTTGCGGGATGAAAGGCACAAAGCAACTCCACAGCCGGCCCGTCGCAATCACCAGATAGTCCAGCCAAGATGCGCCTGGGAAATTGTAGTCAGGGGTCGCGCCATCGGACGCCGGCCGAACCGTGAGGTAGCAGACCAGCAGAGCCGCACCAAGAATCGCGGCCGAGATCCAGAATCGCCACTCTCTCAGGCGGCCAGCCGCAACTCGCAGGCTGGGCCCGGGATCCAGCCAGTAAAGCCAGACGAAGATACCCGCGGCGACAGGGATGGCAAAGACGTGCGCGTTGACGGCCAACGCCAGCAGCACCATCGCCAGCCAGTGCCGCGGCCGGCCAGCCAGCAGGCATCGTACCGCGCCAACCAGTAGCACCGCCGCCAGCATGTAGTTCCGCGCCATCAGTCCCATGTGGAAGAAGACGAACACGCCGAAGACGGCCATGACCCGCATGGCAAGGGGCAGCCGACGTTCTGTGAGCAGCATCCAGGCCATTGCAAGGGATAGGACATAGTTCACAACCTGCATCCACACCAGGCTTGCGGACAAATGCGCCGGTAGGTAGATCAGCAGGTACCACAGGGCCGGATGGCCCTCGTAGCGCAAATGGTGGGCCAACTCCAGCAGATTCCCGCTGTCTCGTGCGATCAGCCACGCCTGCGCCTCGTCGCCAAACATCGCGTGCCTGCTCGTCACCAGGGCCAGCAGAATAGCGAATAGCGCGAGAAACCCATAGATGATTGCTTTCTCTCCTGGCAACTCCATCGGCACATCCACATGCCGGCCGTGCTCGACTTGCATACTTCTCCCCTTTCACCAGCCGCAGACGGCCGATGGCGCATCGCGCCACCCGCGCGACGACGGTCATACCACCTGTTTTTTCTCTTCGTGATAGTCCGTTTCCGTGTTGACAGCCCAGATGTTCGCCTTCGAGGTCACGCCTGCTACGATGTTTTCCACCGCGGTCATCGCAGTGAGCATGGAGTGATCCTGGTTGTTGTATTTGTGCATGCCGTTGCGGCCCACGAGGAAGAGGTTCTCGAAGCCGTCCACATAGTTGCGGACCACGCTGAAGCGGTCGTAACTGCC
>Ga0307377_10009027_pt1 | contig 10035 bp, 11 predicted proteins | sample TR3MG_FD_202535 | JGI IMG/M metagenome (GOLD analysis project Ga0307377, IMG submission 202535) | Soil microbial communities from Risofladan, Vaasa, Finland - TR-3 | ecosystem: Environmental > Terrestrial > Soil > Coastal area > Acid sulfate soil | place: Finland: Risofladan, Vaasa | collected...
GGAGTTGTTCGAATTCGATTGTTCGGCAAGGCGTCAGATCCGCAAGGAAATCAAGAATTTTTGGGAAACTCGCCACGAGTCGCTAGAGGAAGGCATTGCTCATCGCATGGGCATCGCCATTCATGGGCCTCCAGGTAGTGGCAAGTCGATGTTCTTGAAGCAAGAGATTCGGCAAATGGTGGCCGAGGGCCAAGTGGTGATGTTGGTCGATAGTCCGTGGTACATGAAGGAATCAATCGCCAATTTCAGAGCGATGGAGTCCGACCGGCCATTAACGGTGGTGATCGAGGATATTGACGAGATCACTGAGCGTTATGGCGAGCAGATTTTCCTCGAGACCATGGGTGGATTGGAAAGTGTTAATAATGTGATGTTCATCGCCACGACCAACCACCTGAACGAGCTTTCGGAAAAGTTGAGGAGGAGAGGACGCTTCGATCGAAAGATCGAGCTGGTACTGCCTAGTGAGGATTTAAGGCGAAGTTATTTGGAGTCGAAGGTTCGCGGTCGAGAGCCCAAGAGAAGAATCGCTAAAATCGCTAGTATCACCGAAGGATTTTCCTTTGGTGATCTGCGGGACTTGCACCGATCGGTCTATGTCTACGGACAGCCCGTAAGAGAGGTTTTGATCGGCATCAAAAGCGAGATTCATGAAAATGTTAATGCTCGCAGCAAGAAATCTAAGTCACAGATGTTCGGCGAAGAGCTTTGTTCGAGCGAGAAAGACTTTTAGAATCGAAAGTATTTCTTTTAAATGGCACCAGAGGAATGAGTTTAAATTTACTGTCGAAGTCGGCAGCTGGTCGGACATAAAATTTACCCTTATTCATATAGATAACTCCAGCTATCCAGTCTTTATTGGTTTTTATGCTGCACTCTCCTAAGCACTGATAGATGCAGCCTTCATAGCTATAGTCGCCTTTGCCTATCCTTGTCATGGAACTCCTAGTATTTTATGTTTAAAAAATAATAAAGAAATGTATCCTATGAATTCTCGTAATTTTCAATTAGATATCATTTTAAACTTTAATGGGGTGGGCGATGAAGATTCTAATGCTAGCATTTTTGCTAAACCTAACATCGTGTGGCAGCGATAAGTTGGTGGTTAAAAAATTGCCTGGAACTAAGGGTGAGGTCGGCGAATCAGGCATTCAAGGTCCTATTGGTGATGTAGGTCTCAATGGTGCTGTTGGAGTTCAGGGATCGGTTGGGCCGGTAGGTGAGTCGGGAATTCAGGGTATCCAAGGTTTGCAAGGAGATGTCGGCCCTCAAGGTCCGCAGGGAGTTATCGGGCAAATCGGTCCAGCAGGGCCTCGTGGTGTCAATGGGGATGCAGGTCCCACGGGTTTACCAGGTCCTAAGGGTGACGTTGGTGTTCAAGGTGTCGAAGGAGCGATTGGGCAACCTGGTCCACAAGGTCCAATCGGAGCTCAAGGCCCAGCAGGTCCAGAAGGTCCGCAGGGCCAAAGGGGAGAGGATGGGCAGCAGGGCCCAGCTGGGAATAGCGTGAATGGACAGCTGTATGAGCATAGGGTTCAGGTGTGTTTATATGATAATTCGGCAGCGCATTGGTATCAGACAGAACTCATCTATGTAAATTTCAATAATACTGAGCAAGAGCATGAATCTATGGAAACTTATGGTGGCAAGCATGGTGGAGGCCAAGGCACTACTTATAAGCATCAGTGTAATTAATGGGGGAATCTTCAGTGAGAATATTACTTTTAGCCGCGTTCATTTCTGGAATTTCATTAGGGGCAGAGGCCGAGGATCCTCCAGACTATTTAAAGGGGGCGACTTATACGGTCAATCTATCGAATGGCAAAAAATTCGAAACGACCGCCAGGGAATTCAAGTTAGTGCCTAGAGTCAAGCATGAAAAAGCTAAGTCGCCAATGGCGAAGATTCAGACAAAAGTCATCGAAAAGACGGTAAGAAAATTGGTTTATAATAAATATCAAATAGCTCTCCTTGCTGGATCAGGTCCTTCTCGATTACGACTAAGAGATGGTGAAGACGAAGCCCAGGTCGAATCTTACAAAGATTTGGTAATAGGATTGGCGGTAGGCTTGAACATCGATAAAGACTGGGGTTTTCAAGGTCTAATTTTGACCAATGAAACTGTGATGGTGGGGGTTAATTTCAATCTTGGTTTCAGATGACGACTTTTATAAATTCACTACGGGCTTAGGCAAAGATCAAGACCCTAAGCCCGCCAAGTCTTCGGTAGATCCTGTCCCTAGGCAGGTTCCTACCGAAGGTGAATATCCGCCTTTGGATTTAGCCAGGATTAGAGCTAGAAATTACCAGGACGATAAAAAAATCTATATTGTTCGTGGCAAAGATCTTTTTGTGATCGAAAGCAACGAGATCAAGATTGAGCTAAAAGGCGATCTGAGAAATATCCAAATAGTCAACGCTCGTATGCAAAAATATCCGACCGATTCTTAAATTCCACAGAATATAATTTAGAATGATAAAATCTACCAAGAGGAGTTAATTTCGATTGGTGGGCTTAATCTATGGGCGACAACGACACATGGGCCGAATGGTCGAAGTATGTTTTGATGGAACTCAAGCGTTGTAACCAGCAGATTGGCGATTTAGAGACGAAGATTGATAAGTTGAATAATGAGCAATTATCGCAATTAAAAATAGAGATTGCGATGCTGAAGGTTAAGGCCAGTGTTTGGGGTTTAATGGGTGGAGCGATTCCAGCTATAATCCTTTTAATCAGGGAGATGACAAAATAATGAGCAAATCGCCATACATCGATAAACTCGAAGAATTGACTAATAAGTTGCCTGATATCCCTATCTATATGCATCATATGTTTTCGCAATCTCAAGATATGATGGTGGTTGTTGACGCTAAGGGGAATTTTACTTGGGTTAATAAATATACCGAGACGCTTCTAGGTTATTCTAGGGATGAGATTTATAAGATAGCTTTTGAGAATTTGGTACACCCAGATGATTTTAATGCGACGGTAAATATTTACCACGACCTATTGAATATTGATGGTTTTAATATTTCTAATTTCTCTAATCGTTACCTGTCTAAGTCGGGAGTAATTATTCCTCTTTGTTGGAACACGACCGCACTGATAGATGGCTTTGCCTATTGCATCGGTAGACAGTGTCATCTATCAACTATTTTCAATGAATGTCATAAGAAAAATAATTGTAGATAAAAATAATTCTCTTGATTTAAAATTTTTGCTATTGGGCATAGATTGTGTAATTATTGCCCATAATATTTAAATCTAAATTGTAAAAAACCCAAGAAATGGATGGGGTTGTGCCGAATCAAGTTATTGATCATCAAGCAAGTCCCGTTGAATATGCCCACTCGAAGGTGAGGATTAATGTTTGGGTGCCCAAGCATTTAAGAGATGGGGCTTTAGAAGTTGCTGGAGAAGAGAGTTGGAGTTTGACGGCTGTCGTCTGCGAAGCTCTCAAGAAATATGTTCGGGCTCATAAAACAAAGGTCACGAGGAGAATTTGATGGAAGGCATGTCGCTTGACGGGGATTTAAGCTCTCTCAAAGAGAGGAATGAAGGTATCGAGGCGCCGGTATTTACGGGTGAGACGACGAGTGTGGTCCAGCCGTTGCAAGACGGAGCTAAATCCAGCGTCGATGTGATTGAGTTGCCAACAGGGTATCTCGACGACGAAGGCGTTCTCCATAAAGATGTAGAGATCAAAGAGATGACTGGTGAGGAGGAGGATATTCTCGCCAGTGCCAAGACTCCGATGTATTCTAGGATGAACAGGCTCTTGGAAAACTGCGTGGTTTCTATTGGTAAATATTCTAAGAAAGACGCTAGGTGGAAGAATATTATTAGGTCCTTATCTGCTAGTGATCGAATCTATCTGATCCTGCAGTTAAGAATCCTGTCGCTGGGACCAGTTTTCGCTTCAAAGTGTCGATGTCCCGAGTGCGATCATTTGACTTTGCAGAACGTCGATTTAAACCATTTTAAGGTAGATGGATTAAGGAACCCGTTGAGAAAGACTTGGGAGATCGAGTTGCCTTCCAGCAAGAAGAAGGTGACGATGAAGGCTCTTAATGGTTGGTCTGAAGAGGCGATCCATAAACAAGCCGAGAGTAAAGATCGTCTTTCGATTGCTATGCTGGGTAGGATTGTTGAGTTTGACGGTAAACAGCCAGTTAAAATAAATGTATTGAAGACGTTAGGCTGGAAGGATCGAAGTGCTATTCGGGAAGCTTTCAAGGAAGAAGAAGGCGATATGGATACGAGTATCGAGTATTCATGCGGTGAATGCGGCGCCGAGGTGAATCACGATGTCGATATAGGGACACCTAACTTTTTTTTCCCTTCGGAAGCGTCCAAGTCTTAGAAGACCATATTTATTATCTTGGCCTCGAGTTTCGTTGGTCGCCTAGCGAGATTAGAGGAATGGCGGTATCGCAGAGATACCGCATTTTCGAGAGACGGGACGCTCAAAATCGTAAGATGAATGCTAAGATGAATGCTAAATCCAAGTAGTCGAGGTAAAATGAGCTAGATCTTAGGTTTAAGAGGGTGTTGCATGGCTGATTTTTTAGGTCTTGGAGTCACTTTTTCAGCGGTCGATAAGGGACTGGACCAGGCTCTTAGGAAATCGATTGAAGGCTTTAGCAAGACCGAGCAAGCGTTGAAAGGCGTCGAAGATGCCGCTAAAGGCGATGGCGGCAAGGGTGGTGTCTTTGAAGATGTGGTTGAAGGCTTCAAGCTTCTCAGTTTAGGTCGAATAGGTAGTGCTCTCGACGATATCGCTACTAGTTTGATGGGCAATAAAGATATTGCTACGGAGTTCTACAAGGTCCTTGAAAAGACCAACGCGAAAATTGGAGCTTCGTTCGATCCCACCAATGCTCAGAAATTTCAAAAAGCGATAAATTCGAGCATCGGAGCGATGGATGCCGGCGAGGTCAACGCCTTGGCCACTGGTTTTTTAAAGTTTGGTCGATCAGCGGATGAGGCAGCAGCGGTTTTGCCGATGATGGGCAAGATGGTCGGCACGTTGGGCATGGACGCAGGTAATGTGGCCAAGATGTTCGGTCAGGGATTGGCATCGCTCAGGGCTACTCCGGAGCAGATGCAGTCGTTGATGAAGCAGACGGTCAAGATGCAGAAGGCTTATAACCTCACTGACCAGCTCGACAATTTACCTGAGATCTTCGAGGTGGTAACGAAGAATGCGGCGAGGTTTGGCAATGTCCAGGCCGGTGTCGCCATGAAAACCGTGATGTCAGTATCGAGATTGTCGGCATCATTCCAAAAAATGGGTAAATCACAGGATCAGGCCTTGGGCGCTGCGACGAGTTTCACAGACAAGCTTGGTCAGATGCAGCAGTCGATTCTCGATATGCAAGTTGGACTAGAGCCATCGGACGAATCGATATTCGATCTCCAGCAGGCATTGGCTCTAACGGGCGTTACTGGGCAGAAGGCATTAGACATGATTACCAAGGGGTTCCAGGACCCAGAGGCTTTCATGAAAGACATGCAGGGACAATTGGCCGGCATGGATGAGGATAGTAAGCTTGCGGTCACTCAAAGGTTGCGAAGGATCTTTGGTGACGATGTCACTAATATGATCGGAGCGTATTCTGGCGATGTAAAAAAAGCGGTGAAGGGGGCCGAAAAGCAAGAGTCTGGATTAGGCACTGCTTCCACAGAATTCGATAAATATACTAGGGCTCTTAGCGGTACTTTAGAGGTCCAGGAGAAATTCACTAAGAATGCTGAGGAATTCTTCAAGGCAGCGATGATCACCAAGAGTCGTGGTGTGATCAATAAATATTTATCCGACCAAAGAGAGGGCTGGGGTATTTTAGGAAAATTGATTAACGACGACAAGTCTATACTTGGTCAATTCATCCTAAAACTCGATCAGTTCAAGAAAATGGGCATGGCGGCTCTTGGCATTACCGGCAAGGAATCTGCAGCTTTGGGCATTGGTGCCGGAATGCTGGCATCATTTATCTTTCCAATCGTGACCTTGATGGGATTGTTCAAAATATTCAAGGGTCCTTTGAAGTGGATGTTCGATGGGTTGAAGTTCGTAGGGGAGTACGCTCTTATTGCCGGCCAAAAAATCGGTAAATTTTTATTACCATTTTTAAGGATTTTAGGGCTGCGCTTAACTTTAGTATTGGGATCTTTAGAACATTTCATAATGAAGATGGGAGGAATGCTGAAGACTTTGATCCCTCGGATGCTTGCAGCTTTACAAAGCCTTTGGGCGGTAATGATGGCCAATCCAATTTTCCTAATTATCGCAGCGATTGTTGCCTTAGGCGCAGCGATTTACTTCACGATTAAATATTGGGATGATGTCAAGGCATACATGATCAAGATTTTTGATATGTTGCCAGGGCCGGTTCAGGATTTCTTGATTTTTTACAAGAACATGTGGGTTGCATCCTTCAATTTCGTCAAAGATATCGTGATGGGTTTTGTCGATTGGTTCAGTGGAGCTATCGATGCTTTTAAAGCTGGCGGCTGGTCGGGACTAGGTACATATATTTCCACGACTTTCAACAATGCAATTGATGCGGTGAAAGAGATATTCACAGCAGGTCTTAAGTGGATTGAGGACAAGGTCGATAGCGTCATGAATGGTCTTGTGGGAATCATCCAGAAATACATTGATATTTTTTCCAAGAAGGGATTTAGCGGCTTGATGGACGATATGATCTCGGACGCTGGCAAAGGCTTAGACGCCTTAGAAGAGATGTTCTTTGGAATTTTCAAAAACATAGGAAAGATCATCGATGATAATCTGGCGGGTTTCGTAGATGGCATGAAGAAAGTTGCCGGATTTCTGACGTTTGGACTGCTAGGTGGGGATGATGAAAAGGCTGTGCCTCCGGGCTTGACTAAGCCAGCGCCGAATCTGGTTCCTCCGGGCTTGACTAAGCCAGCGCCGAATCTGGTTCCTCCGGCAGTAGCGAAGACATCGACTCCACCGCCACCTCGCTTAAAGCCGGTGCCGGTAGCCGACCAGCCGGGATCTCCGTCAAGACAGAAAAGTACAGGAGATGTTGAATTTGAGCAAAGAGGTGAGTCTTCGGATAAAAATACCCAGGCATTGATTAATGAGATATTCGACATGAAAAAGGCCATGGTTGAGTTGCTATCGCTCTTGATCGATCGACCGATGAAAGTAGAGATCAAGGGAGATCTTAAGAAGTTAATGGCAGCTCAAACGAAGCAAACGGCAGATGACCTTGGTGCGGCTGGCATGAACCATGCCGTCAATAGGTAAGAGGGGGTATCAGCTATGGCTAGTGTGCAAGTCAGGAAAAATTCATGGTTAAATTTTGCTGATCTTTTGGAGTCGGATGGCATAGCTTTTTGGGATACCGCAGATTTCCCTCAGATCACGCCACAGTCGGGAGATACTTTTGTCACGGTCACGGATTTGAATGTCGGAAATCTGGATGTCATTGCTTACAAGGCTTACGGAGATGTGGACCTATGGTGGGTGATTGCGGAGGCTAATAATATTGACCTATGGCCAACGGATGTGCTGCTTAACACGAAGCTGAGGATTCCATCTAAATCATTTGTCGATAGTTTAATTAGTCGTGGGGGCCTTAAGTGACCTTAACTTTCAGGGACGGCACTCATAATGTAAAAATTTATCGTGATGGTAAGAAATTCGATCGGGAGAATTTATCCTATTTTTTCAATTCGATTTCGGAAGTCACGGCTAAGCTTGCTGCAGGTAATATAGCGACGGTAAAGGTCACTTTAACTCCAAGCTATGAGGATGGCCTAAAGATATTGGCCTCAGGATTGTTGGGTTTGTATGCTGCTAAACTTGGGCAAAATCCGGCACCAGCAGGAGAGGGCTCGGCTGGCAAGACCGTGAGTTCTAAGTCAACAGCTTCGAAAGTTTCGTTACCTCCAGCTGGCAAGACGCAGCGACAGCCATTGCTAGCTCCAAACACATCATTCCTAGCGGTGCAATTTTTATACAATGATCAGGAAGATAACGATGGCTCTTTAGCCCAGACGCCATGGTTTACTGGGGTTATGACGACACCGAATGTCGAGGTCAGCAGTGGCGGCATCAGCATTACAATAAACGCTATGGGATCAGGAGCTCTTCTCGGAACGATCCAAGGCGTCTATACCTTTGAAAATGAATCGGCTCTGTCTGTTCTGAATAAGCTTGCTAAGTCGATAGGTATTAAAATCGCCTTCGAAAAGGGAGATACCGAGACTGAGAGTTTGCTTACCAATAAAAAAATTACTGGTGGTTTTAATGAGCCGAAACTTCAATCGATCAAGTCGGTGTTGCACGCTGCCGATTGTTTTTGGACAGAAACCACTGGCACTGACGCCAAGCCCGAGGCTCAGATTGTGGTGAAGTCGAGAAAGAAATTCGCTGAGGGTCAGATTGAGTTCACATTTGTCAAGTTTCGGCAAATAGATCCTTCGAATAATGTTATTCCGATTTACGATTTTTCCTTAGGAACGACAAGCAACCTATTCTTAGCTGGCGCAGCTTTTGGATCCTTTCAGCGATGTTTTAATGAAAAGACGAAAAAGGTAGATACCTTGGATGTTTCGACAAAAGACATCGACGGCAAGTCCTTCTCCGGATCTGAAACCACTGGCGGGACGTTGCCTTCTTCAACAGTTCAGTATGGCAAAGGAGCGATTGGAGTCACTGATCCGTCAGATGCCGAGGTCACAGGATCTAGCCATATGGCTGTGGTTCGGGATGACGTTAAAAATACCGATGAAATTAAGAGCACGACCAAGAGGGCGGTGTTCCTGGGCCCTACCTATACGCTGGTGGTTCCTGGCTTACCAAAATTGAGGCCATTAAGTATGGTTCAGGTGATTGTGGGCGATAAAATCCCAGGATTAAGTGGAGTCTGTCTCGTGTCTTCGGTGCTTCATAAATCCGATGGCGGCGGTTGGAAAAGTGAGATTCAACTTAGACAGACGGGAGGCTTGACGGACGCTTCTTTGGCAAGTCAATTCTCCAATAAAGAAATCAAGGATGTCTCAGTGGCTGGCTCGAGTAATTCGATCGAGTCTTCGCCTATCATAGCTTAAGGGTCAAGCATGTCTTCAGCAGAGTTCATCATAAACATGATCGATGAGATCAGATTGCATGGTTTTGAAAAGGTCTTCAAAAGGTACTACGGCATCTATCGAGGCTACGTTAAATCCAATGCCGATCCCCAAGGAAGGGGACGCATCAAGGTTGTCGTGCCCGATGTTTTTGGCGAGAAGGTGTTGCCAACTTTCGCTCTCCCCAAAGACATGCGTGGAGCAGGATCTGATAAAGGTGAGTTCTATCCGCCAGATATCAAAGATGGGGTTTGGATAGAATTCGAGGCTGGAGATCCTAGGTTTCCAGTTTATAGCGGAGGCTGGCATGCGGCTGGCGAGTTAGCTGAGGAGTTCGCCTACTCATCAGATGGAGCCCCTGTGAATAGGGGTTTTAAAAATAAGTATGGCCATTCTTTAAGGTTTGACGAGACTGAGGGCGAAGAGAAGATTGTGATGACGACCTTGGCGGGTCATTTTTTCGTGATGGATGACACGGATGGATCTCACGGGATCTTTTTCATCCACAATTCAGGAGCTCAGTTTCAGGTCGATAACGATGGTAATTTAAAAATATTTGGCTCAGACGGTGCATTTATTTTTATGAATGCCGATGACGGAGAGATCAGTATCACATCGAAGGATGGTGCTTATGTCTCGCTGTCAGACCAGATCAAAGTTTCAGATGCTACGGGTAGCAACTGGATGACAATGAACGATGACGGCTTGACAGTGGCCGGAGGCGGAGTGGTCGTTAACGGCAATGCTTTGGTCGCCAATGTCGGTAGTGCGTCCATAAAGGATTTGGTAGGCGCTGGTTTTGTGGTCGGCAATGGTAAGATAGCTATTGGCAGTCAAGTTATAGAGTTAGTCGACGGGATAATTCAAATTATCGATGCATTTACCAGTGGTTCGCCATTAGTGACGACAGGCACAGGGCCTTCGTCGCC
>Ga0307377_10009029_pt1 | contig 10035 bp, 6 predicted proteins | sample TR3MG_FD_202535 | JGI IMG/M metagenome (GOLD analysis project Ga0307377, IMG submission 202535) | Soil microbial communities from Risofladan, Vaasa, Finland - TR-3 | ecosystem: Environmental > Terrestrial > Soil > Coastal area > Acid sulfate soil | place: Finland: Risofladan, Vaasa | collected...
GAAAGCCCCCTGAACGGGGCTGTGGGCGGCCGGAAAACCACGCGGAAAAACCACGAGGAATTGGCGGACCCTCCCTTTCCGAGCGGAATCCCGAGCATCTCCCGGAACACCCACAATCGACGCCACCGTGCGGCGCTCCTGTGATTCCGACTTCTGAATGCACATGCCTCCGTGGGGCCGTAGCTGCGCAGGTCCTCGATTTTCAGCCCGCTGATGTCAACACCGTTGACGAGTATGCGGCTTTCGTCGGCGTCGTAGAACCGTGCGAGGAGGTTGACCAGCGTGGTCTTGCGCGATGCCAGCGTGGATATGTTGAATACGATTCAGAAGAAGTGAGCGGGGAGACAGGCGGCAGGCCACAGGCTACAGGCTACAGGGGTGCGGGTGAGCAAACCAACGGTGATGCAGGCGCGCGGGGGGGTGGCCGAACCAACGGCGATCACGGCGTAGGGGCGAACCTTGTGTTCGCCCTTAGTTTTTGCGGAAGCATCCCCCGACATGTGGGCGAACACAAGGTTCCCCCTGCGGCGGAATGGCGGTTGTCGGCAATTCGGCAGTTGTTGGCGATTCGGTGAGGGCGAACACAAGGTTCGCCCCTACGACCGCACCATTCTGGTGCGGTAAGGACGGCGATCAACCTGGGCCTTGGGTCTGGCGCACTGTGGCCTGACACCGGACACCTGTTGCCTGCAGCCTGTTACCTGACGCCTGCCGCCTCATTCCCCCGGGCCGGCGTCGGCATCGAGCCGCCCGCGTGCTCTCCGGCGGATCACCACTGAGTAGAAAGCGTAGAGCGCGCTCGCGCCGCAGATGATCGCCCCGATCTGCACGGCCGCCGGGGCGCTCCGCCACGTGGCAAGCTTCCCCGCTTCCAGGCTGCCTACCGGCATCGCACCCACGAACACCAGCGCCCAGATCGCCATCACTCGCCCCCGGACCGCGTGCGGCACCGAGTTCTGCACCACGCTGTTGGCAGTGGACATCATGAAAATCCACCCGACCCCCACCGCGATCAGGCACAAACCCGATACGAGGAAGCTGGTGGACGACCCGAACAGGAAGAGGGCGACCGAGAACAGGATGGCACCGCCCGCAATGAAGCTCGACTTCTGGTTCGTCCGCGCCAGCGTGGCCACGACTAGGGCACCGATCACCGCGCCTACGCCGTTGGCCGACAGCAGTATTCCGTAGCCCCGCTCCGTGACCCGCAGCACGTCCTTCGCGAACACCGGCATCAGCACGTTGTACGACATCCCGAACACGCCCATCACCGCCACGAACGACAGCAGGTTTCGCAGCCGCCGCTGCCGCATGACGATGGACAGCCCCTCGGTGACCTGCCTGAACGCCGACGCCCGGGATTGCGGCCTCGGCCTCTCTGCAATGCGCATCATCAGCAGCCCGCCGATCACCGCGAGAAACGTGACGGCGTTGATGAAGAAGCACCAGGCCGCCCCGACCCCGGCCATCACCAGGCCGCCAGCCGCCGGGCCGAGCACGTTGGCGAGATTGAACATCGACGAGTTGAGCGCGATGGCGTTGGACAGGTCATCCTCGCCCACAAGCTCCACGACGAACGCCTGCCGCGTCGGGATATCGAACGCCAACACCGCGCCGAACAGCATGCTGACAACGATGATGTGCCACACCTGGAGGACGCCGAGCATGACGACGGCCGACAGCGCGAACGCGATCATCATCAGGGATGCCTGTGTGATGATCAGGATCCGTCGCTTGGAGTAGCGATCCGCCATCACGCCCCCGAGCAGCGTGAACAGCACGATCGGCACCGCCCGCAGGGCGTTGATGATCCCGAGCTGGTCCTTCGAGCCGGTCAGGTCGTAGATCAGCCAGTTGATCGCGGCGCCTTGCATCATCGACCCGATCAGCGAGATGAGCTGGCCGAAGAAGAACAGCCGGTAGTTGCGATGCCGGAGGGAATGCAGCGTCGACGGCAGCCACGTCGGACGCGGGGAAGCCGACGGATTGACCAGCAACCCGGGTACAAACGGAGGGTCGCCCAGATGGGCCGGCTCACGGCTCCCTTCCGGTGAGTTCGGGGAAGTGTTCACTGTTGCCCGGGAAAGACTTCTGAAAGCGTCGGAAGGACGCTGACAAGGCCTACTTGTGCTTACCCATACATTATAACACGCAGGGATTGGGATTGCGATAAAAAAGCAGTGGTATTCGGGTCTGTAAAGACTTGGTGGGCGCTGTAGGGGCGGGCTGAGGGCAACCGCTTGCGGTTGCACGAATCGCCCGCCCGATGCTTTTGAATCACACGTCAGAGGGCGGGCGATTCGGGCACCTTCGTTCGCGGAGACAGTGCTATGCCAACAAGACCGAAATCAAAGCCGCGAACGAAGATGCCCTCAGCCCGCCCCCTACTCCGCCCACAAATCATCTACAGGCCCTGGTATCTGGTATTCGGTCCGCCCCGAATTGTGCTTGCAATCGAAATCGCCGGCTATTATCATTCCTGCGCTGTTTGCGATAGCATCGGCATTTTCCCACGCTTCAGTAACGGAGTCAGTCATATGGCGTACAAGATGATCCAGGTCGGCACCGGCGGGTTCGGCGGCTGGTGGTGCAGGCATTTTCTTCCGCCCAACGTGGCCGACGGACACGTCGAAGTGGTGGCGGCGGTCGACAAGAACCCGGACGCGTTCGTCAACGCTCGCGAGGGACTGGGCCTCCGCGAAGACCAGTGCTACACCGACCTGAAGAAGGCACTCGACGAGAACACGGCCGATTTCTGCACCGTGGTCGTCCCCCCTGCTTTTCACGAGACGGTGGTGGACGCCGCCCTTGACCACGGGCTGCACATCCTCAGCGAGAAGCCGATCGCCGACACCATGGACGCGGCCGTGCGCATCTCGAAGAAGGTCCGCAACGCCGGCAGGAAGATGGGCGTGACGATGAGCCACCGATTCGCCCACGACAAGGACACCTTCCGCGCCCTGCTGCGGTCGGGCGAGCTGGGCCGGCTGGACTACATCGTCTGCCGGTTCACCTGCGACTGCCGCGCGTTCGGCTCGTGGGGCAAGTTTCGCCACGAAATTCCCGATCCCCTCATGGTCGAGGGAGCGGTGCACCACCTGGACATCCTGAACGACTTCGCCGGGGCCAACTGCGACAGCCTCTATGCGCAGACATGGAATGCGCCGTGGGGCGAGTTTGCCGGCGACTCCAACGCCCTGGTCACCATGCATCACGAGAACGGCGTTCGCACCTTCTACGAAGGCGCCAAGACCAATGCATCCACCATGAACGGCTGGACCAACGAATACTTCCGGGCCGAGTGCGAACTCGCCACGCTCGAGCTCGACACACAGGCCATCCGCATCAAGTGGCATCCATCCGCGAAGCCCAACCCCGACTGGCAGCCGGTGCCCCTCCGGCAGCAGCCCAAATGGATGAACGCCTGGCTCATCGAAAAGTTCTGCCACTGGCTCGACGGCGGCGAACCGATGGAAACCAACGTGGTGGACAACCTCCAGTCGGTGGCGCTGATCTTCTCGGCCATCCAGAGCGCCCGCACCGGCAAGCCCGTGGAAGTGCAGAAGTTCCTGAAGAAGGCAGTCAGAAGCGTGAAGATGTGATGGAAGAGAGAACTCCGCACACCGGTTTTCGCCTTGGAGAATTCCCATGAAGATCGCTGCATCATCCTGTTGCTGGTGGCATGATTCACTGGACAACCTGCTGCGCAAGGCCGCGGAGTGCGGCTTCACGGGCGTCGAGCTGCTCACGTTTCCGCCGGAGCTGTTCAACCTGCACGGCAACCTTCGCGAGATGAAGCCGGCCGACCTCGCCCGGAAGCTCGACGCCCACGGCCTGCGGCTTGCCGGGCTGCACTTGGGCTGCATCCGCACGCATGACGAGCAGCTCCGCCGCTTGATGACCGATTACGCGAAGCTGGCGGTCGACTTCGCCGTTCAGCTCGGCTGCGAAATCATCGTGGAAGGCGGACCGGACCGCGGCGTCGGACCGTTCGAGCCGTTCCTCGAGTCCGTGCAGGAACTGGCCGATGCCTGCTCCGGCGCCGCCGTGAAGATCGCCCTCGAAAACCACTACGGCAACTCCATCCAGTTCATCGAAGACTACGACCGCATCTTCGCCGCGATCACGTCGCCGTCGGTGGGGATGACGCTCGACACCGGCCACTTCACAAGCTCGCGAGTCGATCCCGTGGAAGTGGCGAGGCGGTTCGCCCATCGCGTGGATCATGTGCACGTCAAGGACCACGTCCGCACGCAATCGGTGGCGCTCGGTACCGGCGAGACGGACAATCCCGGCGTGGCCAGGGTGCTGAAGGCTGCAGGTTACAGGGGATATTTCAGCCAGGAGCTCGAAGTGGCCGACCGTGCAAACGCCGACCGCTACGCCTGCGAGGGGCCGGAGTACATGAAGAAGCTGATCGCGGTTTGAGTGTAAGCGAGGTTCACATGAAATTCGCCAATGTCGGTTTTGTCGGCTGTGGAAGCCACTCAACGAACAACATCTACCCGATGCTGAAATACGCGCGCTGCCGGCTGCAGGCGGTGTGCGACACGAACGAAGAGCTGGCGAGCCGCAACGCCCGCGTCTTCGGCGGCAGGGCCGTCTATACCGACGCGGAGCAGATGCTCGACTCCGAGAAGCTCGACGGCGTGCTCGTGGTGGGGCCGCCCCAGATCCACTACGAGATCGGGAAGAAGGTGCTGGAGCGGGCGATCCCGCTGTTCATCGAGAAGCCGCCGGCACCGTCCCTCGCCGAGGCCGAGGAGCTTGCGCGGCTGGCGCGGGCGAACCGCACCTTCGTCATGACCGGCTTCATGAAGCGGCACGCGCTGACCTACCGCAAGATCCGCGAGATGATCGCATCGGGCGCGTTCAAGCCGGCGGCCGGCTTCATCAAGTACTCGCACTGGCCCGCCACCGACCTCAAGTGGATGCTGCTGGCAATGTCGATCCATCCCATCGATCTGGCGATCGGGCTGTTGGGCGACGTGGCCGAGATCACCTCCGTGATGTATCAGAGCGATCGTGCGATCTCGCTCGCCCTCACGCTGCGGTTCGCATCCGGCAAGTGGATGCAGCTCATGCTCGACTCATCGCAACCCCGCATCCAAGAGCGGGTGGAGATCTCGGGCGAGATCGACGGCGGCAACGCGCTGATCGTGGTCGACAACATCATCCGGATGGAGCTGCACCGGCAGGGGATGAACGGCATCGACCTCGTCACCAGCGCGGGCACGCCCGGTCTGCACGAGATCGATCCGGTCTTCGACCTCGATGACATCAAGACGTGGCGCCCCGACTACGGAATCCCCAACATGGGGCAGAACAGCCCGTTCCTGCAGGGCTACGCGGGCGAGGTGCGCGAGTTTGCCGATGCCATTCTCGACCACCGCGAGCCGTGGCCCGGCACCGACGATACCACGAAAGCCATGCGCGTGATCGACGCCATCTGCCGCCACCCCGACGGCATCACGCGGCTGTAAACGAAATGCGCCACGGAACTGCACAGGAGACAAGGCCATGCCCCGATCCCTCCGCCTCACGTATCCCGGAGCAATGCAGCACGTTACCATGCGGTGCAACAACAAGGAATTCCTGTTCGAGCCGGAGTCGCTGCGCCTGTTCATCGCGTTGCTCTATGAGTGCTGCGACAGGTTTCGCGTGCCGCTCTACAACTACTGCCTGATGACCAACCACGTGCACCTTCTGTTCAAAGTGCTGGACGACGGCGTGCTCTCCGATTTCATGCAACGCCTGGCAAACGTCTTTGCCAAGAAGTTCAATGCGCTCAAGGGCCGCAAGGGGCACCTGTGGGAGGAGCGCTTTCACAGCACGATCGTCGAAGAAGGAGACGCCTTTCTTCGCTGCATGGCGTACATCGATCTGAATCCCCTGCGGGCACGCATGGTGCCCAGCCCCGAGCAACACCCCTGGAGCGGACATTGCGATCTCCGCGATGCGAACGACTCCCTGCTCACCATGCACGACCTCTACCTCCGGCTCGGGAAGCGGCCGACGTGGCGCTACGCAGCCTATCGGCGTCTTCTCGAGCACGAACTGGCGACAGAACCGTTTTCCCTCGCGTTCGCCCTGTTCTTCGGCACCCCCGAATTCACCCGCGACCTCCAGGCTCGATTCCGTCTCACCGATACCAACCGCCACCGCATCCGGCGCATTCCCCTGCGCGGGGGACTCGAGGCTGTTGAGCTGGTGCGCGGCGGTGGCTTCAAGCCCCGGCACCAGAGACCGGCATGATGGCTATCGCCGTGACGGTGGCAGCACGTCTCCGGCCTGAAGCCTGGCAGCAGGCATCCTCGCCAAGGTTCGCGTGCCGGATGCCCTTGAAATGCCCATTTCGAGGCCTTCCACGCAAAGTGCCTGGCACTTTGGCCGGAGGCCCTCCAAATGGTGGTTTCAAGGCCGTTGGCGAAAAGAACTGCACCGGGCGGACTTGAAGAGACGGCGTGAACCGGCCGCATCGCAGGAAGGCCGAAAGCGACCGATGCCCAAGGTTCCAGCGCCGGATGCCCTTGAAATGCCCATTTCGAGGCCTTCCACGCAAAGTGCCTGGCACTTTGGCCGGAGGCCCTCCAAATGGTGGTTTCAAGGCCGTTGGCGAAAAGAACCGGGACGGGCGGAGTGGCAGGGGCGTGGTGAACCGGACACATCGCACATCTGGGGGAAGCAGCGTCGGCAGGTTTCCCTCGGCGCTGGCGAGCCGGCGGTGCCTGATCTTCCAGCGCGGGGGTTCCCGTGGCGGAGGCGGCGGGTTGATGCCTGATCGTTGCGTGTTGTCCGTTGAGCGTCCCTGGGTTCCGTTCAAGGCGGGTAGGAGCCGTGCACGCCACGGTCCAGTCCTTCTCAAACGGGGCCCGCAACAGCGGCTGCGAAACGGGCGCGATCACGCCTTGGTCTTGTTCGGATAGGGGCAGAGGTCGTTGACGGGGCAGATGGGGCACTTGGGCTTGGCGGCCACGCAGATCCGGCGGCCGTGGAACGACAGCAGGTGCGATAGATGCGTCCACTGCTTTTCGGGCGTGATTTCCATCAACTCCTGCTCGATCTTGTCGGCATATTTCTGCTTGACGTTTTTCTCGGATGCCAGGCCGAGCCGCCCGCTGACGCGCAGCACGTGGGTGTCGACGATCACTGCCGGCCGGCCGAACGCGTTGCCGAGCGCGACGTTGGCCGTCTTGCGACCGACGCCCGGCAGGCTGTAGAGGGCCTCGGGATGGTCCGGGACGCTGCCGCCGTGGTTCTCGACGAGCGCCTGGCAGCAGGCCTTCACGGCTTTCGATTTGTTGCGGAAGAAGCCGCATGGCTTGAAGAACTTCTCGAGCACCGGCAGGGGGGCGTCGGCATAGTCCTTGGCGGTCTTGAACTGTTTGAAGATCGCGGGCGTGTTCTGGTTGACGCGGGCGTCGGTGCATTGCGCCGCCAGAATGGTTGCCACGAGCAGCTCAAGCGGGCTGGAATAGTCCAGCAACACGCGGGCGTCGGGGTACTCCTTCTCCAGCCGCTTGATGATTTCCTTCACGCGTTTCTTCTTGTCGTCCGTGCTTTCAGTCATGTCCACCTCCGTGCATTCGATGCTCTGCCGGTAGTATCGGACTGTTCAGGTGTTCAGTTGGACAGTTGGTCGGTTGGTCGGTTATCCAGTTGGTCGGTTATCCAGTTGGTCGGTTGTTCAGTTATCCAGTTGATCAGTTGGTCGATTGCTCAGTTGTTCAGTTGGGGAGTTGGTTAGTCAGGGAGTTCGGGGAGTTGGTCAGTTGTCGAGTTCACCTGAGAGTGCTGATGCGCTCAATCGGCCAACCGATCAACTGGCCAACTGATCTACTGTCCAACTGATCCACTATCCAACTGCGCCCCGCCCTACGCCTTGGCTTCACCGAGGCTGTCGTTGGGCGAGAGGTCGATGACCAGGCGCACGCGCTCGGCGATGTTGGTGAGGTGGTCGCCCACCTTTTCGAGATTCGCCACCATGTCGAGGAAGACGACACCGGCCTGGCAACTGCAGGCTCCCGCTTCCAGCCTGCTTACGTGGCCGTCGTGGAGTTCGCGATCGAGCTCGTTTATGGCTTCCTCCAGTTTGAGGGCCTTGTTGGCGTATTCGGTATCGCGGGTATCGATCGCCTGCAGCACGTTCATGAACTGCTGCTGCACGGTCTCGAACATTCTGTCGAGCTCGTCCAGGGCGGAGTCGGAGAACGCAAGTTTCTTCGAGTGGCGCAGTTGTGCCAGCTCGAAGAGGTTCTCGGCGTGGTCGCCGATTCGCTCGGCGTCGTTCACCGCGTGCATCAGGGGTGCCAGCATCTTCGACTGCTCGTCGTTCAGCTCGCGTTGCGAGATTTTTGCGATGTAGTCGGTGATCTCTGCCTGCAAGCGGTCGATGTTGTCTTCGCGCTTGTTCAGCTTCTCCTGCATGGCGGGGTCGAACTGCCGCAGAAGCTTGTATGACTCGGATATTGCCTTGAGCGAAAGATTGGCCATGTAGCCGAGTTCCTTGGTCGCCTGCTCCAGGGCGATGGCGGGCTGGTTGAGCAGGTGCGGCTCGAGGTAGGTTCGCTGGTCTTCTTCCTGTGTTCGAGGGAGGATGAACACGCAGGCGCGCTCCAGTATGCCGACCAGCGGGATGAAGAGAATGACGTTGAAGACGTTGAACAGCGTGTGGGCGTTGGCGATGTGGCGCTCGATATTGACAGGCAGCTCGGCGAAGACGTCGCCGCTGGTGAACGCATTGACGATCTCGAGGAAGAAGGGCCGATGGCCGCCCCACCACGCGGGCACGTAGAACAGGGCGATCATGTAGAGCGTGCCGAAGACGTTGAACAGCGAGTGGGCGAGCGCGGTGCGGCGAGCCGGGCGGTTGGCCCCGATCGACGCCAGCAGGGCCGTGGTGGTGGTGCCGATGTTGTCGCCCAGCACGATGGGCACGGCCGTCCAGAAGTCCAGCAAGCCAGTGCCGGCAAGGGCGATGGTGAGGCCTATGGTGGCCGAGCTGCTCTGGATCAGCACGGTCAGGGCGGTCCCGATGAAGATGCTGCACAGCACCGACTTGATCGGCATCATGCCGTTCACCGGGGCGCAGTTGAAGCTGCGGAAGAAATCCACGAACCACCGGCAGTCGCCCAGCGGCTTCAGCGTATCCGACATCAGCGTGAGGCCGAGGAACAGCATGCCGAAGCCCATCATCGCCTCGCCGTATGCCTTCTTCGTGCGGCTCTTGGACAGCATGAGCATTACGAAGCCGAGGGCGATGGCCGGATAGGCGACGTCGCTGATCTTGAATGAGATGATCTGGCCGGTAACGGTGGTGCCGATGTTGGCGCCGAACACGACGCCGATCGCCTGCCGGAGCGTCATCAGGCCGGCGTTGACGAAGCCGACGGTCATCACCGTGCAAGCGCTGGACGACTGGATGACGCCCGTGACAAGAGCGCCCGTGATGATCGCCACGAACCGGTTGCGGGTGAACATTCGCAGGATCAGCTTCATCTTCTCGCCGGCCACGCGCTGCAGACCTTCGCTCATCTGCTTCATACCGAAGATGAACAGCGCCAGCCCGCCGACCAGTGTGGCCACCAGCAGGAAGGTGCTTACCGACATCGACGTGAACTGGATGCCGCGTGCGACGAACCGGCGTTGCGGATCGGCCACTTCCGCGGTCACCTTAACCTTCTGCGTCCTGGGCGGCAGTTTCAGGAACGTCTTCGCCATCCCGTCGATGTCGGTGAGGACGTTATCGTCAGACAGAGCGGCCCCAGGAGCGTTTCCTTCGATGCCGAAGAACACGGGGATATCTTTCACGGGCGCGCCATCGGCGTTGAGGACTTGCACGGCGAGAGGCTCGGGCAGCGTGGAGCCGGCCGAAGCTTCCTGGTGGTTGCCGAACATCTTGACGCCGGAGATGACGCGGATGACGGCGCGGCGCCGGCGTCCGTCGGAGCTGATGGTTTCAGCTTCCACGTAACGATCGCCAAACTCCTTGCCGAGCTTGATGGCGCACGACGCCTTGCCGCCGGCATCGGTGAT
>Ga0307377_10009030_pt1 | contig 10034 bp, 15 predicted proteins | sample TR3MG_FD_202535 | JGI IMG/M metagenome (GOLD analysis project Ga0307377, IMG submission 202535) | Soil microbial communities from Risofladan, Vaasa, Finland - TR-3 | ecosystem: Environmental > Terrestrial > Soil > Coastal area > Acid sulfate soil | place: Finland: Risofladan, Vaasa | collected...
CGTAAGGAAAAAGAGTTTATTGATTCGGTATGCCGGATGGCCTGGTGGCACAGATTTACTTATCCCGATCTCGATATTCTTGTTGAAAAACTGGGAGAGATACTTAAGAGTCGCGATCCGTGGGTGACTGAGAAGCTGCTTCAGCAGGTGTACGACAATAAACATGCTAAATTCATAAAGTTTGTTAAATATATTCTGGGACTGGAAAACCTGAAGTCATTTTCAGAGGATGTGACGGAGGCATTCACTACATTTATCGCGAAACATAATACCTATACCGAACAACAGATACAATTTTTATTAACCCTGCAGACCTTTATTCTCAGGAAAGGAAGTGTTGAGAGGAAAGATCTTGTGCATGAACCTTTTACAAAGATCAGCCCCGAAGGTATCCTCGGCCTGTTTAAGCAGAAAGAGATTGAAGAGATCCTGAAGTTTGCAGAACAATTAGTTGCTTAATATATGTTATCAACAACAATCAAATCGGAAATAAAACGACTCTGGGATAAATTCTGGAGCGGCGGCATAAGTAACCCCCTGACAGCAATAGAACAGATAAGCTACCTGCTCTTTATGCGTCGTCTCGATGAGCTCGATCTCAGGGAGATGAAGAAAGCGGAGTTCTCGGGAGAGAAATATGAATCCGTTTTTGAGGGGTCATTTACTATTCCGAATCTGAATGAGAAAATAAGTAAATCAACTCTCCGGTGGAGCCATTTCAAGCAGATGGAGGGTGGTGAAATGCTGACTCATGTACAGGCTAAAGTCTTTCCCTTTATTAAACAGCTTAACGGTGAAGGAACAGCTTTCGGGCGACATATGCGCAATGCCGTGTTTATCATTCCAAAGCCATCACTGCTGGTTGAGGCGGTGAGTCTGATTGATAAAATATACCAGGTAATTGAAAAGGAGAGTGAGACAGGCCAGACATTTCAGGATACCCAGGGCGATATGTATGAATTCCTTCTTTCGGAGATAGCCTCTGCCGGTAAGAACGGTCAGTTCAGAACGCCCCGTCATATAATACAGATGATGGTTGAACTGGTTAATCCCAGGCTGGGTGAGAAGGTATGCGATCCGGCCTGCGGGACAGGAGGGTTCCTGCTGGGATCGTACCAGCATATCCTCACCCAATACACCTCTGTGGAGCGACGGTTTACCGATGAGAACGGATTTGTAAAGGGAACCTACGGTGATAAACTGACCAATGATAAACTCTGGAAACAGCTAAAGGAGAACACCTTCTTCGGTTACGACTTTGATAATACAATGGTAAGGATAGGCCTGATGAACCTGATGCTTCACGGAATAACACAACCCAATATCGATCTGAAAGACACACTTAGCAAGAGATTCAACGATGACAATACTTACGATGTTATACTTGCCAATCCACCGTTCAAGGGCAGTATTGATAAAGGCGATATTAATGAAGGCTTTAAGCTTGGGACAACAAAAACAGAACTGCTATTTGTAAACAGGATCGTTAACTCGCTGAAGATGGGAGGGAGAGCAGCTGTTATCGTTCCCGACGGAGTTCTGTTCGGCAGCAGCAATGCCCACAGGCAGGCCAGGGAGATGATCATTAACGAATGTGAACTGCAGGGAGTGATATCGATGCCATCGGGAGTCTTTAAACCCTATGCCGGAGTTAGTACGGCAGTGCTGGTATTTGTAAAGGGAGGCAAGACAGAAAAGGTATGGTTTTACGATATGGCATCTGACGGTTATTCGCTTGATGATAAAAGAGACAAGAATGATAAATCAGATATACCCGATATTATAATCAACTGGAATTCAAGGGAAAAAGCAGAAGGTAACGACCGTAAGGCAAAGCACTTCTTTGTCCCGGTTGATGATATCAAGGCAAATGGTTATGATTTGAGTATCAACAGATATAAGGAGGTTGTTTATGAGGAAATTAGATATGACTTGCCAAAAGAAATTATTTCAGAAATCAGATCTCTTGAAAACAAAAAAGCTGAGTTACTTGACCATCTTGAGCTGATGCTAAAAAGCTGAAATGGGATTACAACCTGAAGAAATAGTAAGTATTCAGGAGAAGATGATAGGCTTCAATAATCTGATCAGACCTGTCTGCCATCCTAAACTAAGTATTGAAGAAATCGATGGCAAAAGCCTGATTGTTCTATGGATTCCCGGTGGTTCAGACAGACCTTATGAAGTACCTGATAATGTGACCAAAGGCAGAGCGAATTATAATTATCGCATCAGAAAATACTCAAACTCAATAGTGCCGGACATTCATGAAAGAAATGAACTCATCAGCCTTGCGAACCAGGTTCCATTCGATGACCGGCCAAATACAAATGCGAAGGTTGAAGATATTTCACCAAATCTTGTCGAAAATTATCTGAAATCTATAAATAGCAAACTTTCAGGATTAATTAATAAAGCTTCTTTTCCTGATATATTGATGGCAATGGAACTTCTTTACGGACCACAGGAAAATCGCTTTCCAAGGAATGTCGGATTGATGCTTTTCAATGAAATGCCTGAAAAATTCTTTCCATATTCGAGGATTGAAATCGTTCATTTTCCAGATGATGCTGATAGTTATGAGTTTATTGAAATACCTCCGATTTCAGGTCCGGTGAATCAATAAATTACTTCTGCCCTCAATTATCTTAAAGCAAATGTGCTTTTTGAAAAAATCAGGAAAGTACACGGAGAAGCAAAATCGGTCCGTATATGGAATTATCCTTTCCAGGCACTGGAAGAAGCTGTAGCAAATGCGATATACCACCGTGATTACAGTATAAGGGAACCAATAGAGATCCGAATCGACTCTGATTCAATTACTATACTTAACTATGGCGGTCCTGATCGTTCCATATAGATGGAGGATATTGATGCCGGAAAAGTAAAAGCAAGGCGGTACCGGAACAGGAGACTGGGGGATTTTCTTAAAGAACTTCATCTTACAGAGGGTAAAGCTACAGGAATCCCTATGATAAAGAGGTCTCTGGCAGAAAATGGGTCCCCAAAAGCATATTTTGATACAGATGAAGCCAGAACATTTTTCCTTGTGGAGTTTAAAATCCATCAGGCATTCAAAAAAATCTTTATTCCATATTCTGTTCTGCAGCTTTCTGATTTTAATGATATTAATAAGCTTCTTGATTGGATTGTGACAAATCTTTCAGACGAGAAGGAATCTGCATCTGATCATAATTATGTAAATTTTGATAATGGTTATAGTAACGAAGATAGTAACCTGAAAAATGGTCATGATAAGGTAAAAAGTAACGAAGTAAGTAATGAAGTAAATATTCTGATTAGCAGCTTTATAGAAGCAATCAGAGAGAATCGTATTGATAAAAGTAATGAAGTAAATGCAGCTACAGGTAACGATGTTGGAATCGAAGTACTGAATAGAATACCTGTAGACATAAAAAAGATACTATCGGAAAGAACATTGGAAATTTTTAAAGTATGTATTGAACAACATTCTCTTAAAAGCATATTTCAAAATATTGGACTTACAAAACAGACAAAAAACTTCAATTTTTATGTAAGACCTTTAATAAAGATGGACTGGATCAGACTGACCGAACCCGATAAACCAAGATCACGGAACCAGAAATATTTTGCTTCATTGAAGGGGATAATGGTCTTAAAATTATGTAATTATCTATAAACCTCTTTAAATGAATAAGCTTCTTGCAGAAATAATTATGGTATTAGAAAATGGAGCCAGACCTAAAGGTGGTGCTGATAGTTCAGGAGAAATACCAAGCTTAGGAGCAGAACATCTTAATAAAGATGGTGGATTTGGATGAACTGGCTAAGTTATTTAAGGGATAATGTGGATTGCGGATTGCGGATTGCGGAATGGGATATAATTGCAAAACATTTATTAATAACTTTATAAAATTTATTATATGATTGATAATGAATTGAAAGTCAGGACAAAAAATTTTGCTCTTGAAATTATAAAGATTGTTAAACAGCTTCCTAAAAATCAGGAGGGTCGTATTATCGGAAATCAGGTCTTAAGGTCGGGAACTTCTGTTGGTGCCAATTATAGTTCAGCCTGTCGGGCAAGATCGAAAGCTGACTTTATTTCAAAGATCGGGATAACTGAAGAGGAAGCGGATGAAACATGTTTCTGGCTTGAATTAATTATAGAGTCTGGGCTATTACAAAAAGAGGATGTTTCTCCGTTACTAAAAGAGGCTGATGAACTTACTGCAATATTTACAGCTTCAGGAAGAACTGCTAAAAACAGCAGGCAATAGTTGGGAAATTTTATTATGAATGTTATTGACATAAAACATACAATGAAAATTGAGAAGCTTGGCAACTTTATAAATTTGACTAAAGGTAAAAAACATCAGGAAACCAATGATAGTAGAGATTCAAGATATATTCAGAATCGTTCAATCAAATTGTAAACCTTACTTAAGGATGTGCCCCCTTTAAACACGATATGTTCATGAAGGTCTGAAGCGAAAAGCATACGTAGAACCAATGTGACCCACGCATCCTTTTCGATCGCAAAGGGTGGCAATCCTGTTTTAGCGCCGGTTTGAGTGAATATGTTTTGTTGCTGATCAATTTTTAAAGTAAGCCAGTTATTCATTTTCTAAATCCTTTAACATGTTCAGCACTACTTTCTGAATCCAAACCGGAGCGTATCTTATGTTTTCTATAATCTGAATATTTTCACCAGCTTTGTTTATAATATCCTTTAGTGTCACTAAATGTGAGGGATCAATGTTCTGTTCACCCAATTCTTTCAGTCCCTGAATGATTAAAGCCGTTAAACGGTGAGTAACAGCAAGGTTTTTAGGACTTGTCTTCCTGAATGTGATTTTTTGATTACCTACCTGCACTTTTCTTGCTGATCCATCTGTCAGATAAACTACATTCATTGGGACTTGCGTAGAAAGACCTAATTTATATAATGCATAAGAACCGGTGGGGAGAATACGTGCCTTATCTCTCTTTGCAATGGCTTCTGCTATTTGATCGGCTGATGGTATTATTACTCCAACTAATTCATCTCTCTTAGGGATATAATATATGCCACGGGTCAGACGCATTAATTGATCATTATTATGCAATCGTTGTAATACTTTCCGGGCAGTCTCATAATCATAATCCCCAATAAAATCATCAATAAACAAAAGTGTACCCTGTTGTAATGATTTTATTTTCTATTTGTTTCGAAATTAACATCTTATCTATTTATATGTCCCGAAAATAGTAAATATTCGGGACATATCTTATGTTTGAGCACAAATTTTTTGCATATTCAAATATTACGTGGTAATTTTATACCACACCTACAGATATCTCAAAATTGTTCCATGGATTTCATTTGTTTATCCGTAAAAGAACATTCGAACAATATGTTGGTTTAGATGAAGAAATCAAGTCGCTTGAAGCTGATATATCTAGTATAAACATAAAACTATACAAACAACAATAGATAAATGGTAATTGTAGAGGACAATGATGCAGCGCAGCGGAATATGTGGTTTGAAAAAAAGCCCTTCTTTGCTATCTTTTTCGCTAAACCTTTAAAGATCAGAGAAGGTTGCAGTTCAACCACACGAAATACATCTTGTGGCAGTAGGAACGGCCTTTAATCTGGCAAAAGGAATTGGTTTATTGCATTTGATACAGATACCATAATCTGGTGTGTCAATTCTACCAAGTGTATTGGTAAGAATAATAATTCTTTGTTTGGCTTTTTCAAGGGCCAGCTCGTTAATCTCCTTTGAGGCATTACTCTCTTTGGAACTAAACCAGTCGTTGGCATCGGACTGAACCTCAGAATTAGTCAGTTCAGTGAGTGTATTGATTGATTCTTCCAAAGTTGATATTTCGTTTTTAATATGATTCCTTATCTCATCCCTTTCTTCCTGTGTCATAACAATTGATTTATTTCGGTAACAAAATTATAAAATATTGTTCTTTTTCACAACTGTCTTGCTCAGGGAAGAGTTTAATAATGCTTAGCTCAGGGCAAATGGCATTCATGGTAAACATAAACAGATGCCAAAGCCAAGGCAGGGACCTAAGTCACAATGTAATGCTCCATGCCCATGTGGCAGTGGCAGAAAATATAAGCATTTCTGCGTGATCACCAGGCGTGATGTCTTACAAAAAAGGGTGATTGAATCCAGTGCGAAAGCTAAATGTTAACTTATAAGTTAATTTTATAACCTCAGTTATGGGTATAAGAACTTTTATTAATCAAGGATTTATGGATATTTTACTAAAAAAGGCTTGCATTTCATCCCCCACGGCTGTTCTAAGACAATTCCAATAAAGTGCACCAATTTCCCAATCTTCAATCATAAGATTACTCTCAATTCCTGAATCATCTAAAAAGGAATAATAAAATTTGTAGGGAAGTTTAGGTATTATTGTTTCAATGGACTTAACAGTTGCAAATAAATCTCCTTGTTTCCTTAACTCTAGCCATTCATCTTTCCATTCTCTCGTATCTTCCTCAATTCCAAATCCTAAAATCTTCTAAGGCTTAAATGTTGCTAATGACATATTATTTGGAGCTCTTGAATCTTCAAGAAGTTGGTTCTTATTAGTATAGACTTTTTTAAAGCACAAATCTTTTCTACGAATCCAGTTTCCTTCAGTCCCAATGGATGCCCCAATGACTATGTCTTTAAAATTGTAATTAACAGGAGAATGACTTTCAGGTCTGAAATCATCTGTTCTCTTGTTTAAATCTAGTTGAATCCATGTGTATTTTACTTTATTTACTTTACCCGACCCTTTTAAATCAATTAAAAAACTTAAAGGAACAGGGTATATCCTAATCCATTCTCCATTCTCAAGCATTCCAGCAGTGCAAACAAGCTCATCATAACTTCGTGATGGCAAAGGGTAAGTTGTAACAGTTATGAAAACATTGCTTCTTGCTATCAAATATGCCTTATTTCATGATTAAAGCCATCTATTTTTGAAATAGATTCTGCTAGATGTTTACGATGGCATTGATGAATATTGAGTTCAAAGCAAGTTAAAGCAATACGTCTTTTAGTAATAAGAAGTGACAAAATATCTTTCTGCTTTTGAATTTCATCCTCTAAAACATTAGACCTGTAATATTCAAATAATTTATCATTGCTAGACTGAGTATATAATTCCTGTCTCTTGTTTGAATCTATTCCGACTTCAGGTATATGCACGTACTCGATTCCAATACCATTACAGGCATTCTGAAGCTGATTTTTGCTAAAACCATATTTCATACTTAAGGAGTTTTTTCGTACATCACACAAGACTTTTATGTCATTTATAATCAACTTGTTTAAATATTCCTCAAGAGAAATGCCTTCGTAACCAATTGTAAATAAGACTATATCTGATTTTGAAGGTTTTTGTTTTTTAACTTTCATCAGTTCTTCAGAACTCAATACATTTGCAGTTATTTTACTGTTTATGGCATAATATGGATAATTCTTATAAGTTAATTGTATAAGCTCATCCATACTAAACATTCCATATTGGGTTTTTATATAGCGGATAGCTATTTGATCTTTGGTTTCTAATTCTAGAAAATAATCTTTTGTGTCGGCTTTTTTCCAATTTTTTCCTGCTTCTGCAACGAGGCCATATTTGACCAAGGTGCCTAAATCGGCATTTGCCTGAAAAGAAAAACAGCCATATTTATAAGGAACGAAATGGAATGATTTGTCAACCTGTTGACGTGAAAGCAAGAATAAGAGCTTTTGAATACTTGTTTTATTTAACTCACCGTCAAATACTTGTAAAATGGATAATAATATTTTCCTACGATAATACATAATCTTAAGATACAAATATACTATTAAACGGTTATAACTCTTTCTTTTGGTTCGGTGAATTTATTCTCCGGGTCTAATACTACATTCTCTACCAAGGGTACAAGAAATTGAATATAATAGATTCTTCCACCTTGAAATACAAAATCAAATGCTTTATCGCAATTATTTTACCTGATTACAGGAATAATCAGCACTAATGAATCCCTCTTTGTAACATTGCTCTACATAAATCCTATTTGCACCGAGCATTATTCTTCTGTATTGTTTCATTTTTTCATTAATCTGGTTTTACCAGTTAGAAGGTTCTGCATTGTTCTATCGAGACTAAAATCCTTAGCGTCATATAAATCAATAATATGTAATCAATGCGATTACAATCTCTTACTCAAATTCTTTCGGTACTCCACAAATCATACTGAATACCTTATCAGATGAATTGTTTCTGTATTGATGTTTTTCGTTAGGATTTACCAAAGCAAAATCTCCAGCTTTTATTGCTTGTTCTTTTCCAGCCTCATTTACAAGAATTCCGTGACCTTCAATTATGAAATTCATATGTTCATATGGATGGCTATGGAAAGGTGTATTTCCGCCAGGTTCCACAGTGAATACCCTGTAAGAATAAACCGGTACACCATCCTTACTTCCTAAAGGGAGTTGTTTCCATGCACCAGAGGCTCCTTCTATCTGTACTTTGCTCTTTTCAACCTTATCTATACTAATAATTTTCATAGCAGTAATTTTTTATTTGAGTAAAAATATGAAGATTAACTCCAACTTATGCTAACATCAGTATGTAACTTAAAAAAACAACATTGGAAGTGACGTCATCTTCTCACGATACTTACCGCAGAATATCAATTTTATATTAATATACCTATTCACATTTCAGGTTTGATCTCTGAATTTTTGATGGTTCAGCAAAGGCACCATATGATGCATTTTTCAATGAAGCACAGGCTTCAGAAATTTGTCCTTTACCTTCCTGTGCAAGGCCAAGTTGAAAGTAAAATTTCGCTTTGGCTTCGGCATCACCTGTCTCAAGGTCAAGTCCTTTTTGACCATATTCTGCTCCCTGGTCGAAATTCTTTTGTTTGTTATACACATCTGCAAAGTAGTAAAAAAGGTCCTTGTCGTCACCGTATTTTGCGGCTTTGTTCAGCAGGACAAGCGCTCCGTCAAGATTATCAGCCTGTACTGCCTTAGATCCGGCTGCACGGAAATATTCAAGTGCCATTTTTGAGGTCTGTTTTACTCTTTCTTCATCATTCGCACTTTTCAGTTTTTCAATAAATAAATCAATCGTTTCCTCAAAAGCGTATGCGCTATCCTGCTTGATGTATATCATAGCCTTATTGTAAATTGCAGTAAGATAGCCATGATTGATTGCCAAAAGGCTGTCAAATGTTAAAAGGGCATTTGAATAATCATTTTTGGAAAAATAATCTGAAGCAATGGTATTATAAGCCTGTACCAGGACTTTCTCGGAATTTGCTTTATTTGATGAGCTACCATATTTTTCTGCTGCTGCAACGGCTTTTTTTGCGGCCTGAATTATTTCAGGCGCCGGTTTTTTCTCATTCAGTGCATTATATGCAACCTTAAAATATAATCCTGGTAATACTTTTATAGCTTTTCCCTTGAGGTCATCGGCAGTTTCACCAACCTGATCTGACAGGATAATTACATTCTCAAATGCCTCAATTGCAACTGGCAGATCAGTTTGCATTGCCTTTCCACCTTCATTATAAACTTTTATCACATCATTTCGTTCCTGGGCATTAAGATTTTTGTCTAAAAGAGCAGAGAAAACCAGGATACCTGCTATTTTTATCATTACATTAATTTTCATGTTAATTCAGATTATCAAGTTATTATAAGTAAACTATTTTTTAAAGGCCATAAATGTAGAAATTTTATTTGTTTTATCTAGTTTTTGATTAGAATCAGTTGATAAATATCATACTCAAACTTTTCAATTCGAGAGCTAACACTTCAGGTAAAGAAGTGCTAATTTGCCGCTTTGGCAGTAAAAAATTGCTAAATGCTGGGGTGTTTAAAAAGAATTACTTACTTTTACCGCTATAAGAGTAAAAAATGACACAATCGCAAGAAATAGCAGATGTAATAAGGATGCATCGAAAAGCAGCCAGATTAAGTCGTGCCCAATTAGCAGAAATGGCAGGAGTAGGTAAAACAGTGATTTATGATATTGAGAAGGGGAAGGAA
>Ga0307377_10009031_pt1 | contig 10034 bp, 11 predicted proteins | sample TR3MG_FD_202535 | JGI IMG/M metagenome (GOLD analysis project Ga0307377, IMG submission 202535) | Soil microbial communities from Risofladan, Vaasa, Finland - TR-3 | ecosystem: Environmental > Terrestrial > Soil > Coastal area > Acid sulfate soil | place: Finland: Risofladan, Vaasa | collected...
AATAATTAACTCTATCATAATACTTATTAAATTGATTAAACGGAATAGGAGAATGTCTAACGATAACTTCATCGTCTATTCCACTCAGCTCAAAATTAATGCTTCCTTCATTATCTGGATCTTGATTTTTGCACCATTTTTGTATAGATTCTGCAACGACTAAACACTCTACTCCCTCGGGCATAACTATTTCTCCTAAATAATATCTTCAATAATTGATAATCTATGCTCTATCCAAACCTGGAGATATGTAGGGAAATCATTGATGTGTTCTTTAAAAAAATTTTTAATTGTAATTAACATTTCTTTATCATATCGAAGATCTTTTTCTTTTAAAACCACTCCTTTTTCACGCGTAAAACAATCTTCAACAATTATTTTTGCGTGTGTTGTTCCAATTACATCTAACGCAGTTGTTTCATCATTCATTATTTAACCTCTTGTTTATTAAAAAACCATTCCTTTCTTTCATTGGCGTTTTTTAATTGTAAACCGAAAAATATTTGATTGAATGTCTCAATCTGATTTAATATACTGTCAAAGTTATTATCGCTAATTAATTGCTTAAACGCTTTTTCATCATATTTAACGCGCTTTCCTAAGATATAGTGTAAATTATCAGGGATAGCTAAATCATTATCAATCAAATCAACTAGTCTTTTATTAAGTCTATATTCTCCATACCTTTGAGTTTTACTTGCAACTAATTTTATAAACTCACGAGGAGACTCTAATACTTTTTCCGCGGTCTTTTTACCCATTCCTTTTACTCCAGGAATATTGTCTGATCTATCACCTACTAAAGATTTGTATGTGACGATATTATATTTTGGATTTTCAAAAAAATCTTTTGATTGTGGGTTCCAAATTTTTACATTTGGAAATTGTTGTTGTAGTTGAATTAAATCTTTATCATTAGACCAAACAATAATATTAACATTATCTGATGCTATTCTACAAATCTGCGCGATAATATCATCTGCTTCATATCCTTTATATTTAAGAGTATAAACAGGAAAAGTTTTTTCTAAAAGATTTAAGATAACTTCTTTTTGTTTTCTGAAATCATCGTTGAATGGATCATTTTTATTTCTAGAAACTCTGTGCGCTTTATATTCTGGAAGAAGTTGTTTTCTAAAACTATTTCCAACATAGTCGTCAAGTGGCATTATTACTTTACTGGGATTGAAATCTGTAAGAGCTTTCTTCAGCATTCTTAAGAATGATAACACGACCAAATTTGCGCCTTCAATTTTTGTCCAAGGAGTTTTTGATCGGATAATCATATTATATGTATCAATAATCAGAAAATCAGTAGTAGGCATAAAATTATCCTTTTCTTTATAATATTTCTTATAATAATAATATAAAGAAAAGCAAATTAAGTTTTACGTTTTAAAAAATTTAGTATTTTTTTTAATTTTATGAGCCACGTTTTAATTTTACGAGCGGGCAATTACATGTTGGACAAAGATAGCTGAAACTTTTTTCTGGATCTGGACATGTATTGCAAGACACTTTCTTTAAATTGGATGCGTCTTGCGAATAATAATTACAAGCAACACACCGATAAACATAAGTTGTAATACTTTTTATCATTTTATTCTTCTGATTTGTTTTTCGCGGCCGAGTTGGTAAGCTCTTCCAGTTACTGGATTTATAACTTCACCTGTTTTTCTATATGTACTTATTCTTTCGTCTTGAGCTTTAGTTATACGAGCTCTGGCTTGAAGCTCGTCCCCTCCACTTTTAGGCTTAACAGACTTTTCTGGACCAGTGTTTTCAACGGCGCCTGGAAAAGGTTTAGAAATTAATCCCTTACGCATTTTCATGTATATTCCACACCTAGGGCACTTAAAATTAGATTTTCCACAAGAAGTACATCCACTTTTTCCTTTAATTAAACCTTGAGTAGACAAAGACTTATATCCACAATTTGAACAACTATATGTAGGATTTAACATATTTCTCCTTTATTTAGTAATACTTCTTTGTAGAATTTCTCCTGACGCTTTGGTTATATTTTCAGTTTTAAAACCTGGAGATTGTTTATTGGATTTAACACGCGCCCCACATTTAGGACATTTTAAATTTTGAATTAATTCTTCAATAGACTTATATTTGCCGTTGCAGTTAGGGCAATGATATAAAATATTCATTATTTCCACCTAGTTTTAATTAACTTATCACCCATGATGTCTCCTATAGTGTCTTGTACAGGAGTTGTTCTATTGAAATATTTTTTTTCAATTTTACCATCCATTTTTATATACCCAGAAAACCATCCCACATCATTAACTGTTCCACAGTTAGGGCATGGAATTATATTTGTCTGTCTAGATACAACAAACCCACTGCTTGGTATGTTTTTCCCATATCCAACCAAAGGATATTCACATTTAGCACAAGTATATGTTTCATTTTCTTTATTTAATGGAATCCAATCTGGATCTTCGTAATTTGGATTTTTAACTCCTCCCACAGGTTGACCTATAGGTTTTGGTTCTTTGTTGAAATAACTAAGTTCCCAATTTGAAGAAATTGATTTAGATTCTTTAAGATAAAATGATTTATTTAAATAATTGCCAAATTTCACAACAATATATATCATTAAATAGCTTTAAATTTACTTACAAATTGAAGAAAGATTAATCTTTCTTCAATTTAAGTCTAAAAATTGAGTTTCTAGATTGAACAGGATGAATAGGAGCAAATAAAACTGAAAGAACGTTTGAGTCATAGTATTCTTTTAATTTTTCATATACTTCTTTTTCGCAATCTGACATTGCTGGTTCAATATCTTTTTGTGATGCGAAAGTTCCATAACTAGCTTCAACATTAAACATTGATTCTAACTGATCTTTAAGTTCTTGATATTCCCATTCGTAAATATGATTCCCAGCTTGGCCTTGATGAGAAGAAAAAATAGGCGTAGATATAAATAAAACTGTTTCTGAATTCATGACAGATTTAATATTTTCTAATATCTTAATTCCATCTTCTTTAGGGATATGCTCTAAAACTTCTAAAAACACAATTACATCCCAATTATCATATTTAGGTTCCGGAACATTTTCCACGAAATCTATTTGTTTAAATTCATGTTCAAAATTAGGAATCATTTCTTCGTGGAGTTCTTCAAGATTTAATTCTCTTATATCTGCGGCTAAATAATAATGAGGTTTTATTTTATTCGTATAAACTGTTCTAAGCAGTGGAAATTCTTTTCCGCACCCTAGATCTAAAATACTGAAATTTTCATTTTTTCTCATCTTGCTAAGATATTTTAATACATGAGACCATCTAAGACAATGTGCCAAATAATCTCGATGTATTTGCCCACGCCTAGTCGCCTGAAACACTCTAAGATCTGTTTTATTTGCTATTTTTTTTCCTTCTGGTGATTTCTCTAAACGCTCTGATTTAGCCATTCTTTTATCTCCAAACTGCATTCTATTCTCTTAATAGAATAGATCTTGTTTAATTTTTAACAAAATTTATTAAAATGGAAATGTTATTGAACCAAGTTCTTTTATTAAATTAAGTTCTTTTATTATATTGGTAATATGTGATATTACTTTTTCTATTTGGTCCTTAGCATCCTCAATGTTCTTAAATGTCTTGTATAATGAATTGTTATCAAAAGAGCAATGCTGATGTGAACTTGGACTACATGTGGGAGATATTGAATCCATGCTAATCCAATAACTCCATGTATAATCATGATGAGGACAAATAGTAATTCTAATTTTATAAATATCAATTTCAAACTCACTCAAAAGAAAATAATCATATCCATTTTTAATAGGAGGTCCGTACCATGGACACCCGCTGTGTTTTTCGTAATTTATTTTTGGATCTTTAATCATTTTATTTTCCTATTTTATCTCTGAAGAATCATTAAATTGAAGTTTTGCAAACTTTCCTCCACGACTAGGAGATAAAAATCTTTCAAAAAGAAGATCATGCTTGATGGGGTCTAATCCTGTAATTCCTAATAAACTACAAATTAAACTTCCAGCGCCGGAATTATGGACAACTAGTCCATCAATGTTATAAGAATTAGATTCTTCAACATGAATATCATGTACTTTTCCCTTATATCTTTTTTTTGATATTGATTTTATTTTCATCAATTAATTTCCTTTTCGTACCCCTTTTAGGTCCAATATTTCATCTTCTTCAAATAAATCTTGAGCTTTAATCCATTTGTATTTATTTTTTCTTTTTACTCTTATTTTATGGTCTAACGTACACGAAATTTTTCTATTGTCTTCTGTAATTATTTCTAGTATGTCTTCGTCGATATCATATTCAAATACATTTAAAACAAAATGAAATTTATTATCATGTGATAAAACTTTGTCTCCTATTTGAATATCTTTTATGTTTTTAATTGAATTTTTACATATGACTTTATTTTGAGACAAAAAGCATCCTCTTCCTACTCCTACTGACCATCCATTATTTTTTGAATAATCAACAATCTTTTTAACACACATAAAATAAGAAGAATATCCTTTTTCACAAATAACTTTATATTCCTTAAGTAATCTATCTTTATATATTTGATTGTTAAAAACACCTCTTTTTTTCATTTCTTTCACACACAAATCCATCATCAATCCAGCAGAATTTTCTATTTCCGGGAACTTAGGAGTTGTATCTATTTTAACGTCACAGCTTTCGCATATTCGAACCGTATTTGCTTTTGCTTCTAAATATTCTGGTTTAGGAATATTGTTTCTATATTCTCTTTCCCATAAATTATCCATTTCTTCTGGTGTCTTATACCATAGCTGGTCAGTGTGAAATTCTAATCCAGATCTATTATTAATAGTCCCTTTTGAGTTTAATAATAACTCAATTGTTTGATTATAACTATCTTTTTGTTCACAATAATGAACATCATTTGTAACAACTAATGGGATATCTAACTTTGCCGCTATTCGAATAAGATTTTTATTGACTTTGTCTTGTTCTTCCATCTTAATCATTTGCAATTCAATAAAATAACGATCTTGAAAAACTTCTTTATATCGTCTTGCTAAATCTTCTGCTTCTGGAATTCTATCTTGTAAGGCTAATTGTGAAATTTCAGATCCAAGACAAGCCGTTGAACATATTATTCCTTCTGAATATTCTTGAATTGTTTCCCAAGAAACACGAGGTTTATAATAAAAACCATTGATCCAGCCGTCAGATATTAATTTGACTAAATTCTCGTATCCTTGATTGGTTTGAGCTATAAGAACTAAATGAGAATTTCGTCTAGCTAAAAATTTATCTTCATCTGAAAGATTTTTGAAATTTGGAACTAAATGATGATAATTATTGACATAAACCTCAGATCCAAAGACGGGAGTTAGATTATCATATCTAGCGCACTCCTCGATCATTCTAGGGTACGCAGCACCCATTCCGTGATCCGTGACACATAAATACTCTATTCTGTTCTCTGATGCCTTTTTTGCGTACTCCTCAACCGTGCCATAACCGTCCAAACATGAAAAATCAGTATGCAAGTGTATATGTGCGAAATCAGACATATTTTACCTTTTTACAGAAAACTTTGTTTCCTTATATATCATAAGAAAACAAAGTTTTTAATTTGACGCGATTACCCATTAATTTCCTTCAGGGTTTTCCTCTAGATCACTTGGGAAAAATTCTTCTTTATATTCTTCCCAGGTTCCCTTATTAGATTCAGTTCCGTCTAAACTATAAATAGCAAGAGGAGCTATTTTATCATTATATTCTATGGGAATTTTAGGATCATAAGAATCATGAATCTCATATGTAGTTAAAACTACTGGTCTTCCCCATAATCTACATAAGAAACTAACAACTTCTCGGGCATATCTAATACTTAAAGTTTGATGTGTCCAAACGTGTTCGATATGTAGGTGACCAAGATTCAAGCAGTTAGCGTCTTTAACTTGAATGATTGGAAATCTTTGCATTCCTAAGTCTGAAAGAATTTCAGGTTTAATATCATCAACTTTCTTTGAAATTAGAACATGTTCTCCTTTTCTATTTCTCTCCCATTTATAATACTTATATTCGTCACAAAAATCTTGATCCATGAATTCATCAACTAACATGTAATCATTATATAGTTTTCTAACTTCGAATAATTTTTCCGTTCCAAGACCGAGTTTTTTGTCCCATTCTTGTTTCGTTTTTTCATCTTTACACTCGTCCCATTCGGGGCCAAATCTTCCTTTATCCCATTTTTCTTTGATATAACGAAGAAGAAGGTTTCCCGTAGCATATGGATTTCTTGAATACTTTCCACCCATAACTCTTGAATGATGGTCAGCATAATCAACAATTCCAGCATCTCCGGCATATCCCTGTTTTGCCATTATTTGTTCGTCCCAATAAGAAGCCCATCCTTCATTGCAAACTTTAGTATTATGGCTGACAAAATTATTTGCTATAAATAGATGGTTCGAAGGAATTGTTACGTCATAAACGGTTTTTTTCTCTTCAATTTTTTCTATTTCTATTATCTCGTCGAAATAATTTTCTTTTTTAATTATTGGTAATATTTTATCAAGCAAGGTACTGTCAATAAGACCAATGTTCTGAACATTATTTTTATTTTCAATATCTTTTATTCCGAACATTTTAGAGCGAGTGTAAGGAATGCCAACTTTTATATAATTATCTCCCACCTTATAACATCCATTTTTCCCTTTTTTCATTAATGAATTTATGTGTTCCTTTATATAAGGAAAAACATAATTTTCAGAATTAGTAACAGACCTTACACTTTTAAGTGTATTTTTGCCTAAAGAAATAAATCCTATTTCTTTCATAAATTTATCATAATGATATGATATCACTATAAGCTTATGGTTTTTTCTTTCTTTTCCGTCCTTGTAATTATATTTAATTTTAACTTCTTTGTGTATTGAAATAATGCCAAAATTAAATAGTAAATGATGAATTTGCTTGATTAATTTCTTTGAAACAGATGAGCACTGAACTTGTCCTGCGCTTGTATTAGAACCATCTCCCTCAAAAAAAGCAGATAAGAATTTACTAATTGTATTTTTAGATGATCTAAGTATAGAAAAAGGTATCTCTTTGTCATAAGAAGTATTTTGATTTAATCCACATGAATAAAGAAAATCAAAAAACTTTCCATTGCTAACACTTAAGACGTGGCACCCTTTTTTATTTATATATTCGTTAGGAATTATTCCAAATTCCTCTTTGTATATTTTAAATATCTCACTAATTACTTCTTGGTCTTTATTTGAAATTGAAAACGAAATATTATTCCAAAATCCTTCTGCAATATAATATCCAAAAAGTTTAGCTATTTGCTCGTTAATTGTTTTTGGATATTTAAAGTCTTTAGATCTTTGGTAAAGATCCATTTCAGAAATTAATGGGCATTCTGGATATTTATCCTTATATTCTGAGCATTTTATTCCATGTAAATCCAGATGAAATATTATATTTCTTATTTTTTTTCCACAGATTTTACACGTAACTGTTTGCTTCTTTGAATTTATAATTTCGCTTAAATTAAAATCAATTTTAAAATCGTTATTAGAAAATGAATTGCTTTGTCCAATTTTTATTACAGCAAAATTTCCTTTTTGGATATCTTTTAAGCAAATCATTTTAAAATTTAAGTTTTCATCTAATACTTGAATAGGGTGCTCTGGAGTTCCTTCTAATTCTATCCCAGATTTAGTTTTTATTTTAACTGTTTCGTTAGTCTCATTTTTATAAAAATGAGACGTTTTTTCAAGTGAATTATCTATAGATAATAACTCACTTACGTGTTCATGATAGCCATTTTCGGAAATTAAATCTCCAATTTCTATCATCCCGCGCCTGGTCGAAACAAGTGTGTCTTTAGTAACACATTGAATCTGAGGAATGAAATAAAGAGATTCTTCTCTAATCATGAATAAAATATCTCTCATCCAGTTTCTTAATCTTGGAGAATGAGTGGCAATAAAACCTAAAACATCACGCGTTGATTTTTCTGGAAATGATCTCATTTTTTTATCAAAGTCTTTTTTAATTCTATGTCTTTCATTTTTAATATAATCTTCTGGATTGATGAAATCATCCATATATTCATGGTCTTCTGTTATTCTAATTCTTCTAGGTTCTTCTGTAATTATTTCGTCTTCAAAGCTGATATCTTTATACTCGCTCTCTTTAAAAACATCGTCAGGATCAACTAAATATTGAATGGAAAGAGCAAGATCAAGAAATCTAATGACCGTGTTCCGTCCATATTTTTGACAATATCTTCTAATTTTAGTTCCATGGCTGGCAACTTCATTTATCATGTTTCGATTGCTTGGTTCAAACCAGACGTTGTTCTTGAAAAAATCATTATGGGCATATGCGTGAGCGATAACTGTTAAATTATCTATTTCGCTATTAGAATTTAACAAATATGCATAGCAAGGATCGTTGTTCGTTACCATTTCGTATATTTTAGAATATCCATATATATATGATTGCTGCATATGTTCAAATTCCATGCCAAATAAATAATGAGGAAATCTAACTGGAAATCCTCCATATGCGGCAAGTTCAGAAATTTCGTCCCAATGAAAGAATTCATAAATATAATCAAATCCATCAAGACCTGATTCTTTACATGCTTTAACTATGTCATTGAATTTATTTTTGGTATTATTAGACATGTTGATATCAGGGGTTCTTTGCTCTGCAAGGTCCTCAAGTTTTGTTCTCATTTTGTCTTTTGTGTTAATATACGACATATATTTTTCCTTTTTTTATTTTATGCTTGTGCCGCAGCTTTTGCCATTCCTTCTTTTGATAAAAAATGCTTTATCATTTGAAACTCTTGATCTGTTCCAATTCCTTTTGCTGGATCAACATATTGATAATCAAACATTCTTACAATATCTAAATTTAAATCTTCAATTCCAGCAACTGTTTGTAAGAAGCTATTTTGTCCACCCCATCCATGATGTAAAATTTGACCTACTCCGATTAGATTTGCTTTAACTTGTAAATTTTTAATAATCTCAGCGCATTTTTCATTATCTTCTGTCCAATTTTCTCCGTCTGAAAAATAAAAGATGTAAATATTCCATTGGTTTGTTGGGAAAGTAAATTCTATTTTTTCATTGATCAAGTTAAACGCGGATGAAATATATGTTCCTCCGCCATATCTCATTTCATAAAATTTATCTTGATCAACCTCATGCGCTTCTGTATCATGTCCAATATAAATTGTTTCAGTTCTTTCATAAAATTGTCTTATCCATTGATCAATCCACCAAGCAGTATTAACAACGATGTCACATTTCTCGTTATTCATAGAGCCTGACCAATCTCTTGCGAAAAAGATGACAGCGTTAGACTGTGGAATCTGTTTAATATTCCATGATCTATATCTTTTATCATCTTGAATAGGAATAATAACTGGATCACGTGGGTCATATTCTCCAGTCTGAATCATTCTTAACATTGCTTGACGCATTGTTTTTCGATTATGTCTCAGTGATTCGGGTCCAGTTTTTCTTAGTCCAGTATAAACTGTTTTTTGATTAAAAACTTCAGTACTATCTTTAGGCTCCATATTTGGAAGTTCAAGTTCTTCTTGAAGAAATTTCATTATTTCTTCTAAATCCACTCCTACAGGAATTGTATTTCCCGGCGTATTTCCAGCTTTTCCTTGATCTTTTCCTTTTTGTGGATCTTGACCAACAATATCTCCTTCATCTCCTTCGCCTCTTCCCCACCCGCCTTTATCTCTTCCAAATCGGAAAGTGGGAAGATCTATTTGCGGGACATTAATCACAAATTTTCCACCTTTTGGTCTCCATCCAACTAGCTTGCCGTTCTTAATGAACTTTTGGATTTGGTCGTCTACTTTTCCTCTAACGACGTCGCGAAATTCTTTATGATCTTCTTGGATTCTTCGAGACATATGTTTATTACTCCTTAGTTTAAAGATAGATAAATGATAATTACATATTTATCTACACTTCCTCAATTATAAACTATAGATAAAAAAACCC
>Ga0307377_10009033_pt1 | contig 10033 bp, 8 predicted proteins | sample TR3MG_FD_202535 | JGI IMG/M metagenome (GOLD analysis project Ga0307377, IMG submission 202535) | Soil microbial communities from Risofladan, Vaasa, Finland - TR-3 | ecosystem: Environmental > Terrestrial > Soil > Coastal area > Acid sulfate soil | place: Finland: Risofladan, Vaasa | collected...
TAGTTATAGCAGGTTCGTCTCTGGCGAACCTGCGCCAATCTCGGGAGTAGGGACTGCTAGGAGTGGTCACCAGCCTGTCACGCTGGATATCAGATCGGTTCAAATCCGATTACTCTCGCTTTATAAGATTGGTTGTGAAAAAAGTACCCGCTGAAGTTTACGTGATCCAAGTAAACGGCCTTCCTTATAGAAATCATAATAGAAAAAGTAGCTGCTTATATTTTAGGCAACACGATGCTGAAAAGCAGGCGGCGGAGCTTAAGCGAAACAGAGATTTTGAGATTGAAGTCGAGACTTATTCTTTAGTCAAGACGAGTTCAAAACCGGTGTAAGCGTTGTGGTAGCTGCGTTTGGTTTTTTAGGTTGACGAGTTGAAGGGTTGATATAAGATACTCGTATTCATCAAATATATCAGTTAGTTGTTGACCAGCGAACTGTGTTTAGTCGGTACCTGAAGTTGTGGGGTAGGGTGGTTGTGATTGTAGACTGGCGTACAGTAGATATTAAGAATCCGACTCAAGAGCCGGGTGAAAAAGATTCTATTTATTTGGTGCGGTGTAAGGAAGCTGGTAAAGCGTCCAAGGCGGAAGCCAAGCATCGGCACTCTTTGATAGAGAAGAAATTCTTGGAGCCTTTGGGTGTCCATTTCGAGCCGGTGTTGCGGCCTTCCAAGCCGGAAAAGATCCAGCCATACTTAGCGAATGAAGTCGCCCACACAAGAATAATAGACACCCTCCAAGTCCCCAGGGGATACCAGAGTGAGTCTTCGTGGCGAGCGTTCAAGCAAGCTCGGAATCACGATGGCTACCGGATGCCTTACCAGCTTTATCGGGCAGAGAGATTCAATCTCAAGGCTTGTTGGTTGGTCCACGCTCACCAGCCTTCGATGGTGATTAAGGATCAGCTAGCCATCAACTATCATATCAAGGAGCAAATAAAAGCGGGGGGCTTAGATCCCCGCCAGCTACAAAGTATGCTGGCTTATTTGGCGGCGAACCACACCACTGGCTTTTTCAATAAGAAGACCTTCCAGCACTACCGGCACTGGTTTTTCGATCTCGATCATGTTTCGATATTCGAAGAGGTCCGGGCTCGGCTGAAGGATCTAGGTTTATTAGATTTTTTAGTGGTGGCTACCGAGACCTCTAAAGGCAAGTTTCACCTATATTTTAAGTCTGAATTGATCGCCAACCAACAACAAGTTCAAGGGTGGTCGGCCAGCAACAAAGCCGAAGAGAGCATCTTACCCTACGATCAAAACTTCGTAGCGGAGCTAAAAAAGAAGGTTAGCAACCCGATGCACCCGGACTGGCAGATGATCGCCAAAAGAGGTGTAGTAGATGGGTGGGACATCCACCGATCTAACATCCCTTTGCCTTTGGGAGTCAGGGCTGGGGTTTGCTATCGAGGCGACAACGCTACTCACGACCAATACAGAGACCTTTGGGGTCGGATGAATAAGGTGCTGGGTGGGGACGCCGGGGTGCTCGACGGCACCCGAGTAGCCCAGCTACCTTTTTACCGGAACCCGAAGAACAACTTTATGTGTGATGTTGTTTACTCGCAGCCAAATGCCCCGGTGATGCGGCTGGGTGATGTGCTGAAGGTGTTCCCCAACGGCGAGATCAACGTCGCTGTCCGGCACCCCGAGCTAGAAACCACCAAAAAAGAAGTTCCAGATGTAGTCGAAGTTGTGCTTGAAGAAAAGATCGAGGAGCAACAAAAGGTAGTACAGAAGGAAAAAGAAGTCGCTTTCACCTTCACAGAGCTATTGGATTTGCCTGCAAACCCAGAAGAATATGCTCGGCAAAACAATCTCTCGGAAAAGATCTCTTGGGATTTAGACATCACCGGGCGCTCCAACGCTATGCTGCTACTTCTATCGAAGTACGCTTGGCGGTATGTGGACCTTTACAACGATCAAGAAGTCGAAGCTTTTTGGGCTGCCGTGGTGGAGCCTTACCTCCGTTTGCGGACTTCGAACGGCCTGGTGAAGGATCTCGGGCTCAAAGATTTCAAGAAAAGGTACTTGATTTGTTGCTCCACCAATAGAAGATGGGACCACAAAAAACCGCAGGTTTTAGGATCGGAAGATCTTTTGAAGCTGTCAAAGTTGGAAATCGAGAGAAGAGACCCTAATTTCTTTATAAATTTATCCTTCGCCGACGAGAACCACTACGAAAGAATCCTCCAATATATCGCCGACACCCTAGAGCGAGGTTACGTTAAAGGGGTAACAACCAAAGACGATAAAACCCTACTATACAAGTTCTTTCTGCCGATCACTTATCTTCGTGACACGATCCCAGGGTATAATAAGAAGCTCACGGTGTTAGCCAAATTAGGCTTCTTCACCCGTGAAAAATCCTTCGTCAGCGGTAAAAAGTGTAAGACATGCAGAATGTACTTGGATAACGCCTTGGTCAAAGCCTATCTCGAAGAAAAGAAGAGCACCGTTGTCGCTGCGGAGCCTGAAAACGAGTGGGCGGCTATGGCAGCTAGGCTGGAAAGCATGGTAGAGCCGATCGAGGAGCCAGATTTCGGCCCGGTCCCAGATATTCTCACAGCCAAAGCGGAGCCTATAGAAGAAGTTTTGACTGAAGAAGAGCGGGAAAAGGCGATCGCCGAGAAGCGCCAAGAGCTTTGGGAGCTAAATTTAGACCCGGCTGACTTCGCTACTTCGCCGGAATTAGAATACCTGGACGACGAATTAGACAAGCGAGAAGCTCTTTTGGTCGAGACTAATCTGGCCTTGAAGGCTGAAGTAGCGATCTTGAACGCTAGCAGCGACAATTGGATCTCGAATTCTATCTTGAATAAGTTCTTGTTTGACGCCCGAGGGATGGCTGAAGACAGAACCGAGGAGAAAATAGCGGTGGCGGTGCGGGCGCATTTCAGTCCTATGCACACAGCTATCTTGATCTACTCTGACGTTTTGAAGCTGCGACGGGAGATCCGCTACGAATACGGCTATCTGAGAGAACTAGCCTTGGCGAAAGCTCGGAACTCTATGCACAAAGATGGGATGACCCCCGAAGCCAAGAACGACCGCAAATTTAAGATCATGAACGAAATGGCTAAATTGGTCTTCAAGAAGTCAGAGATCCTTGTTTAGCTTTATCATCGAGACTATTCCGGTAATCTTTGACCGATCTAAGGGTTGTTCCGGCCCGAAGCATCCGCAGATCCTTAGTTGGTGCCCTATGATCGATTTTATCGATTCATAATAAGCTTCGGTGGCTTCTTCTTCGGTTTCAGCAAAAACAAGATGGGAGCCGCCGTTCTCAAGAGTCAACTTGTAGTGGGTCATTTTTCCACCTCCGGTCATTAGTCGTTTCTTGTTGTAGTAGATTTCGCCCAAAATAGCTCCAAAATCTTAAAACGCCTGAAGCCAACCCCGGCCCGAATCCAATATTATAGCATCTAAGGTTCCGTAATTTAACGGCTCTACTGAATTACCTTAGTTGCTTTTATGGTGTTTCTTATAGGATGGATGTTATCGAAACCACCGGGCTCGCCAGCGGGCATGTGTAAGGTTCTGATTTAGGTATTGGTATAGCCAATAGGAAGCCCTGGGAGGGTTGAGATCCCAGGGCTGTATTAATTATTAAGAGACTAACAATCTAGGCTAGTAGCTTTGGCTACTAGCACTACCAGTAAATCTCTACACCGTCCTTCCAAACCTCCAGCACGTTTAGAAGCTTTGAGGTATCGTCTAGGGTACCTTGATCTTCATTGTCTGTGTTATCCCAGTTAAAGCTCAGATAAGAGTCTCCCGCTGCATTCACCGCCGTATTTACATAAAACTGGTAGCCCTTATACTCAAGATACAACCCTTCATCCGAACCGTGCTCCATACCCTCGGCTTCTTCAGCAAACTTCTGCATTATCTCGTTGGCTTCTTTGCCCAGTTTTTTCGCATTGTCTTTAGCTTGGCTGTGTTTTTCAAAGGATGGGTGGTCTTTGGTAGCAACAAGTCTACCTTCACGTAGCTTGAGGTTTATAAAAGACGCTAAATCTCTTTTTTTAACCCACCTTACCCGACCGTCCCAACCTATCTTCACGTCCATAGACCATCGCTCATTTGAATCTTGGTCGAACAAGGCAATTTTTGAACTACGTGTTTTGCGCTCTACTTCAAGTTCTTCATCATTATAAGTATAGTGCTTTACTACATCGTTCAGAAGCTTTTCCATCTCGTCTAAAGAATCCTTGGCTTCCTTCACGCCTTTTTCGTATTTGTCGTACTGTTCTCGTTTGACGACTTCTTCTCGGTCGAGCCTTTCGTTCATCTCTTGTTCGATGATTTCATAGTTTGGTATGGGGTAACTTTTACTCTGATATGCTTTGAACTCTATGGACGGCTCGATTGTTTTACCGGTATCTTTATCGTAGGTTTCACGTATAAATAATTTGATATCCAAAAGAGGTGACTCATCGCCGTAACCACGCCTCAATGTGATATTAAAGTCCCTTCCATCTCCGCTAGTCTGACTATTGAAGAGGTGATAACCTTTTTTAAGAGGTTTTTCGCCCCGCCCATCTTCCTCTTGTAACCAAACATAGTCTTTAGCAAAATCTTTTAGGTCTTTTTCAATCAAATCCTTATATTCTTCTAGCTGCTTAGCGACCTCCGACCTTTGTTCACGAGGTTTTTCGATGTCTATAGGCACAGCCACGATTCTTTTTAACGCAGCCAACAAAACGTTCTTCATCTTTCAACTCCCGATCTAATCTTTAGCAAGGTACCGATAAGTGAATTGCTCTAACTGACGCTTAAAATCTTCTAACGAATAATTATCTTCTATGGCCTGGAAGTTCTTCAGGTGGCTATTAATAACCAAACGAATCCCACCGCCGCCACCACCGACCCTTATCTTCACATCGAAAACTGGCTGTGATCCTGGGTGGGTAAGATTACCGGAGAAAAAGGTCCGATTCCCCATATCACCATCCTCGTAAACCAACTTTGCGTTGTGCTTGTTCGAATAGTCTATTACATAACTTCGAGCGACCTTCTTCATAAGCCTTCGGATTATTTTGAAATCCGGTTCGAGCTTTTCCTTGATACCTTCTAGGTCTGTCTTGTCTATTTCAAATTCAGGAAGTTCGATAGTTTCGGGCAAGGCCTTGTGGCTTGTGTCGGTGGTGTCCCAATAATTTAGGATATTACCCGTCAAGTTATCAACTTGTACGGCTATCTTATTCCACTTGTCGTCTTTGTTTTGATCCTTAGAGAGCGCAAAGTAGAAGTCGTTTTGTTTAGAATAAGAGTCGTAATGGCTGGAACCTTCCTTCGAGATACACCAGCGGTTGGTGCCGTAGAAAACACACCCTTCTTGGGAGAGCATCTTATACACCACCCAATTATCGTCTTCCGCCCGGAGTTCGGCTCCTTTATTCGCTTTGTATCTTACTTCATCGCCTTTGGTTAGGCTCTCGGTTACCTCATCGACGAACGCCTTGAATTCGTCCCAAGGCTTCTTAGCCCACCAGTCTATATTCTTTTGATCGTTTTCCTTGATCTTATTTTTCTTTTTAGCCTCTTTAAAGGCTTCGAAGGTGTCTTTGATTACATCATCGTCTACACCTTGTTCTTGAAATTTATTTAAAGCAGTTTTGAAATCCGCTTCGATTATTCTACTCAGAGCTATAATTATCTGGGCTTGCATCAAAATTTCCCCCTGCTTCCTTAAAAATTAAGGATGGGTCACCACTTATTCTTGGGGCAATCGGCAGCCAATAGCCCAGCTTTCAAGACGACTAAACAGCCACAAGCGGTACAGCGAGAATTTTTAAGGTGTTCGCAACCACGGCAAGTTTGTAGCCGAGTTTCTACTACAGGGGAAGTAGCTAGGACTTTGCCGCTTCGGGCAGCCATTTTTAGCACCGAAGCGGCGGTGACGAATAGATCTTTCAAGAATAGTCTTTCCGTATCAAAGCTTTGTGGAACGACTTAGGCAACAACCACCCGTTGAAGTTTATAAAATTAACAAAATTCCCGTCTAAGACGTAGGTATCCGCCCAGTCTTCTTCCGAGCGGATCGACCGTCCATACATTTGGACTAAGGCTTGAGCCGTGAGCATAGCGTAGTAATTGTCGTATAGCTCCATCCTTTGTTGCACCACCGGGTCGCCCAGGTACGGGTAAGGCACCTTGAGAATTATTTGTAGTCGAGAGAGATCATCTTTGAGATCCACCCCTTCAGACATCGAAGGCGACAAAAGAACGGTTGGATCTTCAGATTCTTCGTGTTCTTTGAGCAAAGCTTTTTGTTCGCTAGGTTGGGCAGCTAACAAAAGCCGCCCCCGAGCTTCGTCGGTCACCCCTTCGTACACCCGCCGACAAAGATCCCAACTCACACCGTGGATGATGCCTTTGACTTCCCGATAGATATTCATAAGCTTCACTACCTTGTAGCAAAGATCTGGCATGTAGACGCTCAGGTTTTTCTTCGACAGCTTCCCCACCGCTTCATAGGTATAGATAGGCCGGTTTTCTACAGGGAACGGGGAATCCAAGGTCATCACCTTCACCCGGTTGGGGTCGATACCCATAACTTTGACGTAGGTATCGAAGTCTAGGATCACGGCAGACAACAACACCGCTTTTTCAGCGTGGCGGAAAAAATAGTCGTGTAAGAGATTCGAAACGTCTACCGGTTTGAAAGACACCGTGTGAATTTGGTGCGGGTTCTTGGGATCATATTTTTTATCTACTACAAAATTATTCATATCTTTTTTGTTGTTGGTCACGACATCGAATAGATCAAGCTTGTTTTTAAGGGTTTCTAGTTGTTCTACTCGCTTCCCGGCTTGCGGGTCGCCGTCGGTGTCGAGATCTAATTGGAACGCTACCGCTTTTTGAACCCGGTCGATCAACCCGACATACATATCAGTTTCAACGTAATTCGGGACATTCTCCATGATGTCGAGTTCCCGCAACGCCTTAGCGGATAGGTCGATCCCCACAAAGCCGGTGAGCCATTGCCAAACTGAGTGGGCCTCGTCGCAAACCAAGAGATTTCTGGGTGGGAACATCTCAGATAGATAGTTCAAAAACGGCAAAGCCGAAGCGAAATTGAAAGAAGTTACATCCGCTTTCGAAGCCTTCACCCTTTGCGAGTGGTATTGGCAAGCCGACTCACGAGCACAAGCCGACCTTGAGTCCTTGGATTCCCGGCAAGGGGAGTCAGCACAGGTATAAGGAAGCCGCCCTGGGGGAGCGGAGAAACGGGTGCATTGATAGTTGGAGCGGCCTTTCAGATTAACCAAAAGCTTATCAAAATCTCTTACATACTGATCTTGAAGAGCCTTGTTCGCTGTGGCTATGTAAGCGGATTTCGCAGCCTTAGCCAAAGCGAGAGCCAAAGCTGACTTGCCGATGCCTGTGGCGGCTTGGCAAATAATCACATCCACGGTCGGATCGAGGAGCCAGTCACGCATTTGTTCTAGGATTGTCTTTTGGTCACCCCGGAATTCGTCAAAAGGGAAATATTCTAGTAGATTTCCGTAGTCAGGTTTAGGCAGCTTAGTCGTCATAGTATTACCTCCACTAACCTTTTAAGGGTCTCGGGGGTATTTTTTGGCTCATAGTAAATACAGTGTGTTAACAGCTTAGAAGTCCGGTAGCTCCGGTAGCTCCGGTCGTACCTTGGATACCGGTGATTCCTGTGTCCCCGTTACGCCCTGTGTTCCGCCTTGGGTTCTTGTTTCCCCGCTAGTAATTTTAAGCTCTTGCGGACCTATCACACCCGTAGCTCCGGTTACACCTTGAACGCCGGTGATTCCTGTTAGTCCCGGTGATCCCTGTCACGCCTTGGAAGCCGTTTAACCCTATATGCAAAGGGTAAGATGAGATTCTTTCTTGACAAGTTTCTGAGAATTTCCTAAAGGTATTTTGTTTTCGACCGATAAGGTTGTTTATAGGCTCGGAAGGGCTTCACTCACTTAGAAAGGTATTGTTATGAATAAGAAAGCCAAAAGCTCCAAAAGGGGTAAATTGATTGCGCTTAAGAAATTAGCTGTAGACGGCGGCATCACGATCGCTCGCCCTCTACTTCTCTTTTAAACTCTTGCTTTCTCATAAAGGCGGACTCCCGTTTTTGGTACCGATACTCAATAAAATCCAAAATTTTCTTATCTATTCTGACTTTATTTAGTCGATTAATGTTCACTATCCCCCCGGGACTAACAACATTGATCTCGATCAGTTTTCCCTTAATAAGATCAAGTCCTGCCATGTGGAGTCCATCCGCTATGAGTTTGGGACCAACAATGCGGCATATTTCCTTCTCTTTTTTGGTCAGAGAGTGCTTTTCAACCTGACCTCCCGCATGGACATTTGAACGAATATCTCCTTTTGCTGGAACTCGCTTCATGGCACCGAGTGGTTCGCCATTCAGCATAAAAATTCGAACATCTCCTTCTTCAGCACCCTCGACGAATTCCTGAATAATGACATAGTTTTTTTGATCACTTCCGCCTATATAGAAGTCTAAAAGAGACCTCACATTTGTCATTGCCGACTTCTCTAATAAGATGACACCGCTTCCTCCAAAGCCATCCAAAGGTTTGAGGATCAATTTTTCTGATTTGGATTCCTCGATGGCATTGTAAAGGTAATCGATATCCTTAGAGACATGAGTGTCAGGAATAAACTCATGTGAATCCTCAAAGGTGGTCAAATAGAGTTTGGTGCTACAGGAGCGAAGTCCATCGACATCATTAATGATCCAGGTATCATCTTTTATGGAATCCAAAAAATTAAGCATGGTCCAATCGAGAGGAGGGTCTTTTCTCAAGACCATGACTTCAAAACCCTTAACTGGTAGTCTTTGTGTCTTAAATTTGGATTTTGCATAGAATGTTGCGATCCGATCGAATGGTTTCTCCACTTTCTCGAATTTATCAAAGAGTCCGTACATGATGTTTCCCCGGACGGTAAGGGTGCGAGGATTGAGCAGTGCGACGGTATGGCCTCTTGTGACTGCTTCACTGATGAGTCGTAATGTTGAATCAGTTTCCGGCTTCAAATTCTCCCATGGGTCAGTCACAAAACATATATTCATTGTTTAATCCAATCTTCTAAAACTATGATTTTCAGCACCCATCCACCATGTTCGACGATCGAGAATGCATTTGGAGAGTAGAGAGTGTAAGATATCAATTTATATGATTTTATACTAATATTGATTACAAAAATCTCATGAAGGGGTTTTTTGGAATTGGCCTAATGGACACAACCAACATATTTTCCTTTGCCATAGAAGTATCTTTATGCAATCATATACATTATATCAACCAGTTAAAGCGCTGTAAGCCCCATTCATGGCGAGAAATTGTTGATTCCTCCCTGGGAAAAGAAGATGGCTCAGAAACAAATCAAATGGGTTGTAGAGCTGAGGCAGGCATACCAAAACAACGCATCCGAGAATCTGACATTGGCTTACCAACTCTTAGTCCAAGAAAATCCCAAAACAAAAAACGAGGCACCAAAGAGCGATGAAATCGATAGCGGCAATTTATGCGAGAGTTTCTAAGGACACAGGGGACGGGAATATTGAGTCTCAATTGTCGGCTCTTAAAGAATTTGCGAATAAGAAAAGCTATCAAATAGATGACGACATGGTTTTTGCTGACAACGGAGTAACAGGCGCAAGTCTTGCTAGACCAAGCCTGGACAGACTGAGGGACAAGGCCTTCGCAGGAGAAATAGAACAGATCCTTATCCTATCCCCTGATCGTCTGGCAAGAAATTATGCCCATCAGTGCCATCAAACTCCCTTCGCCTTGATCGAAAACGTGCCTGAAATGCTTGATTGGGAGCTTTACCGTGAAGATTATAATAGTGGTGGGTGGCGGTGTAATCATTTTAACGTGGGTGGGTTTAGCTTATTGGTTGATGTTCGGTAAAAACTCGATTCCGGTGGTGGTGAAAAAACGACCTGACCCGGAACCGAATCAACCGAAACCATCTGAAACCCACCTATGGCATTGATCAAAATCTCTATTCTTCGACTCCGGGTTCCGT
>Ga0307377_10009035_pt1 | contig 10032 bp, 23 predicted proteins | sample TR3MG_FD_202535 | JGI IMG/M metagenome (GOLD analysis project Ga0307377, IMG submission 202535) | Soil microbial communities from Risofladan, Vaasa, Finland - TR-3 | ecosystem: Environmental > Terrestrial > Soil > Coastal area > Acid sulfate soil | place: Finland: Risofladan, Vaasa | collected...
GGGGTACGTAAAATGATATATAACGATATATAACGATTAGTGTTTAGTGTTCAGGGGAAGGGAGTCGTTGCCCGTCCCCTGCTTTTCAAACCTTTAAAACTTAGATAAATTATGAGAAAAATATTGATTGCATTAACGATTACAGTTTTAATTAGCTGTACCAAAGATTGCTTCCACTCAGGAGCAAGGCTAGAAGAGAAACACACTCTAATTGGTAACAAGCACTTTATTGACACCCTAAAGAGTAAAGGGATTACAACAGATTGCGACTTGGTTATTATTGGAGTAAGTGAAGAGTCATGGGATACTCTTGTTGACACGCAAGATACTTTGATCTATATTTACAAATATGTAAGGTTCAGAGAGAAATTATGAAGGGCTACAAATTAATCAAGGCTCAATTCGGTAGTGTATGTGCCGAAACTGGGAGAGGTATTCTAAAGGGCGATAAATGCCTATGGAATGTCAAGGGCTATAAAGTGTATTCTCAGGACTCAGGGGAGTATAAGGATTTTGTTAAACGAAATACAAAATGACCATCATAACAGGAACAAAAAGCGATGTACTGCCCTTCCAGCTTTACCTATTTAGAGTCGATGATGACGATTCCATGCTAGATGATATAATGCTGGATTTAGCGGAGATATCGCATTGCTTTGAACTGACCTTTGCACAGACTTATACGACACTAAAACTACCTATTGGCGGAGAAATGAAACCCTATAATTGCGAAGGGGTTATAAAACGAATGTTGTAAAAAATAAGAATATGAAAAAACTACTAATTATTTTAGCTTTTACGGCTTTAGTTGGCTGTAAAAAAGATGACGATTCAGGTTGTTATGACTGTACAACAGAAACAGTAACCAACTCATTTAATCCTAATCCAAATTATCCAATAATAACTATGCTGGAGTTTGAAAGTTGTTCAGGCGATAAAACAGGTAACGAATCAATGAGCAATCCAGCAGGCGGAGTGTATGCTGTTGCTACCACAACTTGTAATAAAAAATGAAAAAAGGGGTAGTCAGATACGATGCCGATGGCCTACCGATATGTGAGTTATGTGGCAAATCATTCAAAAGAGTATTGGCACATGCACGTCAAATTCACTTTATAAATGAACGAGACTACAAAGACCAGTTTGGGCTTGACCACAACAAAGGAATATGCTCTGTAGATAGCAGTAATTTGAGCAGAGATCGTGTTTATGAGAATTTTGATAAGTGTATTGGCAAGAACTTATTAAATGGCGGAGATCGCACTAGATTTAAAGAAGGGTGCATAGGCCGGACAAGAGATATGGTAAGTGAACAAACTCGATTAGCACTAATTAAACGGCTAAAAACTCCCGAAATGGTAAGGGCTATGAAAGAATCTGGCTATAGAGTCGGCAAGAGTGGGCTGGGGAATAAAAAAAGATGGGGTACTGTTAAAAACTAAATCAAAACTTTATTGGTATAAATTATGAGTATCGGCAGAAGAGTAATAGATTTACAATCTGCAACTAGACTGCGATGGGAGCAACTAAATTAAATGGACTGCGTTAAAGTAAAATTACTTTCAGAGGGCAACTTCTGGTATCTGGTACGAGCAAAAGGCAAGATGGTGTGGCTTGTACCCGAAGACGGATCGGGATACGTACATGATTTTTTCGATGAACCGTTGGTGGTACATCAAAAAGAAATTATTGCCAGTAATAGAGAGTCTAATCCCAGAGAAGGAGTTTTGTTATTGTTGGAACAATACCATAAACCAACCTATATTAAAATGCACACAAAGGAAAGAGATTTTAGTGGGAGCGATAACACCAATGTATTCCATAGCTGTTATGACAGAGGCTTGCGTTGGGGAGCTATTGCGCTATTTGAACCTACTAATTATTCATTATCAGGAGTGGCAATAGAAACTTTTGTGGAACAGATGGAGGCTGAACTTTATAATCCATTGCAACTTACTCAGACATTTGAGAGCAGAGAAAAAGCGTATGAATTTTATGAAAGGTATATATTATGACACCAGAACAACTAATTAAACAGTACGAACATGAGGTAAAAATTCTAACTGGATTGATACAGCATGGTGCCGCTTCTGAAAAAGGACTAACGATATGGATGGCTAGAAAATTAGTGTATTTAAAAGTTATTGAAGACTTAAAAAAATTATGAACGAATTACTCTTACTAGCAGCCTTTGTTGCATTTATGGTTAAGGTTGTACTAAAAAGAAAATGATGTCACACAAAACTATGGCAAAAATTCAGGTATTATCAATCTTTGTATTGATAGCAATAATATTTTTAATGATGTTTTATCTATGAGAAAAATGAGCATGAAACTAATTATATCTATAATTTTCACATTGCTATTAATAGCATTCTGTCTAATTGGATTAATTCAAAATATGGGAGAGAGGTTATAACTAAAAATAAATAAACTATGGAACACGAAACACCTACACAAGAAATTTTTGACGAAATGAAAGTCACTGCTATAGGCATTTGGCTGTCTAAAAAATCGCATCCTTCTTATCTGGAAGAGAAAATGGATAAGATAAATTCAATAGTAAATTTCAGCGACAACGCTATGGTATTTTATCGGATGTTTGACGGAGGGAATCAGCGCCAGTTTAGAGAGATGTCTAGTAATGCGGTTATAGAATATATAGCGAAGGATGTATGAGCAACTACAACAAAGAACCCGATCATTTAATAGAGCTAACTGAGGATGAATTTTGGGTAGACTTTTTTATGTTTGTTCATAGCAAACCAGAGAGGCGACAGGTGCATGAAGGCTTTCACTTTAAATACAATCTAATGATGTGGGAAGCTAGGGAAAATATTGGCGTTGCTATTAAAGAACATCTAGGAGAATATACGTACCACCGTTATGGTGATCCGAAAATATGGAAAATATACAGAGAACGATTTTTTCACGAACACAGAGGAGATTAAATTATGACAGACATCAACAAACAACTACTAAAAAATCAAGTAGAGATAGCCAACTTAATAATCATATGCGCCTTAGCAATTTTTGTAGGTATTGTGCTTATTGGCTTGATGCTACTAATAGATGATTATATGCGAAGAGTGATTTGGTTTGTATTAATTGGGTTACTGGTTGTGGCGATTATTTCGGCAACTATATTTTTAACTCGTAGCAGGAAATATAAATTAGAGATATGACCATGAATGTACAAGGAACAAAAATGACCATAATTCTCTTGGAGCAACTGCCAGAGAATGACAGCCAACGCCCAGCAATAGTTGAGCAACTAGCTATATTCGCCAATGGGATGGATAAGACTACAAGAGAGGACAGGGAATTGTATCTAAAGGCTGAGGCATTGATTTTAAAACACCAAAAATCATTTGGATTGTGAGTAAAGAAAACGAATTATTGTATTATGACTAATGGTAAGCAGTCCGTATTCGGCTATCTAATCAGTGACCGAGCTTATGAAAAAATAAGCATACCAGAATATTTGGATTGGCGTATGGAGGCTGGTCAAAAATTATTGGACAGCAAAACGGTAGCCTCTACAGTTAAAATAGCGTTCATGCAAAAGCTGGACTATGAAGCTGATATTATGGCGTGTCTAGTGTTCTCCCTTTCTATTGATGTGATCTCCCCGTTTTATTATAAAGGGAAGTTCAAATCATTCTATAGAGATGGGGTTATTTTGTATGTCGGACTAAGCAGCAGGATTCCAAAATTATCCGGTGTTGGGGATGAAGATGAAGGAATTGTTGTCCCTGCTACCTGGTTTTTTAATAACAACACCAATAAAAAAGTGGAATTAAATATTGAATTTAGGAGAAGACCGAAAGATTGGGAAAATGTTCGTAAAAAGATAAAACATTAGGTTGCTCAAATGCAACTTTTTTATAGATTTGTGGTATGGGATTACTCGATTTTTTTAACAGAGACGGAACGAAAGACGATTCCAAAGAACTAAAGATACTGACCAAAGCAAAATATACCAGATGTATATTCTGTACCGCAGAGGGGTGTATGGTTGCAAATAGTAAAGATAACTTTGTTAATGGCAGAGTGGTTACTACCTACAAATTAAAGTGTTTAAAATGTGACCGAACATTCAATAGGGAATTGTGAAATGAGCGATAAAGAAAAATCAGAACCAATAAGCCAGAGTAAATTTGCTGCAACAATTGGTGTGTCCAGACAGTACGTGAATAAGGTCGTGTTAGATCATGTAGATCAAGACGAATGGACAATTACAATATTTACGGACAAACGTAGTGCGCCCATGACGGTAAAGATCATTAAGGTGGACTTTTTTAAGAATCCTCAGTACTTATTGGAAATAACCAAACCTTTTAAAACAGCTTAAAATGAGTGCGGAAATAAAACGAGAACGCTTCAATTTAATACTAAACTTGGTGGGCTATGCTTTTTAGCTGTTGTTACCCACCGTTAATTTATTTGAAATGAAAATAGAAACTAACGAAAACGGAGAAATTATATTGAAAGAAGTTTACTTGGGTATAGGCTTAGAGTCTGATGATAAAGAGTTTTTTGGAATTTGTATGAGAGATACAGGTTTTGAGTTTAACTACAATGGAGAGTGGTATGAAGCCAAGCAAGGTGAGATAAAAAAACTCGGTGGCGAACCCAAGCCAAGTAATGAACTGCCTACTACTAATGGTGGGTAACATCCGTATATGAGCCGTTTCAATGGCTTATATACATTGTTAGGCTTTCGTTTTTTGAGAGTTGGACTTTAAATAACTGAAATATGAGAAAATTAAACATTACAGATACAATACTTGATAAACTTGGATTCTCTGAGTATTGGGATGAACACGGAACTTGGGGTGGTAGAACCCTTACATTTAGCAATGGCACAAGGTTTCGTATTATAGAACAAGAAGAAATGGATGACGAACACGAGGGGTACGGTGCTTTAAGTAGTAGTGAAGCAACTTATGTAGCTAATCACTTCTACTTTGCTGGATTCTTTGCAATACCTAAAATAGATGCAAAAAATTACGACTTATTTTTCTTGCACGAAATGTATGAATGTATCGAAAAAGAGTACCCCGATTGCATTGATGAATTTGTTGCTAAATGTAAGGATGTGAATATGAAACCTTACATTGACGAGTACTTAACTGAGCGTGGGCAAAATGAAGCCTAACGTTGAGTATATGGTGCGTTGCATCACAAACATTAATTAAAAAACAGAAACATGGAAGTACAAGAACAAGGTCAAAAAAAGGTAGAAGGCAATGCACTATATACATTGTTAGCAGCAGTTAAACTTGCTTACCGACAAACCAAATCAGACCTAAAATATATTAAATACAATAGCAACTTTTGGAAAGGTAAAACTTATATGTGGGGCAGAACGCACTTATCCGTTGCTTGGCATAACTTTTATTGGCACGTAATTAAACGCTAATTGCTGCTAACTACCATAAAACAGCAATATCGTTATTTACAATCAAAACTAAAAGGAGGTAACAAATGAAAAAAGCAGACTTAATACACAAAAAACAATATTTAATAAAACACAATAATCCACAAGCTATTTATCATAATCAATGGAGCGTGGTTACTTATTATAAAGACATTGATTGCTTTAATTTAAACCCGACAATATCTCAAAAACACATATCAAAAATAATGGATATTGATAACATAAGCGACCCCGAAAAGTGTAATTGTTCAGAATGCAAAAAAGGATATTCACATAAATCAGATTGTGCAGTACATAATGAGCCTGCTGAACGGAATGGAGTGTGTGATTGTAAATGCAATCAAAACTAAAAGGAGGTAACAAATGACAGATGCAGAGAAACTTGAAATATTAGCAGATTGGTTTGATGCCAATGACAAACTAAAGGTAACAATAGGTTACGAATCATCAAATGAAGTTCAAGATGACATTAGACGCATAGCCAACCAACTCGAATCAGAGCAGCCAAAGAAAATGCGTACTATGCTACAGGATGCCATTAACGAATCAGACCAACTCCAACAGCAGGAGGTTAGTGAGGGAGATATGATAAAAGAAATTAGTATGTCAGGCAATTCGTGGCTTTCTGATTATGCGTTTGGATTTAGACATGGCGTAAAATGGATGCAATCAAAACTAAAAGGTAATGGATAACAGAGCATTTAAACAATGGAAAAGAGATATAGAAATAAAGTAACTAATGCCAATTAAGAAAAAAGACGAGCCTAGCGGCAACGTAGCATACTACAGAGTCTCTACCGAAAAGCAAAAGGAGTCTGGGCTTGGGCTGGAATCTCAGGAGGCTATTATCAAACACTTTTTCCCTAAAATAGTGGAATCGTTTACCGAACATAAGTCGGGTTCTAACATGAGCCAAAGACCCATACTTCGAGAAGCCATCGCTTACTGTAAGGCAAACAACTATATGCTAGTGGTAGCAAAGCTGGACCGACTAAGCCGTAATACAGAAGACACCCTGATGATATTCAGGGAACTTAATGAAAATCTGCGTTCTGCTGATGTGCCAGGCAAACTAGATAAATTCACCTTAACCCTTTATGCGGCATTTGCAGAGCGCGAAAGGGAGTTAATCGCCCTTAGAACAATAGCGGCATTTGACGCTAAAAGATCAAGAGGCGAACCGATGGGAACGCCAGAGAATTTAAGACCACAATATGCTGGACAGGTTAGCGGCAAGCTCAAACAACAAGCCGCCAGAGAAAATCCTGCTAACATAAGGGCGCTGTCTTTTATGCACACCTTACTAGAAGATGGGCTGACTACCCTTGAAATAGCAGCGAGACTGAATGAGTCTCAGCACTTAACATCAAAAGGGAATAAATGGTCTGAAAAAACAGTAACCGACAAACTAGCACAACACAAAAAATATTTACTAAGAAAAATATAACAACATGACAGAAAAAAAGAGCAATGTAGCTACCGCAGTAGCAAAAGCAGGTAAGCTAGGAATTAAAGGGCTGGTTGAAGCCAAATCCCAACAAGATAGATTTATAACAATGTACCAAGCATCGCAAGGTAGAGACGATGGGAGTAGCTTTTATCAAGTAGAGAAGTTTCACTTCCTAAAGCTGGTCAACGAGAGCGATAAATTAAAGAAATGCGATCCTATTAGCTTGATGGGTGTATTTATGGATGCTAGTGTGAATGGGCTATCCTTTGACCCCTCAATGGGGCATGTTAGTGTAGTTCCTTACGGAGAAACAGCCAAGCTAATGATCTCAGGAATTGGGGAGCTGTTGATGCGTCAAAATATGGGGCAAATAAAATATGCCGATAATCCGATTATAGCCTACGATTGCGATGCCCTTGAATATGGAAGTGATCGACATGGGGCATTTGTGAATCATTCTGCTTCGGGAGTAAGACCAGAAAGCGCCAAAGGAGTGCTGTGTTATTTAAGAATCACCAGACCAGATGGTAGCGTAGATTATAAATGGCTTACCTATCAGGATTTAATGCAGATTAAAAAATTCTCTAAGCAGCCTAACTCTCCAGCATGGGGACTAGGAGAAGCTGGAATGTGGGCTTCAAAGACTATCAAACATGCTTTTAAAAACTATCCCAAGTTACGCAAAGGCAGCAATTCTACTTTTGAGGGAGAGACAGATGTTCCAGATATACCTAGAGCAGTTATTCCTGAGACTCCGACAACAATCCCTGAGCCTACTAAAGTGGCAGACGAAAATGTGACAGTAGAGCCGACAACTGAAAATAAATCAAACCTTGGAACCATAAATTTTGATGAGGAATGAAAATACAAATTAAGATAGAGCAAGTTGAAATAAACTTTGAAGAATCAGATACCGAAGGTTATCCGAGAATAGTCACAACTGATAGTTGGAAGGGCGACAAAAACAAGTCCGAAAGATTAATGGAAGTTATAAATCAAATGACAACGGAGGCCATTAGGGCTTTTAATGAAACGTCAAAACTAAAAGGTAACTAATATGAGCGACAACACAGAAATAGCGATTTTAAACGAAATAAAATCTGGTGAAATAAATCTAAGGGAACTCTTTGATAAGAACTTGGCCTTATGTGACAGAGCTGTAGGTGCTGGAGATAAAGTGATGGACGAAATAGCGAAGAATGGAGGCGTTATGACCGAAGAATTGGATATTATTTGCAACACCTATCTGGTTAATGCAAGAAAGGCGGCAGAGATAATCAACTCAGGTCGTATTCCTATTACCAGAAAGTTCACGGTCATCACCAAGCTGTTTACAGAATTGGAATCCAAGCTGAGTTATGATGTCAAGGGGACAGTCCCTTTTCAGATAAAAATGAAAAGATTTGAGTTTGCCGAAGCCGAGAAAAAACGCAAAGCAGAATTAGCGAATGAAAAGCAAAAGGAAATAGATCAAGCCAGAGAAAGGATTGAAATAAAAGGGGATGCTGAACTGAAATTATACAATGAGTTCACTAGAATTCTGGCTAGAAATAAGCAGTCGCTATCAAATCTTATTACCAACATGACTTTAGATTGCGTTGATCTGAATATTGAACTGATTGCTACATTTGAAGAGCTATATGCAAAAGAGATTCATGACAGAATAGCCATTCAGGTTAGTCCTAGGCACATTAGTCAAGAAGAGGCAGATAAAATTCTTGATGTAACACGATCTGCTAAATACCCTTTTTATAAAGAAGAGTATTCCAGAGAAATCGGTGCATTAAAAACTGAGATGTCTGACAAGGTTAACGGAAGGGTAGATTTTTTGACCGAGCTGGAAGAGGCTGATGCTGCTAAAAAGGAAGAGATGGAGGCAATTGAGAAGGAGCATAAAGAAAAAGAGAAAGAGCGAATTGCCGAAGAAGCTGCTGCTAAAAAATTAGCTAAAGAGACCGATATTCAAACCCAAAAAGCTGCTGAGGGAGCAAAGACATTATTTGATATTGACATGAATTCTGCTGAGACGGAAAGTAAGGCGGTGTCAAGATCAGTAATCGAGATAGAGGTTTTAAGCCCGTCAGGATACTACCCATTGTTCCAACTCTTTATGGAGCAAGAGGGGATGAAACAGACAGTAGAGCAGTTGAGCAAAAAGAGCTTTAAGTCACTCATAGTATTTGCACAAAATCATGCTAAGGATACAGGAGAAATTTTAGAAAGCCCATATCTGGTATATAACGCCAAACAAAAAGTTTCAATTAAGAAATGAGTGATCCGTATTTTTTACGCCATGAAGTTAGTAATTCTGACTTGTCGGAAATGTGGAGAATTGTTTGCCCACCTAAAATTCAGATTGACTTAAAAACAGCGTATAGGCTAGGTACGTTATTTGATATAATGGTAACAGAGCCAAAGAAAGCAAACCACTACCTTAAAAAAATAGAGAGCGAACAATACACAGATGACGAATGGAACAACGCAGTTAAAATGCTAAATTCTTTTAGAGGCGATCCTATGTGTATGGCTCTGCTAGGGGCTTGTGAAGGACAGCGCATATTTTCAAGAGATATGGATTTTGACTGCTACGGGGTAAAATTTACGCTTCCTACAAGAGTTAAGTACGATTTATTTGAAAAGATTAATCATTACGGAGTAGATTTAAAGTCTACGGCAGCCACTACTTATAAAACATTTATAGCAGCTTGCAAGAACTTTGATTATCACAGAGCTGCTGCCTGGTACATGGACGTATCACAGTCGGATCAGTTCTGCATAATTGGCGTGAGCAAAAAGAACTATAAAATATTTAAGCTATTTATTAAAAGAGGGGACGATTTGTACCTTGAAGGCAAAGATAGGTACGACACTTTGGCATACCGTTATTATACAACAATAGATGCAATCAATGAATCCAACTGATCTTTTTTTTTACGATAAAATTCCTTATCAAACCGATGATTTTAAATTAGTGTTTGCAGAAAAAGTAATTAATATAGCTAAAAATTTAGGGTGTTCGCCCGATCATTTTCTTATGGTTTGCTACTTTGAGGCTAAGTTAAAGCCGTCATACGTCAATAGAAACGGAACGGCAGTGGGGATGATACCTATAGTCGCTGCACAGGCGGTTAGGTTAGGC
>Ga0307377_10009036_pt1 | contig 10031 bp, 11 predicted proteins | sample TR3MG_FD_202535 | JGI IMG/M metagenome (GOLD analysis project Ga0307377, IMG submission 202535) | Soil microbial communities from Risofladan, Vaasa, Finland - TR-3 | ecosystem: Environmental > Terrestrial > Soil > Coastal area > Acid sulfate soil | place: Finland: Risofladan, Vaasa | collected...
AGCCATTGATTCAATAAGTGGTAAATTCCATCCTTCAGACCTTGCACAAGAAACAAATACATGACCTGTTTTAAGGTATTTAATATAATCTTCTCTTGTAGGAAAATGAATTATTTTAATTCGAGGGTCAGTTAAACCATAATTCTCCAAACGTTCTTCAGTTGTTTTAAATCCGTCCATTTCCTCACCCCACATGTTGTCTATCGACACAACCAAATCAACAGGCTCATCAACTGAAAAAGTTTTAAGGAAGGTTTCAATAATTTCTTTGGTTGATTTTCTGTAATCCCAACGACCCATAAGAAGAAATTTAAATCTACCGTCATGATATCCTTCAAGTTGTTCAACTATTTCGGGATAGAACGTGTGAACATCAACACCTTCAGGTACGACTTTAACTTTATCAGGTTCAGCACCTTGCTCAATTGTACATTCTCTTTGCCATTCACTTGGAACCCATATCTCATCAAACTTTAATAATTGATTAAAAAATGTTTCAGGTTGTCTTGTTGATTCCCATACATTATATGCTATTTTTGGACCAATATATTTTTCATAATACAAGTGATGGTTTGTCTCATTTAACACAATATTAAAATCGTGAAAAAACTCTTTTTCAGGTGATTTGTAAATCTTAAAATCCTCCATTTTACCATCGGAAACCCATAGTCTTTGTTCGTATAATAGAGATTTATCTGTTTCGTTTATGTAAGTTTCTTTGTCGTGGGGAGAATCACTCAACCCATCCCAAGTATTACCTACTGTAAAATTTCTAACTTTAATTTGAGAATACTTTGAAAGTTCTCTAAAAAAATCACGAGTATGATTATTATAACCCGTTGTTCCAACATAGGAACCATGAACGTAAATTTTTGGCATAAATATTTTTTTGTTTTCTTGAAATATAATAAAGTCTGACTATATTTCAATTACTAATTAAAATTAAATGGCACAAGGAGTACATAAAATTACAGAAGATTTTGAAAGAGCGTTATGTGATTATACAGGAGCGCCATATGCAATTGCGTTAGATAACATGAGTAACGCACTGTTCTTGGCGTTATATTACGAAAAAAACATAAAGAAAAGTCTGAACTCGGATAAGGTAGATTGTCCATCTAAGACCTATCCATCGGTTCCTTGTGAAATTATTCATGCAGGACTTAAGGTTAATTTTACACCTGTTGACGGTAATACTATTAAAGGTGCTTACCAACTATCACCAAGTAATGTATGGGACTCGGCTTTAAGGTTTACTGCTGATATGTATGTTCCAAAATCTCATATGTGTCTATCATTTACAGGACCATATAAAACTTTGAAGTTAAGTAAGGGTGGTGCTATTATTACAGACGATTATCAAGCTATGTTATGGTTTAAACGAGCACGATTCAGTGGAAGACGTGAATGTTCATATCATGATGACAACTTCGATATGTTAGGGTGGAACTTTTATATGATGCCTGAATTATCTGCAAGAGGACTTTTAATGATGAGTCAATTTTATAACTTAGACGGGTCTAAAAAACATAACAAAGATTTGGAATTACCATATCCTGATTTATCAAAATTTGAAATATATAAACAATGAAAAAAGTTTTAATTGGTAATGGAGGGCACGCAAGAGAAGTGATGGCTCAAATGGGGGTTAATTTACTTAGGTTTGTTGACGACCAATATGTTAATAGTGATACATTACCACTATCACAATTTGACCCAAAAAAACATATTGCAATGGTTGCAGTTGCTAATTCAAAAGATAGATATGATATCATTGAAAGATTACCAAAAGAAACTCAATTTTTTACATTTATTCACCCAACGGCATTGTTAATGAAAGATGTTGAAATTGGTGAAGGTAGTTTTATTGGAGCTTATTCAATATTAACAACAAACATAAAAATAGGAAAACATGCAATATTAAATAGAGGAAATCATATTGGACACGATTGTCAAATAGGTAATTATTTCAGCGCTATGCCAGGAGCAATTGTCTCAGGTAATGTTAAAATATATGATTTAGTTTATATGGGTAACAACTCATCGATACGAGAAAAATTATCAATACATTCGTTATCCACAATAGGGATGAATGGTGCGGTTGTTAGAAATATTGAAGATAACGGAACATATGTTGGAGTTCCTGTAAAAAAAATTGAATAATATGAAAGATTTAATAATGATAACCGCTTATTGTCCCGATGATACGAGGGAAACTATTTTAAGAAATTTAGTTACATCACTTGAAAAACATAAAAACATATTTGATGTTATGATTACCAGTCATACACCAATTCCTTTGGATATTCAAAAAAAAGTTGATGTTAGTTTATTTGATAAAAAAAATGAAATGTTAACGGATTGGGATTTATTAAATCAACCTTGGTTTAATCCAAATGACGAAAGAAGAATACAATCATCGTTTTTAAGTAAAAAAAATACTCATTTAGCTATATGGAGATTAATGATATTAGGATTCTCCACAGCTAAAAATATGGGATATAGAAAAGTACATCACATTGAATATGATTGTGAAATTAATGAAATTTCTGAATTTATTGATAATAGTAAATTACTCGATAAGAATAGTTCAGTGGTATATATGGATATTAAATATACCGTCGATGAGGTTATGTTTGGAAGTTTCCAATCTTATTTTATACCTAAAATACATAACTTATTAATTGAACTTGATGAAGAAAAAATTAAAGATTTAATTAGAGGGGCAATCTCAAAATCACCAGAGGCATTACTTTTAAATTTGATTGAAGATTCTGGTAATGTTATATTTAAAAATCGTAATATTTTAGAACAAAAAGGTAATAGGTTTGGGGTTATAAATAGTGAGTCAATTTATAAAAATTCTTGGTCCTTACCTTATTATGATAATTTAACCAACAATGTTGATTTTATAGTTTGGAACACAACAAATCAAGATGGATTAGAATATAAAATAATTATTGACAATATTCGTATTGTTTATGTTCCAAAAGTTAATTATGATTGTTGGAGTATTAAACATTTAGGAAAAATAGAAGAAATGAAGTCAATGATTATTCTTGAAAATGATAAAATTAGAGATACGTTTTATTTTAATTCTGAAGAAGATATTAAAATCTTTAAAAAAATGAGTTTTAGACATAAAGAATCTTTTTAAATGAGTATAGAAAACATACATCTTTGGCACGCAGATAGGGGTACCTATTTTGACCGACACGTAAACATAATTTCTTGGAGTGACCAATACAATGTTAGGGTTGGTAAATATAATTCAATTGGTAGAGATTGTAATTTTTTCCTACACGCAAATCACAGACCTGATTGGGTTACAACATCATCACAACTATTAGGTCCAGTGAATAATGAAATAGCTAAAATGCACATGAATATGGGTCACCCATCCTGCAAAGGAGACATTATAATTGAAAATGACGTATGGATTGGTGCTAACTCAACGGTTATGTCAGGTATAAAAATTGGTAATGGTGCAATAGTTGCAGCTGGCTCTACTGTTACTAAAGATGTTCCACCATACGCAATTGTTGCGGGTAATCCATCCAAAGTTGTTAAGTATAGATTTACTGATGAGCAAATTAAAAAACTATTATCAATTGCTTGGTGGGATTGGGATGAACAAAAAATTAAAGATAACGCCATGAATATGTGGTCCGATAATATAAATGAATTTATAAATAAATTTTATGAAAATAACTAAAGCTATTTTTGGTGTTGACGATTCTTATTTCTTGGAATTTTGGCCAATACAAGCAAAAATCTGTAAAGAATTATTAGGTGTTGAACCTATTTTATTTTACATATGTAACGAAGATTCGGATTTTTACCACGATGGTAACGGAATGGTAAAGAAAATTAAAAAAGTAATAAATAATCAAAATGGTAATGTAGTAAACACTGGATTATTAGCATGTATTGTAAGAATGTATGGTACAAAATATTTTCCTGATGATGTATGTCTTACTTGTGATTTAGATATGTTAATGATTAATAAAGATTATTTTGTTAATCAAATTAAAAAATATAATGATGATAGTTTAGTTATTTATTCAAGTGATGCTTATGATTTAAATAGACCTGAGTCTGTTGAATTATTTAATAATCAACCATTTCCGTTTACTCAAGAAATGTATAATTATCCGTACAATGCTGCAAAAGGAAAAGTGTTTAATCAAATTTTAAATACTGATTGTACGTTTGAAGAATTTGTTAATCGTCATGCTAATTACAAACATGGATATAATTTTATGTGGATGATTGATGAGTTTTATTTTGCGGATTGTGTTAATAATAAAAATCATGGTATAGAAGTTCATAAACTTAAAAGAGGTTATACGTCTCCTTGGATTGCCGATAGAAGAATTGATAGGGGAAATTTTCCAGTCCAATTAGAATTTGAAGGAGAAATAGAATTTCAAAATAAATATGGGATATACGATGAACAAAAATTAAGAGATGGTTATTATATTGATGTGAACTGTTGTAGACCATACTCTAAATATAAAAATGAAATAGATAATGTTGTGAATATTGTCCTTAAGAATAATATTATAGAGACTATTGAAATAAAAAATATGAAAAAAGAAGAAAAGATTAAAGAATTGTTAATGATTCCAAGAATGTTTTATGCTGATTATACTATTAGACATAATCAACTAAAAGGTTTAAAAATGTTAATTGACGAATACCTTAACGATAATAGTGTTATGGTTGAAATAGGTTCATTCGCTGGAGTAAGTTCAGAATTATTTGCGTTACATTGTAAAGAATTATATTGTGTTGATTTATGGGACCCATATTGGGAAATTACTGATAAACAAAGAATAGAGTTTGCAGAATTTTCATTTGATAAAATGAGTAAAAATTATGAAAATGTTTATAAACTTAAAAAAAGTAGTGTTGAGGCATCTAAAGATTTTGAAGATGGGTCTTTAGATTTAGTTTATATTGACGCCGCTCATGATTATGATAGTGTTAAACAAGATATATTAACTTGGTTACCAAAAATAAAAAAAGGAGGATTTATTGCTGGGCATGATTATAGATATGACCCAAACATAGGTGTTTATGAGGCGGTAAATGATATCTTTGTTAATGATTATAAAATAAACTCATTTCCTGATAGTAGTTTTATTATCAAATTATGAAAAAAATTGCGTTAATTAGTACATTTTGTGATACTGATGAAAAACAAAATGTTTTGTATGAAAACATTGTTAAACTTAAAGAATTTGGGGTCGATGTAATGGCTCTCAGTCCTAATTTTATTACATTACCCCAACATATCATAAGTGCCTGTGATTATTTTTTTTACACAAAGGATAATCCAATATTAAAATGGCCTGTTAGAGATTTTACCTTTTGGAAAAGTATTGAAGTTAAAAATAATTGGGTTACAATGCATCATAATGTTCCAGACTATGGGTGGGCAGCTTTGTATCAAACTAAAAAATTAAGTCAACTCGCTTTATTATTTGATTATGATATTTTTTATCATTTAATTTATGATATTGAGGTTGATGAGGTTATTGAAGATGAGATTAAATCAAATAATGTTAATTTATTACATCCTAGACAAGACCCAAACAATCCAGAAGTTTTATGGGAGTCAACATTACACTTTATGGTTTTTGATAGAGAAATGATGGAGATGGTTGAAAAAGAAATTACTTTGGAAAGTTACTTATCCACCAATGGTGTTGCCGAGGGGGAAGTTTTAAAATGGAAAAATAAATTTAATATACCGACATCAGGTCATCCTGTTAAAGATAAAATTTATTATTGGGGAGAAAAAGATTTTTTTAATTATAGTATAAATCCTAATTATAAATTTTTTCTCGGTAAAAATGAAGAGACCATTATATGGAGAGGTGAACCAACAAAATCATCAACACTAAATTCTAATATGAGAATATTTGTTTATGATTATAGTCAAGAAAAAAATATTATTGTGATTATAAATGGTAAAGAATATGATGAGATTGTGGTAGAAAATAAAATTTTAGAATTTGAAGAAACAAGTGATGAAATTAAAACATTAATTATTAAAATTGACGATGACGAATATGATTTAACTAAAAAATATTTTGAAATGTCTAAAAACTTAATTTATTATGAAAATGATTAATATATCCTATAATCTTGACGGTATACGAGTTGAAACTAAAGATTTAGGTGATTTTTTATGTGAATCTGAATTACCAATACAAGTTCAGTTTGTACAATCAGTTACGAAAAAAATATTATGGTCTGTTGATACAGGTTCAAATTCTTGGGTATCATTTCCAAATCAAGAGATGATTAACGTTATTGTTAATGATAATATAGGAAATAAGATAACAGAATATTATTGGGATATTGTTGAACACGGAAATTATATTTACAAAAAACTTTGGTTTACTCTAAATAGAAATTATAATATGGGTAAACCAAATCATGGTGTTGTTATTGGTACTCACAATGGTGAATTTGGTGAATGGGTTCCTGTTGCAATTGATAAATTATCGAACATTATTCTTGTTGAGGCAAGTGACAAACAATACAATGAATTAGTTGAGAATTACTCATCATATGAGAATCTTAAATTTATAAACCAACTTGTTACTAAAGATGGTGGAGAAACTATTTTTTATGAGGGTGGTAAAGGGTATACAAATACCGTTGTAAAAAGGGTTATTGATTATTGGGAGACGGAACCAATTACTGAGACAGTTAGAGAATCAATTAAATTTTCTGAGTTAATAACACCTGACGTTAATTGGATTCATACTGATGTTGAAGGTATTGATTTTGAATTAATAATGTCATTAACTGATGAACAATTAACCCATCTTGATATTATTATTTATGAATATAATAACTCAAGTGATGAAGATAGAGAGTTAATTAATAACTTTTTAATTAAAAAGGGATTTCAAACCTATAGAGAAGGGGGAGTTTCAATTGCATTTAAATAATATGAAAAAAATTATAATAACAGGAACAAAAGGTTTTATTGGTTCAAACCTTAAAAAAGAACTTGAAGGTAAATACGAAATTATTGAAATTAATGAGGATATATTCCAAGAAATATCTTGGAAAGAAGAAGTGTCAAAATACTTTTGGTTAGATATTGATGCTGTGTTTCATGTTGGAGCTTGTTCAGACACTTTGGAAACAAATGTTAATTATATGATGTTGGTTAATTATGAATTTACCAAACATATTACTAACTTATGTGAATCAAAAAATATCCCAATAATATATTCGTCATCCGCAGCAAACTACGGAATCAACAACGAACACCCATCGAATTTATACGGTTGGAGTAAATATGTTGCAGAAGATTATGTTATTAAAAATGGTGGTATTGGGTTACGATATTTCAATGTTTACGGACCAGGTGAACAGAATAAAGGTAGAATGGCATCAGTTGCTTTCCAAATGAATGAAAAACATAAAAACAACGAAGAAATTAAATTATTCCCCAAGAAACCAAAAAGAGATTTTGTCTATGTTAAAGATATTGTTTCAGCCAATATTCACGCATTTGAAAACTACAAGACTTTGAGTGGAAAGTATTATGAGGTTGGTTCAGGAACCGCAAGACCATTTGAAGATGTTATGGATATTATAAACATACCTTTTAAGTATCATGATGAAAATTTGATTCCAGATGGTTATCAATTTTATACTTGTAGTAATAAAAGAAAATGGATGAAAAATTGGGAATCTGAATGGTCATTAGAAGATGGATTAAAAGATTATTTTAAATTATAAGTTATATGAGTGTTATAAAAATTTTAGTTATTGGTGAACTTTGTACCGATAAATTTGTGTATGGTAATGTGAACAGGATGTGTCCTGAGGCACCAGTACCTGTTTTAAATCCAACCAAAACCATTGAAAATTATGGTATGGCAGGAAATGTTGTTAGTAATATTAAATCACTTATTTCGGAAGATAAGTGTGAAGTTATTTTTTGGCATCAACCTGAAAATATTAACAAAATTAGATTTGTTCATGAAAAAACAAATCATATGATAATGAGATTGGATGAAGGTGAAACTTCTAAAATAACTAATATTGGTTTTATTTCACCACAACAACGAAAAACCATTAAAGACTCAGATATAGTTATAATTTCAGATTATAATAAAGGGTTCTTAACTGAGAATGACATTTCATATATTTTATCTGAATCAAAATTATCAATAATTGATACCAAAAAAATAGTTGATTCAGGAACATTGATTTCGGCAACATTCATAAAATTAAACGAAGTCGAGTTTAAAAAAAATAATCATCTAATAAATGTTTTAGAGGATAAATTGTTAATAACATTAGGGGATAAAGGTGTAAGACATAATGGTAAACATTATCCAAGCCCAAAACCACAAGACACTATTGATGTTAGCGGTGCTGGTGATACATTTACCGCATCATTTATTTTAAAATATTATTTGTCTGATGGTAATATTGAGGAATCTATAAAATTTGCGAATGAAGTATGTTCTGATGTGGTGAATAAAAAAGGTGTTGCCCTACCATCAGATAATTTTAAAATTATTTAATTGTGATATACAACTCAAAAATATACATTGATAAAAGTCCCGTTCATGGTTGGGGAGTTTTTGCTAAGGAAGATATAACGGAAGGGGAGATTTTTGAAGAATGCCCTGTGTTTACTCTACCAATTAAAAAAGGTGAGGTTAGTTCGTTATTTATTGATTATAGATTTAATTGGCCACAAGGAGATGAATGGGAAGAACAAGTACTTCCTTTTGGTTATGGAGGACTATATAATCATCATGAAAATGCAAACGCTTATTGGATTTCAAATCTTGAAAATAAAACATTCCAATTCATTTCCCATAGAGAAATAAAAAAAGGTGATGAGATATTCATATGGTATGGTGATGTTAATTATTGGAATGACGGAAGAACTCACATAGATGTAATTAATCTACTTTAGGTTTCTTAATCTGACTAAAAGTCCTCATCAATTTAAGACTATCTTCATAGTTCTTTTCAAGACGCTCTAACTCCTTTTCATTAACCACGGACTCCAAAGCATTGTTATATGCTTCCTCTGCTTCCATGATAATATTCTCTATTGTCTTAATAAGTTTCATATTCTATAAATATACTTCAAGGGTCTGTTTATTTATCTTTTGAAATTTCTATTTTTAATTTGTTTAAAAACCCATCATCGGGTTATTTATAGTACAAATGGCAGTTATACAAATAACATCATGCGATACATTAGCAGTGTATAATGTTGACCCTTCTGGTTTTACACTAAATAGTGGTTCAACTTATTATATGACCTTTACAGGTTCAACACCGTCAGGATGTTATACTTATGATGATATTAGTATTTTACCTGTAGATGACACAATTAGTTCTGTGTCTGTGTCGTATGTTGATTGTGTTGAATGTCAAAATGTGCCAACACCAACTCCCACACCAACCCCAACACAAACACCAACTAGTCCTGCGAGTTTTCCGATACTAATAACGTCTTGTGATGGTTTAAATAGTTATGATGTTTCGTATGGTGGTGTTATACCAACACCAGGAGATGTATTTTATTTTACATTTGCAAGTGGAACACCAAGTGGTTGTTATACCTATGATGGGTTAGGCAGTGCTCCTACTGATATTATAGTTTCAAAGGTGTCTTATGTTGATTGTGAAGCCTGTGAAATGGTAACACCCACACCTACTGCAACATCCACACCAACTGAAACGCCAACACAAACTCCAAGTGAAACACCAACAAATACTCCAACAGTAACGAACACTCAAACTCCGACTCCAACCGAACCTTACGACATATATTTATTTGAAGATTGTTGTGACCCGTCAAATCAATTTAGGATTCAATATGTACCAGGAAGTTTAATTGTTGGTGAGGTATGGGATATTAATAATGTTGATTTTACGGGATGTGCAACAGTGTTATCTTATTCGGCAATAGGTCCTGTTTATGATGGTGGTACGTTTGTGGGTCCTTACGTTGATTGTAATACATG
>Ga0307377_10009037_pt1 | contig 10031 bp, 8 predicted proteins | sample TR3MG_FD_202535 | JGI IMG/M metagenome (GOLD analysis project Ga0307377, IMG submission 202535) | Soil microbial communities from Risofladan, Vaasa, Finland - TR-3 | ecosystem: Environmental > Terrestrial > Soil > Coastal area > Acid sulfate soil | place: Finland: Risofladan, Vaasa | collected...
GCGGTGATATCTTCCAGCATGAGCGGCGAGTCGGACATACCGTAGATTCTTCGCGCACCGGTGGATGCGTAGACCCTGCCGGTCGTGAAATCGATCTCCCAGTTTCCGACTCCTGCAATTCGCTCCGCACGTTCAAGCCGTCTTTCGGATTGTTCAAGCTTCAATCGCGTCGTGACCGAATCATTGACGTTCACCAGGGAACCGCGCGCGGCGGTTCCCGGCGAGTCGCCCTCCATCACCATCGCCTGCGTCCGACACCAGATGTAGGCGCCATCTTTCGCCCTGAATCGGAACTCAGCCGGCTCATCATTCTCGTCAAGTTCCTGAGGAAGTGCGCGTCGCAGACGCTCGCTGTCATCAGGATGCACGAACTCGAGGACGCTTCTGTTGATGAACTCTTCCGGATCGTATCCGAGTATGGGTCTTATGGCGCGGCTGACGTAGAGGATTGTGCCATCCGCGGCTATCTCATAGATCGCGTCGTGGATGCTTTCGACGAGACTCTGGTATCGTTCGCGCTCGCGCCGCAGCGATTGATCGACTTTGAACAGGTCGAAGGCGGACTCGACGCTCGAAAGAAGCGTGAGGTCGCCGCTTCCCTTCTGAATGATTCCGTATAGCTTGATATTTCGGATGCGGGAGAGTTGATTTGCGTTACGCAGCGACGTGAGTAAGACAACCGGAAGTTCACGCTTCGCAAGAATTTCAGCGGCAGCATTCGTTCCCGTTCCCTGTTCGAGCTCAGGCTCCAGAAGAACCAGATCGATCTGCCGATCCGGATCGCCTGAGGTTGCCGCGTCGATTGCCTCGCTTCCGGACGTCACCGTCAGCACGCGAAAACCGTGGTGCGTGAGGCATTCCGCAACTCCCGCCGTAGAGGCAGGATCGTCGTCTACAACGAGAATTGTGCGGATATCGTGTTCCACCTGGCTTGCCCCCCATCTCATTATCGTACCGATGATTGCGGCCGTCAATATTTGCTGTGAATTCTCTCCAACTCCAACCATTTCTCCTTATTATCCTTTATTTATTATCGATAACTATTGACCTATATATGATCGGGTGGTAGAATTCGAATTACCCCACTGATCCCGAGGACACGTCTGAGGGAGAAGGAAACCACATGACCACCTTCAAAGACCGCATCATGCCTCCAGGGGAAGTCGAACGCTACCTCGATCCCGCGGGCAACGACTTCATCGACGACCAGCTCATCGAACGACAGATTGCGGAGAACCGCAATCCGGACCCACAGAAAATCCGCGACATACTCCAGAAGTCACGGGCAATCCAGACGCTTGAACCTGCTGAGACTGCAGCGCTGTTGAACGTAGAGGATCCCGAACTCCTTGAGGAGATGAAGCGTACGGCGTTCGAGATCAAACTCCATGTGTACGACAATCGTATTGTCACCTTTGCTCCGCTCTACGTTTCAAACCACTGCGTTAACAGCTGCGAGTACTGCGGGTTTCGCGTGGAGAATAGGGACATGATCCGCCGACGTCTTACGATGGAAGAGATAGCGGCCGAGACCCGGGCACTTGCCGGAACCTACGGGCACAAACGGCTCGTCGCTGTTTTTGGTGAACACCCGTCGTCGCACGTCGACTACATCGTCGATACGATCAACACGATCTACGACCAGACCGTACCCACCCGCAAAGGGCACGCATCGATTCGTCGGGTCAACGTGAACGCCGCCCCGCTCGGCATCGAGGATCTGAAGCGAGTGAAGGAAGCGGGCATCGGAACGTTTCAGGTGTTCCAGGAAACCTACCACCACGACACCTACCGCAAATTCCACGGTTCCCGCTCGCCGAAGGCGGATTACCGCTGGCGCCTCTACTGCATGCACCGCGCCCTCGATGCGGGAATAGACGATGTGGGCATCGGCGCGCTCTTTGGTCTGTACGACTGGAAGTTCGAGGTGATGGGACTGCTTTCCCATGTACGCGAACTCGAGCGGGGATGGAACGGCATCGGTGCTCACACCATATCATTCCCGCGGCTCGAACCGGCGAGCAACGCGCCGATCGCGACTTCATCTCCATACATGGTGTCCGATGATGACTTCCTGAAGATCATCACGGTTCTCAGGCTGTCGGTTCCCTATACGGGGATGATCTGCACAGCGCGAGAGACCGCAGCAATCCGCGACCAGGCGGTACGTCTGGGCGTGACGCAGATGGATGCATCGACCCGCGTCGGCATCGGTGCCTACAGCGAAAGCGGACCGGATCAGGAGGAGAATCGCCAGCAGTTCATGCTCGGCGACACGCGGACCGTCGATGAGCTTATCGGCGACCTTGCCGCGATGGGCTTCATCACCAGCTTCTGTACCGCCGGGTATAGAATCGGACGGACCGGGGACCGGATCATGAAACTTCTTCGCACCTGCAAAGAGGGACATTTCTGCAAATTGAATGCGGTACTCACCTTCCGTGAATGGCTCGACGATTTCGGCGGCGAGGAGACGCGGCAGGCCGGTGAGGCGCTCATCCGGCGCGAGCTCTCCGAAGCGCTTGCGCATACAGTCAACAATGCCGAACGGGAGCGGTTCCTCGATTTCTACCAGCGAACCGAATCGGGCGTGCGCGACCTTTATCTGTAGTGCCGCCATGAGTATCGCCGAAAAGGTCAAATTGCCCGACCTGGCCGAGATTGCAGCAATGCTCTCTCTTCGGTTGCCCGCCGACCGCGAATCGCTGCGTGCACGCGCCGAGGCGACAATGCGGGAGCACGTTGGTGACCGGGTCTACTACCGTGGCCTCATCGAGTTTTCGAACGTCTGCGCGCGCAACTGTTACTACTGCGGCATCCGCGCAGCGAACCACCGGGTGCGGCGCTACACGCTCACCATCGAGGAGATCCTCGCGGCGGCTCGCAGTTGCGCCACGCTCGGTTACGGCTCGGTGACGCTGCAGTCCGGTGAGCGGCGGGACCCGGCGTTCGTCGACTTCGTGTGCAGCGTTGTCGAGGCGGTGAAAAGGGAGACCCGGTCGGCTCAGCTACCCGACGGACTCGGCATCACCCTCTGTGTCGGCGAACAGAGCGAGGCGGCCTATCGGCGGATGTTTGCCGCAGGCGCCCATCGATACCTTCTCCGCATCGAGACGAGCAACCGCACCCTGTTCGAGCAGATTCACCCCGCGCACCAGAGCTACGATTCCCGTGTCGAATGCCTTGCGATGCTCCGGCAGATCGGGTTCCAGCTCGGCACCGGGGTGATGATCGGTCTGCCCGGACAGACAGTCAGCGATCTTGCGCAGGATATCCTGTTCTTTGATCGCGTAGGTGCGGACATGATCGGTATGGGACCCTATCTTACCCATCCGGATGCTCCCCTTTCGGCAGGTGTCTGCCCGACACAAGCGCTGTCTCGCGATGAGCTTCTGCGTCTCACGCTGAACATGATCGCTGCAACGCGCATCGTGCTCGCCGACGTGAACATCGCGGCAACTACTGCGCTGCAGGCAGTCCATCCATTGGGACGGGAAGCGGGTCTCCGGTTCGGTGCGAACGTGCTCATGCCGCTTGCGACACCGGAAAATGTGCGCGCGGATTACCTGCTGTACTCGGGGAAACCGTGCGTCGACGAAGGGGTTGACGAGTGCTCGACCTGCCTGCTCGGACGCGCACGATCGGTGGGCAGGGAGGTCGCGCTGAACGAATGGGGCGATTCGCCCCACGCGACAAGGAGAAGCAGATGAATGACCGGCGTTACGGATTTATCGGCATAGTGGTCGAACAGGGAGAGGTCGCAGGCGCTGGTCCCGGGCCGCGTATCCAGGCGATCCTGAGCGAGTACCCGCAGATCATCTGCGGGCGAATGGGACTGCCGCACCTCGAACAGGACACGCTCTCGGTGATCACGCTGATAGTCCATGCAACCACCGACGAGCTGGGTGCACTGACCGGCAAACTTGGCCGGCTGCCGGGAGTCGCGGTGAAATCCGCACTCGCGAAGCTGCCGTCAAGTGGGCCGGTGTTCGAAGGGAGCGAATGACATGACCGGCGAACAACTGACTGAAACGGCGAAGGCCGCAGAACTCTACCGCCTTTCACCATACGCCACCCCGCAGGAACTGGTGCGCGCAGGTCTGGTCGTCAAAAAGGCGTGCGCACTTGCGAATCGCAGTATCGGCGCCCTGGACCGGAATCTTGCCGATGCGATCATATCAGCAATCGATGAGCTTTCCGCACTCGAACCTTTCGCGCTCGCTCGTGAGTTCCCGCTCGATCCGTTCCAGGGCGGAGCCGGCACCTCATTCAACATGAACCTGAACGAAAGCATTGCAGCGCGCGCTCACACACGTGCCGGAATCGTGGTTGATCCGCTCAATCACGTAAACATGCATCAGTCGACGAACGATGTCGCGCCGACCGCTCTGCGCATCATGCTGCTCTCGATGCTTGGTGGACTGGAAACTGAAATCGAAGCGCTGCAGCAGGCTCTGCAGGTGAAAGAGCAGGAGACCGCCCACGTAATGAAAACGGCGCGGACGGAGCTTCGCGATGCAACAGTGATTTCGGCCGGCCGCGAGTTTTCAACCTGGGCCGCCGCTGTCGCCCGCGACCGCTGGCGCATCTTCAAGGCGCGCGAACGGCTGAAGGAGGTGAACATCGGTGGGACTGCAATCGGCACCGGTCAGGGAGCACCTCGGGCCTACATCTTCGGCGTCATCCGGGAGCTTCAGCGGCTCGTGCCGTTTCCGGTGACCCGGGCCGACAACGTGGTTGAAGCTACCTCAAACTACGACAGCCTGCTCGAGGCGATGGGCGCAGTACAGGTAGTCGCCTGCAATCTGCGCAGGACCGCGAATGACTTCCGGCTCCTCGCCTCGGGCCCCGGAGCAGGTTTCGGGGAGCTTGAAGTTCCGGCGCTCGTGCGCGGCTCGTCGATCATGCCGGGGAAGGTGAATCCGGTCATTGCGGAAGCCGTAATTCAGGTGGCGGAACGAATCGAGGCAAACCACGGACTCATAGCGCGTCTGTGCTCGATGTCCGAGCTGCAGCTGAATGCATTCTGGCCCCTCATCGCGTACACCGCCTGGGAGTCACTCACCCTTGCACGAAACGGTGCCGCGGCACTTGGCCGCTACACGACCGAGCTTCGGGTGAATGCCGACCGCTGCGCGCGCAATCTCGATGCAAGCTACGCGAAAGTGGTGGCGTTGCTGCCGCTGTTCGGATATCCGGCATGCGAGCGTCTTGTCGCCGCTGCGCGCGAGCAGGGAGTGACGCTTGACGATTATCTTGTCAGTACGGGAACCGTTTCAGCAGCGGAGCTTGATGAGCTCTGCTCGCGCGAAAATCTGAATCAGCTGGGATACGACGAAGAGCTCTATGCACGTATTCGCAGCGCCCACGCATCCGCAGTGCGGACGTGAACTCGAGGGAGGCAGCATCGTGAACAGTACACCGGCGGCAAACCGTCCGCACATCGTTCTTGCCGGCAAGTGCAACGCGGGAAAGTCATCGCTCATCAACAGCCTGACTGGCCGCAATCTCGCCATCGTCTCGGATACAAAGGGCACCACCACCGACCCGGTATCGAAGAGCATGGAATTGCTACCATTCGGACCGGTAGTCTTTGTCGATACTGCCGGTCTTGACGATCGGGGCGAGCTCGGCGCAAAGCGCACGGCTTCCGCGGCCGCTGCAATCTCAACGGCCGATCTTGTGGTCTACGTGGTCAACGGGAGTGAGGCCGATGCTGAGGACCTCGCGTTTATTCGGCATCACCGTGAGCGCGTGCTTCAGCAGAACGGTGCAGACGTCATAGTCGCCGCAACGTTCGCGGAGCAGAGTGATGCGCTCCCCGTGTCTGCGAAAATCGACGAGCTTACGCGGCTCGGTGTCGGAGTCTACCCGGTTTCAAACATCACTCAGAAAGGAGTCCCTGCGCTCAAAGAGGCGATCATCGGGAAGCTCACTTCGCGCCGCGCAACCGAACCAACGCTTCTGCAGCACATGGTGAAAGAGTTCCAGCTCGTAATGCTCATCGTACCGATCGATCTGGAGGCGCCGGCTGGAAGGCTCATTCTCCCGCAGGTGCAGACCATTCGCGAGATCCTCGACAGCGATGCAGCAACAATCGTTGTCAAGGAGCGTGAGGTCGACTGGGTTCTGTCCCAGCTGCAGCGGGCGCCCGACCTGGCAATTACCGATTCCCAGGTTGTGCTGAAAGCGTGCGGGTCGGTGCCCGAATCGATTCCGCTGACCACTTTTTCGATTCTCTTCTCGCGATACAAGGGAGATCTTGCAACGTTCGTCCGGGGAGTGCGCGCGATTGACACGCTCCGTAACGCAGACCGCGTACTCCTTACCGAATCCTGCGCGCATCACGCGCACTGCGACGACATTGCGCGCGTGAAAATACCGCGCTGGCTGAGGCAGTACACCGGCAAGGAACTCGATATCACGGTAACCAGCGGTGCCTTTCCCGAGGATATCGCCTCCTACAGTCTGATCATCCACTGCGGAGGCTGCATGGCGACCCGCGCCACCATGCATGCCCGGCTCGACGAGGCGACATCGTTCGGCATTCCGGTTACGAACTATGGAGTGGCGATCTCCTATCTCCAGGGCGTGCTCGACCGGGTGCTCAAACCGTTTGCAGCCGAGCTTGATCTCTGGGCACCTGCACCTGCCCCAACGTCGGAGCCCGCAGCAGCGCCGGCACTTGCGCGTTAGCTTCCCGCGGGTTGTCGCACCTTGCTGCTGATGAGGGCAGTCCCGCTCAACACGAGGGCCGCGCCCAGGTAGGCGGCGGGTCGGATCGTCTCGCCCAGGAAGAGGAAGCCCCAGAGAAACGCGAATACCGGAACGAGCAGCGTTACCGAAAGTGCGAAGGTAACGCCCACCGTTGCGATCAGCCTGAAATAGATGAGATAGGCGAATGCGCTGCACAGGAGCGAGAACGAGATGGCCAGGAGCCAGATCGGAACCGGAACGACCGCGACCGGCGGGGGATTGAACACCGCGAGCGGGATGAGCGCAATTCCCGCAAAGAGCAGGCTGACCGCGGTCATTGCCCGGGCGGAGATTCCCGGCGACCATCTCCTGACGTAGACGCCCGAAAGTCCGTAACAGAGCGTCGCGAGCGCGCATGCGGCGACCGGTAGCGCTTCGGCGGTAATCGTGCGATCAGCCCCGCCAAAAAGGGCTATGATCACGACGCCTCCGATTCCGGTAGCGACTCCCGACACCTTCTTCACAGTGAGTGGCTCCTGAAGCAGCATTGCCGCGAAGAGAGTACCCCAGAGCGGCGTGAGTGCGTTCACTATCGACGAGACTGAGGCGGCGACGTGGAGTGCCGCCCACGAGAAGAGCAGAAACGGTATTGCGGAATTGAGCAGCCCCACTATCAGGTAGTGGCGAAAGTTCCTGCGCCAGTCGAGCTTCACCCGGAGGGCGGCGAACAGCGCGACGAGCACAGCGCCCGCTACCAGTGTTCTGACGGTTGCCGTCACAACCGGGCCGAGTACCGGCGCCAGTACACGCATGAACACGAACGATCCGCCCCAGATGGCAGCAAGCAGCGCGAGCAGAAGCAGGTCTCCGATCTTCATACGACCCTCCCGGTAAGCAGTTTCAGTTCTGAACGTTGTGGAGCCTCAATCTCGAGCAACCTGAGCTTGCGCCAGACGCCCCCGCCGTAGCCGCAGATGCTCCCGTCGTTGCCGATGACGCGGTGGCACGGAACGAGGATGGCGATACGGTTTCTGCCGTTTGCGTTGCCGACTGCACGATGAGCGTGCGCCGCTCCGATATCGCGCGCCAGCTCGGCGTAGGAACAGGTTTCTCCATAGGGTATGCGCAGCAGCGCGTCCCAGACCTTCTGCTGAAAATCGGTACCGTGGTATGAAATCGGCAGATCGAACTGCCTGCGCTCTCCGGCAAAGTACTCCGAAAGCTGCGCTCGAAGCGGTACAAAGAGTTCACTCTCCGCGGCGAGTGGCGCAATGCCGAGCTTCCGGGAGAGCGAGCCAAGCTGAGCAGCTACCCGTACGGGCTCGTTGAACTCGAGAAGGCAGATCGAATCCTCGGTTGCACCTGCCACCATCTGCCCGAGCGGCGTCTGGATCCAGGTGAGCCTGATGTAATCTCTGCGGGCTGCCGCACCCGGTGGAGAGCCTGCAGCCTTCGTGAATGCGTCCCGGAAGCCTGAATGGGATTCCCATCCGGAATCGAACACCGCATCGTCGATTCGTTTGCCTTGCTTCAGTCCGGAGAATGCGTGCGCAACGCGAGCTGAACGGCAATATGCCTGAAATGTCATTCCGTATGCCTTCCTGAATGCGTGCCGCGCAACGACAGGGTTCACGCCTTCGCCGGCAAGCTCCGAATCGGTCAATCGTTCGCCTGACTCCGCACGACTGGCAAGCTCCGTAACCCAGTCCGGTACCGCGGCGACTGTCTCATCCGGCTTGCAGCGCAGGCAGGCTCTGAATCCCGCGCGAACCGCGTCGGTCGCATCCGCGAAGAACCTGACGTTCTCCGGTTTCGGTTTCCGCGCTGAACAGGATGGGCGGCAGTAGATGCCGGTTGTTGTCACCGCAGCGAAGAATAATCCGTCGTAGGATGCATCCCGCTCCATGAACGCACGAAGCATATCCGCAATGCTCAGTACCGTTTCATTCGCTTTCATGCTGGTAGGGTACGACGTTTTTGAACGTCGCGCCACCGGAAAATGATACGCGAATTCCGTGTCGCCGTATGCCGCTTGACCGGCGGCCTGCCGTCCGGTTTACCATGCGCAGATCCCTCGGAGAAATGAAGGAGGAGTTGTGCGGGCGGACTATCGCGGGAGAGTGATCGATGCTGTCAGGCAGATGCCGCCGACGTTCTGGCTGTTGTGGGCGGGAACGCTCGTGAACCGACTTGGCGGATTCGTCGTGCCTTTCCTTGCACTCTATCTCACCTCCGAACGGGGCATTCCCGTGGTGGAGGCAACTGCTGTCATCTCACTCTTCGGCGCGGGATCCTTCATCGGCAGAATTATCGGTGGCGACATTTCCGATCGTTTCGGACGGCGTCCGGTGATGCTTCTCAGTTTTTTTACTACACCGGTAATTGTGCTCATCGTCGGATTTGCCCGTGCGATTCCGTTGCTCGCCGTATCGACCTTTCTGCTCGGCTTCTTCACCGACATGTACCGCCCCGCGGTGAGTGCAGCAGTTGCCGATCTGTTGCCTCCGGCCCTCCGGGTCCGTGCGTTCAGTTACCTCTACTGGGCGATCAATTTCGGCGCCGCTGTTGCGCCGGCACTCGGTGGATTTCTTGCGCACGCGGGCTATCTTCCACTGTTTGTCGCGGATGCCGCAACAACGCTGGTCTTCGGCTTCATAGTGCTCTTTCGTCTTCGGGAGACCCTGTCCGCCTCCGCCCGTCGCACGCATACCGGTCAGACTCCGCGGCGGCACCGGGCACCTGTTCTGCTCTGGGATCCCTTCCTGCTCATTTTTTCAGCACTTACCTTTCTCTTCGGCATCGTCTACGTGCAAAGTTTTTCGACGCTCCCGGTTGCAATGGGCATGGATGGTATCAGTCCTTCAAGCTATGGACTGGCGATCTCGGTAAACGGTCTGTTCATTGTCCTGTTCGGCATCCTGATCGGCCGTCGAGTCGAACATGGTCGAAGATTTCGGGCGCTGGCGGGCGCGAACCTCCTTCTTGGCGCGGGTTTCGGGATAACGGTCTTTGCGCACGCGCTGCCGATCTACGTGGTAAGCGTTGCCGTCTGGACCTTCGGCGAGATCATCAATGCAGCGGTTGCGCCGTCGGTGGTTTCCGATCTTGCGCTGCCTGACACGCAGGGCCTCTACCAGGGAGCGTACGGCGCGGCGTGGGGACTCGCGTTCTTTGTTGGACCGATCGTCGGAGGGTGGCTGCTCGGCAGTGCGGGCCAGTCCGCTCTCTGGTTTGCCTGTTTCGCAGCGGGAATCGTCACCGCCGTCGGATTCCTCCTCCTGTCGCGGCCCATGGAAGGCGCAATCAAGCGCCGAACGGCAGCCTGAAAAGCGGAA
>Ga0307377_10009040_pt1 | contig 10030 bp, 12 predicted proteins | sample TR3MG_FD_202535 | JGI IMG/M metagenome (GOLD analysis project Ga0307377, IMG submission 202535) | Soil microbial communities from Risofladan, Vaasa, Finland - TR-3 | ecosystem: Environmental > Terrestrial > Soil > Coastal area > Acid sulfate soil | place: Finland: Risofladan, Vaasa | collected...
CAACGTACCAAACCACGAACTCTAAGTTTGCCTGCTCCACGAGCCCGTTTTAAGGCGGAATTTGTTCCTTCAATCGCGGCACGTTTACTACCATTTTCGTTTCGGTCTTTCTTATCCATGAGATGGTTAAAATGAAATTTCCCATCTTGGGGTGAGGAATTTCATTTGCAAAAGTGGGGAATTTTCACTTGCAAAAAAACTGTCAAAACTGCAAAGGTGGTAAACCTTTTCACTGTCACTACCGGTAAACAAATTCAGTGACATTCATATGCTTATTATCCACAAAACTCGGATCATGTATCCTAATCTAGACCATCCGTATCCCATTTATGGAATATACTAGGTGTTGAATATTAATTACCGAAATTTGTTCATTTCTACTTGACGTTCACACCCCTGTCAGACCACCGTTCCCCTCCACCAAATTCTCGTAACTCAATATAGTCTAGGAATGTACAGAAATCGGAGAAATTAACTTGTGTGTAATCCACTTCTTGCTCCGAAGAAAAGCATGTTCGAGCGTAGTTATTAACCCTTTCAAAAAGTCCTGGACATTCCCGCCTAAACAACTGCATGCTATCAAATAGTAATTGGCCAATCATAGGAATCCCCGCTGCGGCAGAGAACCCAGCCCCTAAGATAAATAGCCTATTCTGTTTTATTCTCTCAATAAAATCATCCATTTGTGTTATCCCTCAAATAATTTTCTTCCATATGCCTTCATCATATGAAGATTATAGAACTTGTAAAGGTACTATGGATTTTGTGAAGTTCAGTTAGTAGGAAAATACTGTAACAAATTAAGAATAATCTGAAGTTTAAATCCTTTGTTATTGCATGTATTGCTATTCTTGTTTATTTGGATTTTTGTTAGGAAAACAACAGAGAACCTTGTCAATATATTCTATCCCACAGAAATATGGGCAAATAGAAACATTCTTGACTGCACACTTATGAGTATTTGTATTATCTTTTTCATTCCATGGACATTTATCCTGTCTCCAAGATATTTGGTCACTACTGGTTAAATCAATATCTATATTAGCACCTTGAAGCTTTATAATCTTATCATTCATAAAAAACTTCCCTTTCTTATTCAACTAAATTCCTTCTCTCGGTATGAATTATACCATCCTTCACAACATGTGTTTAACAAAAACGTCTGGTGATTCGTCTTTTATTTGCTTCACATTATCCTACAAATATGCTTTAACCTAGGTTTTTGGGAACTTCCAATTATTAGCCTAACGGGTATATGGATAATCAAAGTTATCAAATATCCTACGTTTTATATAAATACCCCTTTCCTATTACATGTTCATGGGGCAAAGCCGAACCCAACAGGAAGTTCGTAAAATCCATGGGTTCGGAAACAAAGAAATGCGTCGATTGCCATGGTTTGCCCCGCCCAGCAACGAACACTCTCTTAAATATCTTCTTTAACTCATAGAAATACTCACAGGAATCCAGCTCATCCTTAGACCAGCCCTGTAAAGGTGACCCTCCAACTGTGTTACCATTTCTTGAAAGCTCCGATAGTAAGTACATAAAGAACTTATTTCTGAAAACACTAGGTTCTTTTACATCCAATTTATCTTGTTCAGAATTCCATTCAAATTCATATACGTCAGCATTTTCATAAGTATCTTCATATAATTGAATCTGGGAGTTGTTGGTGCGAAAAAGAGTTGTAAGACAATTATCTATGTTACTCTCTTCCGTTAACGTTTCATAAGCCTTTATTGTCTCCTCAGTGAGTTCTTTTGCCCAAATTCCTGAGATTAGATTATCTCTCGTAAATACTCTAACGATCTTGAAGATATTTGGAAAGAGTTGTATAGTTGGTAAACTCACAAACTCTATTGGAGGCATGGGCGTAGTAAATTGCATTGAAACGGGAACGTGACATCCTGAATAGTAATCATTGTGATAAGCCATAGCAACTAGAACCTGCAAGCTACTATTAGAAAGTATTACATCGTAGGGGTTATGAATCTCGTAGTATTCAAAGTAAGGGAACCTTGTAAAACTTGCAGGTTCTTGTTCTATACTCTTCATTCCTTTCCTGTGTAATTCTGCTATCGTTTGTACTGGGATACTTTTTAGCATTTTACTTATACCTCACAATAAAATTTAAGGTGATTTAAAACTTGAGGTTTATACTATTCTTTTAACGAGCTTTCCATAAAGACGAACTCATTTTATGGATAATGGTAAGTTAGCTATCAGGTCCTCCTACGCTATATAAGAATATTGCGACTCATTTCCCTCGCAATCTCAAGAAATTGGAAATATAACAGTCTTGAATATTAAAACCACTGAACTATAAAAATTACCACCACCGAACTATAAAAATCACCACTATAATTAATCCTATAATTGCCATGGTCCGACCATTTTTAATTACTGAGTCACTTGGTTCAAGATTTTCATTCTTAAATTGCCATCTCTTTCCCCACAAAAAACTTTCTCTTGGATTGATTGCTTGAAATAAAAGCGCACCTATAACAGGTATAAGAAGTACTAAAGTTATAAATTTCTCTTCAAAGCTCACTCCAATCCCCCCCTTTTTCTATATATTTTCAAATTCGAGTACTTTTATATTTTGGACAGTCTCGTCAGGATTTTTCTATGCTACTTCACAATTTCCTACAAATGTGCATTAATTAAAACTCCAATAGCCTAGGTATTTATTCCACTAAAAAGATTAAATCTACTTTTCCCGTAGAAACTTGCAAATAAAAACTGACACTAAAAACCATGCAACGCCACCAAGTAACCACACAAAACTGAATCTTTTATCGCTTACATAATGCAAAAGTATTATCCTTAAGTTGTTACATGTGCTGTTGTCCATGGGATGCCAGCGAGCAGTACTAGTTGTTTGTGGTAAGAACGATTCGTCCCTCAAAGGGGCTACGGAGCATTTCGATTGTCTAAAATCAAATGACAAGCAACTTATTACATTTCCAAATCAGCACCACCATTTGTTACGGGGACAACAACAAACTGAAGTCTTCAGTGCTATCAGCATGTGGGTGGAAAGCCATATAGATACTGATTAGAAATGCAGGAAGAGGCAGCATCACCTCCAAAGCAACAAATCGATAGTTCCCTTAAAATTTTAACGGCAGATAATAATGCTCAAAACGAAAATGTAGATAAATCCCCCCCAAAGATTTACTCCGCAAGATGTGTCAATCAAGATATGGGGGAATGACTGCTCAAGAAACTATTAAATCAGGGCAAGCCATTTCGTTTTCGTATGGTAATGGAATAATTCCTATATTGTAGGATAAGACAAAGTAAAAGCTATACTGAAGATAAACAGTTTAAGGAATGATAATTGTGTGCTTCTAAAGATGTAAGCACGGTTCGGAGGCGAGCGCCGCAAGGCCCTTATGCAAACAGCGAAGAAATTATCTTTTTAACCCAACTGATTGTCCTGCAATAATTTTATCAAGGGCTTGTACCCAGTCCATAAATTTTCCAACTCCCCGTTGGATCTTTTTTAACACCAGGGAAAAATATCGTTGGGAACGGCTCCTTGGATTTAATATCGAACACAACCAACGTATTTGGTGTCGGCACACTATCATTGACGTACTTAACTCCTTTCTGCTGGCTTACAGTATAACCTTGAATAAATTTAATCCTCACATATTCAATTTCCATATTATTATAGTATGATATGAACTCTTCCCTCGAAATGCCAGGACTGGCCCAGAGATCATATGCAGAACCAAAATCCTTCCGGTTTAGGGCATCAAAATATTTCCATATCGTTTCTTCAATTTCTTGTCTATCTTTAATTGTAAAAGGTATCGGTAAATATCCCTGATCCTCTTGTTTTGTTTGAGTATGAGGAATTGCAGGGGAAGGATTTCTTGGCATTCTTGGCATTCTTGGCTCATTGTCCGATAATGTCTTTGGGGATTGTGAAGATGAGGTGTCTGTCTTAACTTGGGCACATCCAGTTAATGTTAATAGAACTAAAGTAAGCAGTACAATTCTTCTAATCAAATTCTCTCGCTCCCCGATAAAAAGTCTAGAATTAAGACTAGGTTATGTGGATCTAAATCGGGCATCACATTCACAATTTTGGTTTGCAAAGGTTAGAACTCCAGAATTTCATATATAACACTTTTTAGAAAAATTTATGCAGCAATACGCTTTGACTTATTCAATCGGTCTACGGCTAATTTACAGAGGGTATAGGCCAGGAAAGAAAACTCAAAGTCGACTTTAGCTAAGCTTCCTCGATGTCGAATGTTGTTTCACTGAAAGTACTCTTTGAGATAAGCATTAACACGTTCTACTGCTGTTCTTTGTTTATAGAGTTCAAAGTAGCTACCGCTTCCTCTGGCCGGAACGATGTATTTTCTGGGATCTGCTGAAACCTTAACCTTGAATACTTTTTGGCACTGGTTGTTTTCTTTCAGATGACACTCTTTGTACTCCTTGGGTTGAGTATGTTTCAACGTGTCGTATTGGGGATCATAGCTATCATATCGGTAGGAATGACCTTGTTGACACTTGAGGCGAAAGTATTTGTCCTTGTCCTCTGGTAGTTGTTAATTTCGAGGATTGTAATCAATGAGAGCCCTTGACCCTACTGCTTTTGCTTGTTGGTAAATTAGGGTGTAATCGTAACCAGCATCAAAAAGCATATAGGAATTTCAATTTGGGATGAAGTTCATGCAGAGCTTTAAGCAACGGAATTGACTTTTCCCGAGGAAAGCAATCCTGTTGCAAAATGTCACGCTATTCTTAGATGTTTCTTAATCTTGCCATTATGTACTCATCAATATATTTCCCGCCTCTAATACCCGCTTTTCGCTTTGTCCCCTCAATTTCAAACCCTAGTTTTTTATACAATTCTATAGCTTTTTGATTATCGATAAAAACCGATAATTCAACCCTCACAAGCATAAGCCAATTGTCTGAAACATCTAATAAAGTTTCCATCAATTTGCGCCCTATACCATTTCCTTGATAATCTCTATGAACCATAATGCCAATACCGCCCGAATGACGTAAACGATTGTTTGCAAATACGCTTAATCCAGCACTACCAATTACTTTTTCAGAACCCGACTCATCCGCAATAATAGCAACAAATTGGTGTGTATTATTGTCCATACTCAAAATATAATCTTCAGTTCTTTTGATTCTCTCCGAAGGAATTCCGAGAATATTTTCAAAAACTCCTGGCATATGTCTTAACTCATTGATACCCTTTGCATCACATAGACAAACTGGTCTAATAGTAGATTCCATAATACACCTCCGACACCGTATATAAAATAATTCTCACAATATCTAGCTATAAGCGATACCAACAATGGCTTCCCTAGAAAATCCGTGCATAGATGCACGGCTTGTTATGTACGGTTTCACAAATACCGCCCACTCCAACACCCCGACCCACCCAGCAATTTAGCCTTTGTAAGAATTTCGCCGCGCTTTATTGTATATTTTTCAACAGTAGCACGTGATCTCCTTCTCTTTAAGACAAGACTAGATTTATTATTTTTAAAGTACACCATTATCTTTAGTGCATTGAAACTTCGCCAACTCTACCCATGCCCTTTATCGCCAAGGAATCCTGAAGTGTTTTGGGAATAGATTTTAACATCATTAATCAAATATGCCTTTATTCTTTGACTTTCTTCAATATCGTCCGACTTTAAGTGATCCAAATAGTTAACCATTAATTTTTGTGCCACGATTAATGGATCACTATTATTAGTTTCAATAGTTAAGCCCTCATTACTCGTATCATTCGCTGCTTGATTGATAAGGGAGCAACCCAAAAGGAAAAAACAAAGTAATACAATAAGCACTCTACTCGTCACTTTCACAGGGCATTGTCCCCCCTTTTAGAAAAACAGAAGATGGCCAGCTCCTTTTATGGTATTTCTAACCATTTACACAAAGTTTTTTACGTCCTCAAATGCAGCGAAGAACTTCGTCTTACTATAGTTTCTCGATTGAAAAAACAAGTTTATCAAAGTTTGTTTCAAAACCAATGTCATTACAATTGTAAGTAATAACATCACCGTTTTCTTCAATAAGCATCCCTGATGTATGGGATTGAGATTCAGGACCTTTACCTTTATCCCACATATTGTAGATACTTAGACAGCCATCTTCAGTATAGCACACTACGTTGCATTGCTGTATCGACAAAACGGTTAAGCCATTCCATTGTGTAAGGGCCTCGTTCCAAATGAACATGACAATCAATCATAGCACTTCCTCCCTTCCAGCTCAGAAAGAATCAGCATCGAACGTGCCACCCCAATCCAAATCAAAACTCCTACCAAACCTGCCCCCGGCTGTACTTTCTAATCAACGCGGGAGTGGTGTCGGCTGCATGAGCAATACCCGTCATATAAAAACGAATCAGTTTACAAAGACGGCCACCCCGGCGGGGTTCACCCAGATATGCGAGCACTTCAGCATCAAGCGCGGTTCGGGGCCAGAGGGCGGGAGTTCCCTTAGCCTACGTTCGCCACGTTAGGCAAGACATATACCCAAGTAGGTTTTCGGGGGCAAATTCAGAGGTTGACATGGATAGCGCGACTCTTAATTTGCTTCATATCGTTTATAATCTATCCCACCTATATCCCAAGATCTTTTGCCAGAATATTGCCGTATTTTAATTGGACAAAGAAGGATATTCACTTTATTTGTCGAATAATTAAATATTCTTACTATTCCCAAGACTGGATGAAATAACAATCAGCAATGGAGAAATACAAAATGAGACTTCTGCATTCACGTACTGTTATCTTCATAATTGTCTTTATTTCTTTGTTGATATTTTCCCAAATGTTCATTCCGATAACCACTGGACCAAGTACTATGGAATTGATCAAACCTGTTTTCGGCAGTACTTTTGTTCAAAGTTGGTACTGCAGAAACTGGAACCAAAACCGTTGGATTCAAGAATTAACAATGCTCCAAAATGTAGGGATTAACGAGATAATAATTCAGGATGTAGCTGATACGAAGAGTAAGCATGCATTTTATCCCACGCGGATACCCGATTATACACACAATGATATTGACATGGTTGGTACTTTGCTCACAGCAGCAGATATATTGGGTATGAAAATACGTGTAGGACTGGGCTTTAATAATGACTGGTGGCATAAAAATGCTAAAGACATAACTTGGTTAAATAATGAAGCTGCCATAAATAAGTCAATAGTTGATGAAATTATGGCAATGTATCGCAGCCATCCGTCCTTGGCTGGTTGGTATATCCCTTATGAGTTTTCTCAGTTTACTGCTTCTACCAGGACAGACCAATCGAATCTGAACAGCTTTTATAAGCAGATTGCTAATGAAATAAAGCTCCTAAGTGAACAGAATATTATGGTAGCCCCATTTTATAATTCAACATATAGCCCACAAAGTGGCTTTCTGAGCTGGGCCTACATGATTCGAAATATCCTGTCCGGCACCGGTATTGACATTATAGCCATGCAGGACAGCGTTGGGACTGGTTACAATACCATAAGTCAATTAGCCAATGTATATGCCACTTCTAAAATGGGTGCTGCGGAAATGCAACTTTATGCTGTTACCGAAACCTTTACTTCAACATCAACAGGTAATGTCTCAGCACCGCAAGGCCGAATAAACGCCCAGCTTTCTGCGGAAATGCCTTATGTAAATGGGTTTGTGGCTTTCAGTTTTGAGCGCTTTCAAAATGGCAACAACGATTTGAAACTTTCCAATTACAATGATTACTACAATTATTATTTAACACATAATTAAAATTCAAATAATTATCGGCCTTTCATTGTCCATGGTAGGATACCTGTCACCTTCACATATCCAAACGAACCTGTTTCGTTAGACAGCCAGGTCGGCCGGAGGAATTTCACCACCAGCCGCCTACAGAACCGTGCGTAAACCTCTCGATTTACACGGCTCGTATCAGCCATTCTTTTGTAGCCTCACGGCCGCAAAACGACGTTCACCACCGCAACTTTTCGGACTGAAGCAGCTTACGGCTGTTTGAAGCCTGTTCCTACAAACCGACTTCGAAGTGTCTACCTTCATCTCAGATACAGCATCGTGCTCTTCGAGCACGTTCTTGGCACAAGCCACCCCGGCGTGGTTCGCCGCCATAAACGGCCTGAATGGGTTACGATATTTGTCATCGTCCTTGATGGGTTACCCGTAAAAATGCAATACACTCACGAACTAGTTCACCAGGATTTTACACCCGCGGTTGGCTAACCCCGCTAGGATTTATCGAGTTGTTTGAACGCCGTGGGAATACTCAGTAGGACGAAGAGCCATTCTCTCAAGCACTTCTGAATAACAGATAGTCCAATAACAAATTACACGTATCATTTGCCGCAATAATTTTAAATTTTGTTTGATCTTCCACGGTCCTATCATTTGCCTTATCTGAAACTCCTTTTATACTGAAGAATGGTTTCTTATTTAAGTAACATACATGCGAAAAAACTGCACTCTCTTGATCTACCGCTATAGCCCCATGCCTGTTCTTTAATTCCTGACTTAACCGCGTGTCTCTAATTCGCTGGTCTCCTGAAACTACTGTTCCATAATGAATTACAACTTCCCTGTTTTTCGTAAAGTTCCTAAAGCTTTCTATGTATTTCAACTCAGTTGAGATTTTGCCAGTACGACCCGTATATAGATCCTTTACATCAGTCCCAAGCCCGGCATCATTAACATCATGTTGAAAGGTTACTAATGGAACAATCATATCCCCACCGCGAATATTGTCAGTCAAGCCACCACATATTCCCGTCATATACATTTCCTCGGGATTAAATTTACTTATTAAAAGCTGAGTACAGCTGGCGCATTTTACCTTTCCTACTCCGCTAATAACCGAGATAACTTCGAGATTAGCATGTATATGCTCATTAAATGTCCAACCGGCAATTTCATATGAGTTAATTATTGGACATTTAGAATTAAGATTACTTAGTTCCGGTTCCCATGCTGCAACAATTCCTATCCGCATCTTTGTTTCTCCAACTCTTGCTCGATAATTATTACTGTTTTTTTATCGTCACGATAGAAATACTGCATACCCGTCACCCCTCAATATATAAACGTCAATATATAAACGAACACGTTAAGAAAGACGCCACCCCGGCGGGATTCGCCTAGGTATATGCATCGAGAACGGTTCGGTGGCGAGGGGGCGAAAGGGGCTTAGGGTACATTTACCCCTATTAAACCTCGACAATTTGACAGGGTCATCAGATAACAGTCGGCCTTATCCATTCCTGTTTCGAAATTTGAACGTATGCGAAACTAAGGGACAGTGATTACATCTTGCCTATTTTGTCAAAAATACTGGCAGGAGGTTGACAATATTGGAACAAACACAACTATCAATAGTGTCGTCGGTCGATCCAGACACCCGACAAATCAACGAGATTCTCCAACTTTACCGTTTACGCATTTCACCTAATCTATCCTCAGAGGATAAAGAGGGATTGCGGGAACTCTATCACCAACTAAAAAGCCGACAAATCGATGCCTGCGATTATCTGAACGATGCCATAAGTGTATTAGCCAAAAAAAGCAAAGACAAACAACATCTAAGCTATCTAATTGGAATGGTTCGCCACTGGGCCATACTGGGTAAATGGAGTATGCCCACAGCCGAAGACCAACAGCTAATCGAGGTATTTAAACAAGAAACAGGAATCGAGCCAAGCGTGGAAACAAGACAGATCATAATGAGAACGGTCAGCAAATACGGATCAATAAAACTATCACAATTCATGGCCAAGGTATTAAACGAAAAAAACGAACTGGATATTTCAAAACTTCTTATTCAACGGGTAATCGATCAGCTGGAAAAACAGTAAACAGAAGAAAACCATCTCTCCCTTGGGAGGGGTGTTTTTCGTTAGAATACGCATTAATTCATGTCCAACACGACAAGGACAATTCATTTTCATTACATGAACACCGCTTAGAGGTTACCCCGGCGTGGTTCGCCTAGATATGTACATTG
>Ga0307377_10009041_pt1 | contig 10030 bp, 11 predicted proteins | sample TR3MG_FD_202535 | JGI IMG/M metagenome (GOLD analysis project Ga0307377, IMG submission 202535) | Soil microbial communities from Risofladan, Vaasa, Finland - TR-3 | ecosystem: Environmental > Terrestrial > Soil > Coastal area > Acid sulfate soil | place: Finland: Risofladan, Vaasa | collected...
GGCGGATTTCGTCATCGCTCAAGAAAGTGGGCGTGCCCCCGCCAAAGTGCAGCTGTTCTATGACCTGATCAGGCCCGAGCAGCATCGCCTGCATGGCCATTTCCTTGATGAGATAGCGTACGTATTTGCCAGCCTTGCTCTTGTCCTTGGTGATGACCTTGTTGCAGGCACAGTAAAAACATAGCGTATTGCAGAATGGTATATGAATGTAAAGAGACAACGCCCGGTCGACAGCGCGGGATTCACGCTTTGCCACCCATTGGCCATAACGTTCTGCATTGAACGCTGTGACAAACCGATCTGCGGTGGGATATGAAGTATATCGGGGACCATTCTTGTCCAGCCGACGTATCAGCTCCATATCCACTATCAATTGATTGGCCGACTTATCCATAAAATCTCCTTAAGTATCTAGTGTTTTCCAGTTTAGGCATCAGCAGCCTATTCCATTACAACATGAGTCTGAAGGCGGGCCGCATTTCCAATGAAAATGAGTGTGCAACGTATTGTTTGAGAATCATGACGCGAAACACGCAGACACAATAAACATGTACAAATAATACATGTAATATAGTATGATGGCAACATTCACCAGTTACATCAGCTATTGCCGAAAAGAACGTACCGCCCAGAACTTTTATGAGGATGCTGATATGCAAACCATTGCAGGATATATGAGTGCAAATCATCACGACTGTGATGAGGCATTCGCCATCGCCGAACAAGCCGCTTTAGCTAACAACTGGAGTGAGGCCGAAGCTGCGTTTAACAATTTCCGTACTGAACTGGCCAAGCACTTTCGCATGGAAGAAGACAAGCTTTTTCCCGCGTTGCTCTCTGCCGGCGGCCCTGCCGGACCGGTGCAGATGATGCGCATGGAGCACGCGCAAATGAATACGCTTATCGAACAAATGGCCATCACATTGACTCATCAGGATGCGCAAGGATATGACGGCTTGTCGGAAACGTTGCTGATAGTAATGCAGCAGCACAACCTCAAAGAAGAACAGATGCTCTATCCCATTGCAGATCACTTCCTGGCTTCACAGCGGGAAGCGTTGCTTGCTCGCATGCTGGTGGATTGACCCCATGCGCGCGAATATGGCACATGAGCTGAATGTGCGCGGACTGCCGCCGCCAGAGCCTTTCGAGCATATCTTGCGTGCATTGCAGACACTGCCAGCAGATGCATATCTGCAAGTACATATTGATCGCGAACCTTACCCTCTTTACGATGTGTTGCGCGATGGCGGTTTTGACTGGCAGATCATCGCGCAGTCAGACAGCAGCTTTTCGATTCGCATCAGCCGCAGCGTATGAAAATCATCTCTCTCAATACCGGGCAGGCACCACCGATTTCTGTGCCTCTACGATTCTTTACTGCCGCTCCGCTGTTCCTGCTGTTGGCAGCACTGATGCTAATGTTCCGTGCAGATAATCCTTTTGCCAATATACACTCGCCCGCGTTGCTTGCAGCGACGCACTGCATCACACTGGGGTTCTTGACGATGATCATTCTGGGTGCGATGCAACAAATTTTGCCGGTGGTAATCGGCAGTCCGATGTTGGCATCCCGGCTGACTGTATGGCTCACCTTTCTGCCGCTGCTATCGGGCGCGCTGCTGCTGCCCGCTGGATTCATGCTGGGTACACCAGAATTGCTCACTCTTGCATGGCCGTTATTGGGATTAGCATTTGTCACATTCATCAGCGCGAGCCTGATTAACCTAGTTCGCTCTCCCGCACACAATGCCACCAAAACTGCGATGCTGCTGTCCATCCTCGCGCTCAGCGGAGCCATTGCATTGGGCCTGGTGCTGGCACATGGCTATGCCACCGGTTCGTTGCTGCCCTATGATAAATTGGCCGCAGCCCATATCAGTCTGGCTTTGGGCGGCTGGGTGATGTTGCTGATTGTCGGCGTATCCTATCAAGTTGTGCCGATGTTCCAACTCACGCCAAACTATCCAAAATGGTTAAGCAAAGGTTTGGCTCCCGTTATATTTGTCGTGCTGCTGTTGAGCTTGCTGTCCCTCTTGCTCGAACCCAGACCGCAATGGCTGGTAAACGTTACACAAGGTCTGTTCTGGCTTTTGACAAGCTGTTATGCCGTAACCACACTCAGATTGCAAAGCAACCGACGCCGCCGCGTTGCGGATGCCACCCTGAGTTTTTTTCGGCTGGGCATGATGGCGCTGATATGTGCGGCACTATTTGCGTTAGCAACTCTGTTTTTTCCGGATATTGATCATCTCGTCACAGAATCCGCTGTAATGTTCATACTCGGCTTTGCCATGTCGTTGATGCACGGCATGCTTTACAAGATTGTCCCCTTTTTGGTGTGGTTCCATCTGTTCCGCGGCGGTGTAAAAAGCGCCGTTCCAAATCTGAAGGAAATCATTCCGGAAACATGGAAGTGGCGGCACTTGTGGCTGCATCGCAGCACATTGCTTGCGGCACTATTCGCACCATGGTGGAATGCAGCAGCATGGTTGGTCACATTTTGCCTATTGCTGGAAGGCATGCTGCTTGGATACGCGCTCCTCATTGCTATTGCGGTGTATCGACGCACTCTTGAACGCATCGAGTTGGATACACCATGAGCTTTTTGTTGATCAAAGATATGCATATTAAAAGGCTGAATAATGCACAATATTCCATCGCGAATAGCAATCCAAACATATCTGACTTTGCAGACCAATTATTGGAGTTTTTGATATTCGAAATTGTCTCTCATGCACCAAGCTGGACAAACCACACAATTCAAAGATAATACAAACCTTCTTTCAAACAGTTTTTCACTTTTATTTTCGGGGTTACCAAAATGATCAGAAAAAGCGTACTATTTAAAAGATCAAACTCATTTTTCAATGGCATAGGTTTACTGTTGTTATGCTCTTTGGTAATTGCGGGTTGTGACGATACCTTTACTTCCAAGCCATATAAATTTGATATGACGCGCCTTAACCAGGATGGCAGCATCAATAACGGCAAGGACTATACAAAACAACCATGGTCTTGTGTGCACGACAACAAAACAAATTTGGTCTGGGAGGTAAAAAAAACCGAACCCGGCTTGCAATATGCAAAAAATACTTACAGTTGGTATGACCCGGATAAAAATACCAACGGCGGTTGGGCTGGCAAAGCCAACGCTGGGGTATGTACCGGGAGCAATTGCGATACCAAATCCTACATCAATGTGATCAATGCAGAAAAACTTTGCGGCTTCACTGATTGGCATCTGCCCAGTAGAGAAGAGTTGAGCACCCTGGTGGACACCAGTATCTTTTTCCCAGGGCCCACGATTTCAAAAACATTTTTTCCGGAACCACTTCCGCCCGGAAAATACTGGACCGATACAACGTTCAGAATTCGCCATGCCGGTGCTTGGGCATGGCGCTTCGATTACGGCAACGATTTTCTCTCGGAAAAGAGCAAGGCACTTAATGTAAGGCTGACTCGCGGCATTCCAAAAACAGCTGGCGAGAACCAACCTCAATGAATAATGTGATTCAAATGTGGGAAAGGAACATTACGAACGCCGCGCAAAACACTCCCTGATGCGTTTAGGGAAGGTCTGATTAAGTAACCGCAAATGAGAACGACGCGCGCACAATCTGCAGTGGATATTCGAATTGGCCGGAAATTACCCTGGCAAGGGTCATTGCGTCGACCATTCCGGTCGATTTCTCGTTCATCAGACGAACCTCTCCTGCTGAAGTCGCAACAGATGGTGTCGTGCCATGAACAAATTGGCCAGTGCCGCCACGACGAACAGGCGATTGCCGTTCTTCACCATGCCGCGATAGCTGACTTTGGCAAAGCCGAAGATGCGCTTGATGATGAGGAAGGCATGTTCGACCCTGTCGCGTACACTCGACTTTCTACTGTTCTTCTCCTGCTCACACTCGGTGAGTCCTCTGTTGCGAAACCCCTTCTGGTTGGTGAAGTCTCGCGCCTTCGGTGCGGCTTGGGCGATCAACTCCTTCTGACTGGAATAGGCGGAGTCGCCATACACTCGCCGCTCGTTGCCATGCAACAATTGCGGGATGGCGTGTTTGTCATGCACGTTGGCCGGCGTGGCGACCACCGAGTGGATCAGCTTGGTCTTGCTGTCCACACCGATGTGCGCCTTCATGCCGAAGTACCACTGATTTCCCTTCTTGGTCTGGTGCATCTCCGGGTCGCGCGCCTTGTCCTGATTCTTGGTCGAGGACGGCGCATTGATGATCGTCGCGTCCACGATGGTGCCGGTCGATACCTTCATCCCCTGCGTTTGCAGATGTCTTCCCACTTCCTCGAACAGGCGCTTGCCCAGTTCGTGCGCCTCCAGCAGATGGCGGAACTTGCACACGGTGGTTTCGTCCGGCGCACCTTCCCGTCCCAGATCGATGCCGACAAATTCGCGCATGGACAGGGAGTCGTAGAGTGCTTCTTCTACAGCAGGATCAGAGAGGTTGAACCAGTTCTGCAGAAAATAGATGCGCAACATGCGCTCAAGGCCAACGGGCGGGCGTCCGTTACCCGCTTTGGGGTAGACCGGTTCGATCAATGCGCACAGGGTAGACCATGGCACCACGCGATCCATCTCGGTCAGAAACGCAGATCGGCGCGTCGTCTTGCTGTAGCGGTCAAAGCTGCCCGCAGAAAGTGTTGTTTGTTTCATCGTGTGGCTCCGTTTGTCCGAACTTCGGTTCTGACAACATGAATCGAAATCGTTCAGGACTTAATCAGAGATTCCTTAGAGTTTGATTAGAGTACAACGCAGGGCGATTCGGGTGGGTAGAACGCGGGCTGGTCATGCGGAATATAACCGCGTGTTGGCTGGAGTTGAGGTGGTTTTAGTAGCGATGCTGATTTTATAATTTAACGTGACCAGCAATAGCAAAAGGAGTGCGGCGGCGCCATTGTGTGCCACTGCCAGTGCCAGAGGTAACCCCAGTAACACATTCGATATGCCAATAGCAAATTGTAGGGCGATCATGATCAATAGCCAGCGTGCCGTCTTGCGTAAGGCGTCTATTTTGAATGCTCTAAGTGCCACCCAGGCAACCATCACAACCACGACAAGGGCGAAGGTGCGGTGCGCCCAGTGAATCGCGGTCAATGCCGGGAAAGGCAGGTAGTCGCCCTGGGCAGTCTTACCCAGATGGCGCCAAAGCGTAAATCCGTCAGAAAAATCCATTTGTGGAAACAATTCACCGTGGCACAACGGGAAGTCTGTGCAAGCCAAGGCTGCATAGTTGGTGCTGACCCAGCCACCGAGTGCAATTTGAACCGCAAGGAGCAATAGAACAAGCATTGCCGGTATGCGCAGGGCAACAGCCGATCGTGGCACCGCGGGATGGTCGCTTAAGCGCGCGCCAAACCATGTCAAGAGGGCAAGCAACGTCATGCCTAACATTAGATGTATCGTCACGATAACAGGCTGCAGTTTCATCGTGACAGTCCATGCGCCGAAGGCGCCTTGCATACAAACGAATACAAACAGCAGTGTAGGGAACAGCGGTGAAAATTTCATTTTCTTGCGCCCCGATTGCTGCCACCTGCGCCAGGCGATCACCATCAACGTGATGATGAGAACACCGATGGCCATTGCCAGATAGCGGTGTATCATTTCAATCCATGCCTTCATGACGGTTACCGGACCGGTCGGCATGGCGGTTTCGGCGGCAATGATGTCTGCATGTGCCTGCAGTGGATTGGCCTGGCCATAACAGCCAGGCCAATCGGGACAACCAAGACCGGAATCGGTCAGCCGCGTGAATGCACCGAACATGATCAGATCAAACGTGAGAAAAAGTGTGACCCATACCAGTTTGCGGTATTTGTCGATATCGCCGGATACCCATACCATCGTTAGCGGCAGCAGCGCCACTAACAATCCCATGGCTCCAAGCTGGATCAGCATGATGAACTTCCCTTATCAGCTTGCTGAACGAGTCTGGTTTGGAACCGGCATCCGAGGTGGTAAGCGATTTGGCATATTGAGTATCTGTTCATGTGATTCGTTTCCAACAAGATTATGGTCTCAGAAGTTATTAGAACTAAAAATTGGAAATATTCTGGACCGCCGCTTTATTTCAGCGAGAACTCTGACAGGGAATAATGACCTTAGATCTAGTGGCGGAAGTTCCAGTGCATCCAGCGTATTTTTCGCCAGCAGGCCAAGCTCGGTGTCGCCTTCCATGCGCAGACGGCGGCTGAAGAAAAGTGTATCCGGATCTTCCTTGCGCAGGGCAAGCATCAGGAAATCACTGGCACTCGCGGCGATGGTCAGCTTCGGTTCCTGGATGCGATGGCAGGCGACCATACCTTTGCGACCAAGAGTAAAATAAAAAGTCACCCCGGCATCGGTTACGTAGATACTGATGAGTTTGCCCAGAAGGGGCTGCATCACATCCGAACGGAGGGTATTACCCATCAGTAAATTGACAGCTTGCACGAAAAGAATGGTCTGCGGATACCCCGGCAAAATGGACAGGGCAGTGCCGACTGGCTTGGGAAGAACGAAAGGCAGGATATTCATATCGGTTGCTGGTTCGCTATCCTTTCAGGTATTCAGTTGCTGCCCGGTAATTATATTCGCATTCAACTATCGCGACTCTTTATTCATGTTGCCGGCGAGGGATATCTGCTCCATACCCGGCCGCCCGTGCCAGTAGCCGTTGCAGGTTTCTTGCGAAATCATGTCAGTGATTTTCTGTACAGCGTGTTCGCGGCTTACACGCTGGTCAATGCAGTCGCGAAACAAACGGATGATAGCTGCGCTATGATCGGATTGCGGGCTGATGCGCACAACATCCACACTGGCATTTTTCATAGAATCCATATCGCCGATCAGGTTGTACACCAGCGCTGATTGTGTCTGTGTGCCGTTGATTACCAGAAATGGTTTGCCTTCGCGGGTGCGCATGGTCTTGCCGTCGGGATCGTTGAGGCATAGGAAGCGGCAGTCGTCCTTGGGCAGATTGTGAAAGCGCGCGGTGAAACAACGCGAAGAAAAAGCCAGTGGTAATCTGCCGAAGGAAAAAACTTCTGTCTCTATTCCTGCAGGTCTGGCATGCAGCAAAGGCTGCAGTGACTGCAGCGACATTTCCACCGGTATGACCCAGCGCATGGCACCGAGAGCAGCGATCAGATTGAGCGTCTGCGGGTTATAGATATTCAGGTAGGGGCCGGCGATGAACGGGACACGACCCTCCAGTCGATGTACCGCTCCCATGTCATTGGCCTCCACTGCGAAATCGCCGTTTTCCGTGATCCTGCGCATTGATTTCAGGTCGGATTCGGATTCGATCAGTGCCTGGCTGGAAAGAACCACTTGCTTGCCGGCGGCAGCAAGCATTTTTGCCACTTCAAGCCAGTCTGGCAAGCGCATGACATGGCGCCGCGAGCAAACTGTTTCTCCGAGATAAACGATATCCAGCGGTGTGCTGGCGATTTCTTCATAGAAGGCCTGCAGTTTTTCCCGCGGCCAGTAATATAGAAGGGGACCAAGTGCCAGTTTCATTTCCATGGTCGGTTATAAGCCCCCAGAGTCTGTTGCTGGCCTTCGGAGATTTTGCCCAGCAGCGCAGTCCACGCCGGCATCACATCAAAGTTCGAAGGATTTTTCACGCACTGGTCTATCGCCTCGCGCCAGACCCGGGTGACTTGCTCCACATAGGCGGGGCTGCGTTGCCTGCCCTCGATCTTGAGGCCGCGCACTTTGATGCGCAGCAGTTCTGGCAGCAGCGCCAGTGTGTTCAGGCTGGTCGGTTCTTCCATCGCATAATAGGTTTCTCCTTCCACCTCGAAGCGTCCCTTGCAAAGGGTAGGGTAGCCGGCGTTCTCATCATCGGCGTAACGGTCGATTAGCACACCGTTGAGGCGCGATTCCATGCCCATGGGAGTTTGTTGCCAACGCACCGCCTTGGGCGGCGAGCACACCCCGCAATTGTTGGGAGAATCCCCAGTGACATAGGATGAAAGCGAACAGCGTCCCTCGACCATCACGCACAGCCCGCCAAAGCCGAACAACTCAAGCTCCACCGACGTACCGCGGGACAGTTCCTCGACCTGTGCAAACGACAACACGCGCGGTAAGACCGCACGCCTGATGCCAAAGTGCTCGTGGTAAAAATTGATCGCCTCGTAATTAGTGGCCGAGCCCTGCACCGAAAGATGCAGGTGCAACCCCGGATGAGTTTTCATTGCATATTGCATCAGACCGGGATCGGCCAAAATCACAGCATCCATACCAAGATCAACAGCCTGGTCGATCGCCTTCTTCCAGCGCTCCCCGCCAATGGCCTTGGGATAAGTGTTGAGCGCCAGAAATGCCTTTGCGCCTTTCGAGTGGGCATAAGCTACACCTGTATGTGCATTAGCCGTATCGAAATTCAGTCCGGTGAAATTGCGCGCGTTGGTGTCGTCGCGAAAACCGAGATAGACACAGTCCGCACCGTTGTCCACGGCGACTTTAAGCGCCGGCAAACTGCCTGCCGGACAAACCAGTTCCAGTTTGTGTTCAGGCGGCATACAGAATTTCCTCCTTTGAAAATGGCAAATTAGCAAATTCTCCCTGACGGTGACCGCGGTGCTTCAGCTCGGATTCTATCCCATTCAGAATATTCCATTTCTGCGAGCACCACGAGGGAGCCAGCAAGATATTCGTTGACGCTGTGCCGGTGACGCGGTGGTAAATGATATGCGGCGGGGTGCGTTCGATCAGGTCGGCCGCGATCCGGATGTAGTCGGATACTACCAGCGGTTGATATTCTCCGCGCCGCCACTCGGCCGCCAGCAGTGTATTCCTTACTACATGCAGCGGGTGTAATTTGAGACCGTCGGTTCCCAGGGCAAGCACGGTGTCGAGCGTAGCGTGGTAATGATATTCCGTTTCGCCGGGAAGGCCGATGATCAGGTGAGTGCAAACTGGTATGCCGCGTTTTCTTGCAGCGGCCACTGTTATTTCATATTCCCTGAGGCCATGACCGCGGTTCACCCGCCTGAGCGTCTCGTCGAAAGCAGATTGCAACCCGAGTTCCAGCCACACAACCCAGCCGCGTTGTTGATAGCTCAGCAGCAGATCCAGTACCGCATCGGAAACACAATCGGGCCTGGTGCCGATGCACAAGCCTGCCATATCGGGTTCGGCCAATGCATCGTCATAGAGTGCGGCCAGATCAGCAACATCTGCATAGGTGTTGGTGTAGGCCTGAAAATAGGCCAGGAAACGCAGCGCCCGGGTGCGCTTCGCTATGGCGTGTTTACCGTGTTTTATTTGTTCGGCAAGCGCAGGGGGGGTGCGTCCATTCGGGCTGAAAGAGGCATTGTTGCAGAAGGTGCATCCTCCCGTGCCCTTGGTACCATCCCGGTTGGGACAGGTAAAGTTTGCATCGAGCGCGATCTTATGCACACGATTACCGTGCTGCTGCACCATGTACTGCCCAAAGGTAAGGATATAGTCAGAAAGTGCCATTTATCACAATCAATACAATTCTCATAAATTCGCGTTAAGGCATAAATTAGGAACAGTTATTTGTCGGGTTTCTTGTAATCAGGATTCCTGTAACAAAGGCCTAACTGACTCTTTGCAGTTTGGACGCAAGTCTCATATTCGTAATCATTGCATTCTGTGCTCCATGTCACTATGCAATAGGGTGCGACTTTAGATGAGGGAGGTTCCATTTCATGATTGGCTATGCAACTCTCTTGTTTCCTGTTGCACGCATGCATTCGTTGTAAGAGTAAAAGTTGCAATTATCCAAGCGAAACTTTCCTTCGGACGAACTAGCACAAAATGAGGAGGCAGCTGTATATTGCGTAGACGCGATTAAAGCGTACAACATCAGGCAGGAAATTATTTTGTCAGTTTGCATTAGGTCCGTGTCTAGCTTAGGCGGTAAAAAAAGTTCAGTTGAAGCCAATGTACAGTGGACCCCTCCGTCAAGACACTAATGCATCGAGTTTAAGAGGGTAACCTTCTTCATGCAGCGGAACGGCGCTGCCCCGGTTTTCGGTTTCTTTTTTTGTTTCTATT
>Ga0307377_10009042_pt1 | contig 10030 bp, 26 predicted proteins | sample TR3MG_FD_202535 | JGI IMG/M metagenome (GOLD analysis project Ga0307377, IMG submission 202535) | Soil microbial communities from Risofladan, Vaasa, Finland - TR-3 | ecosystem: Environmental > Terrestrial > Soil > Coastal area > Acid sulfate soil | place: Finland: Risofladan, Vaasa | collected...
TATTGAGTTTTTAACCAATCAACTACTTGGTAATTAAGTTTATTCTTATTGGAAACATCTAATAACTGTCGTGAATACTTAGGCATTCTCTTCAACAATATTCTTAGTTGTTTGGTACTCAACCAACCTCTATCTCTTAATTGCTTAGCGAGGCTCGAAAGAAACTCAGCATCTGCTCCAGTGAATCCAACATTGTTATTTTCATGTGTAGATTCTGTAATTTGTTCCGACTCTGTTTGACGTGCAAAAATACGAAGTAAAGCTTTTTTTGCCCATGCTTCATTAGTAGAAAGCATAAAACGAAGAAAGGCATGTTGGTCTTTTTTCTTAACATTAGTAGAAACCAATTCCTCTCTAAATTCTCCTTCAGTAGGTCTATGAAATGTTAATGTTTTTTCCATAGTTTTTTAAATTTGTATAATACAAATATAACCAAAATATTTTAAAGAAAAAAATAAAATGACATAAAAAAACCCGGACTTTTCAGCCCGAGTTTAATCCCTGGTTCGATTTCTTATGCAGCCTGGTTGGCTTTGTGTTCCTTACTGGCTGTTTGTTGAGCTTCAGCAAAAGTCATTTCTGGATTCTCCCTACGAATTCTATCCAAGATTTCCTTGTAGGTAGCAGGAGCAACCGGTTCAGCTTTCTCAGCTTTCTCAGCTTTCTCAACAGTTCCTTCCATTCCGGCATCAACAACCATTCCATTTCCATTTTTAATAGATACCACAGAAGTATGCAAGGCATTCTTTGTAGATAGGAGTTGATTTTCCCCTCCATAATGCAATGAATATTTAGCCCTGGGGTCATGAACATTTGCCCCATCCAGTATGATAATCCAATTTTTGGATTCATCCTGGTTTGGTCCTTCAAAATATGCCTCAACACATTTCTGAGTTTTGCTTTCAAAAAGGGTACCGGCTAACAGAGCCAAAACAAGGAAATTTAATGCAGCCAGTGCATTCTCTTTGATTCTTGTCCATTGAATTTTTGTCATTTTTTTGGTTTTTAAATGTTTAATAATGAATATGTAAATATAACAAACTTCTTTGTAAGTAAACTATTAAGTATGTTAAAAAATGTTAATTATCTTATTAGTTTATAAACAGTTAATTGATTGAAAGTGTCATAAGAGGTACTATAGTAATTTTTGAATTACATCCTACTAACATATAAGTACCCCACATATAATCTGTCACCATATAAAATTGTAACAATTCTTCACTAATTTTTTCCATGATAATTTTTTATATCAATCATAATACATGCATTATGATTTCTATTAATACGTGATATTCCAGATATTTCATTATACGCAATTGTATATTGAGTTCCTCTTTCTTTTCCTTCATCCATTTCCCATCCAATTCGTATAATAGTTGTAACACCTTGTGGATGTATAATTCTATTTTTAATAAGAGAACTTCCTTTAAGATCTTTTACAAAATGAATAACAGCTTGAACTTCTTTTGGTGGATTTTTTTTGTTATAAGAAACTCCATAATCACAAGCATCATTGTATATTCTGGACTGCTTTTTTGCAAGAGTTTCAAATGCATTCGCGTGTTCTTTAAATACTCCCATAACTTATTTTTAATGTATTAGTTTTTGAATTTGTATAATACAAATATAACCAATTTCTGCTTAAAGAGAAAACAAATTTAAGTTTATTTTTTAAAAAAAGAGAGATAGGAACCACCCTATCTCTCTTACATACAAATTTAAAAACCACTATAATACGGAGAGTATAGTTTTAACTTGACTTTCTGAAAGATTATATAAACCAGCAAGATCATATGTATTCGAATTTCTATTATAAGAACCTTCACCATTAAATACTATTTTATGAGTTATTGGTTCTCCTTTCTGCTTCTTTGTTTCGAACAAATCATTTTTCATTTGTTCTTCTGTTGTTGGCTTTCTAAATTGTGGAATTTCTACAAAATATTCATAAACATAGAATCCTTCTCTTCTTGTTCTACTTCCATGATAATTTTTCCATCTTTTTTCAATTTTAATATTCATTCCAAAAGTTTCTTTCATTCTTGCACATAAATCATTTCTATCTTGCTCTTCTTTTTCTGCTCTTGATTTTTTTGCTTCATTTTTAGAAATATATTCATCTGTATATTCAAGAAATTTTAATACACTTGTAGATTCTATTTTTGCTCTTCGAACTTTATCATTACTTACAGTATGACTCCACTCATAACTATAATCATTTGTTCTATCACTATATACGTATTTTACCGAAGTTTCTTTTTCTTTATATGAAATACGTATAAGTGGCTCATGAGATGATTTCTTAAAAAGTTCTCTAGTTGGACATATTTCTACTTTATAATCTTTATAAGTAGATAATTTTTTATTTTGTTGTTCATTAAAATTTTTCATAAAATCATGAACCCAAGACTTATCCCATTTTTTTCCACGATTTTCAGATATTTCTTTTCTTCTAAGTCTTTTCCATACAATTAATTCACTCAAATATTTTTCTCTTATATTTGTCCAATCAATTTCAACTCCAGCATCTTCTAATTGACGAAATGCTCCTTTTCTATCAAATGAAATATCCCAATATGAAGTATCATCTTCCCTTAAAACAAATATTTTCTGAAGTTCTTCTTTAGAAATTTCTTTACCATTATAATAATTACCGCTATAATTACTGATATAATTATTTTTCCATTTAAAACTAATTTCATCAACTATATTTCCAACTTTTACTTTAATAATAGCTTCAAAATTCTGGTTAATTATAAGTTCTTTATTCTCTCTTTGAATTTCAAATTCATTAAGAATTTCCGGAGTTAATGTAAGAATTGCAGTTTCCATGTGGTTGATTTTTTAAATTTGTATTATGTAAATATAACCAATTTCTACTTAAAGAGAAAATAAAAAGTTATTTAAAATATTTCCCAAAGTATATTAACTCCGTCACTCTCAATAATACGCTGATCCTGATCATAGTTTACCAATTCTCTAGCAGTATCTAATGTAAACCAACTATCTATACCAGTTCCAGCATTCAGAAATGTACCATCTGATTTTTGTATTCTATATTTTTTCATAATATTCTAATCATTTCTTTTATTTGTCCGACAGAAAGATTATTAATTTTACTAAATTGATATGTCTTTCTTTCATCCTTATAAATATTTTCTACAATTTCTATTTTCCGAATTTCTTCTTTTACATCTTTCGGTTTTTCAAATAAAGAATTCTTAAAGGAAGCTTGATTTAAAGTATCTTTAAATTGAGGTATACATAAATAAAAATATTTAGCATAATATGTGATTTGTTGTTCATCCCAATATTTTTTTACCTCACATTTTACTTCAAAAAGATCTTCTAATCTTTGTCTTTTTTCTTCAATTTCTTTATCTTCAATTTCTTGTTTATTTATTGTTTCTTCTTTTTTAATTATATAAATATCAACAGCTTCAATAAACTTCATTACAATAACCCACTCAACTTTTGAACGAACTGATTTTCCTCTTTTCCATATAGTATAATCACTCCAAACATATTTATCATTATAATCCTTAGATATATCAGTGGTATAACCTCCATATGTAAGTTTAGGATAATAACTACTACTGAAGTCAATAGAAAAATCTTTTGCCTTAAGCTTTTTAACTTTCTTTTCTTGAATTTCTAAGTTTGTTTTGAATGTCTCTTTCCAACTCATGGTTTTTTAATTTTGTATAGAACAAATATAACCAAAATACCTGAAACTAGAAAATAAAAGTGCACAAAAATAACATTTTTTTATCCCAATATTTTTGGTTATATTTATATAATGAACTTTAAAAGAACAAATACAGAGGAAGAATTTAGAAATAAATTGATTCCTAAAAAAATAAAAATAAATAAAAAAATTGGGTTTAGATATTCTTTAATTACTATAGATAATCATGCATATATCATGCATTATAATGAAACACAAAAAGTTTTTTATGCACATTTATATCATTGGTTTAAAGTTGTTGTAAAAGAACTGAATATACCTCATAAAGAAAATAATGGTTATATTTATATAAAACAACAAGACGTAGATTTAAATGGTTATGAACTTCCTTCTTCTGTATTTGCTCTATGAATTCCATAAGAATTTATTTAAGCCTAAGCTTAAAATAGATTACGGACACTATACAACTTTATCTACATTTTCTTGTACATTATCTTTTGTAGAAGGCGGTTCAAATTATGGAACTCATTTCTTTAGAACAAAATATAATATAAAAAAGAAATACTTTTATTTTAAAAATGTAGTTAAAAGTGAAACTGCAGAATTACTTAAAGAAAATAATATACCTTTTTCTATTATGAAATTAAATTCTATTCGAAAAAGAAAACGTCCTAATAAACCATCAAAAGAAAATTATATAAGAATAGAATCTAAATATGTTAACTTTAATGTTTATGAAACTTTTTTTAAATAAAATGTAAAAATATTTTTTTATTACAGAGAAATTAGTTATATTTGTATTAACGATTGGATTCGGATTTAATCCTGTAAGCTCAATAAAGTATATATTAGAGCACGATTCCTGAGGTTACTAAGATAACCTCGTATTATAACTTCCGATCCATGGACAGAGTTATGAACGGTGACAACCGGATTCACGGCCGCTGACAGCCAGCTACCGTTTGATTGTTCATAACATATAGTCGTCATTGAAGGTTTCCTCTGGGTAAAAACACATTCCCAGAGGCCTTCGGTGACAACGCTGTTACCAGCTGATGGCCTCTCAGAAACGCCCTTTTATAGGCCTCTGAGGGCACTGCTGCAGCCGGTGGCTATAGTCGCAGTTTTATTCTTTATATTTTGTGTTTATGTTTATATGTATTTAGAATTCTCAATTTTCACCTCTTTTTTAAATCTCGCGCGAGTTTTTTTGTATCTTAAAAAATTACGCGCGAGATTTTCTTTATAAAAATATATACATTCATTTTTTTATCTCAATTATTTTAGTTATATTTGTTATATAAAATTAAACTAAAATATAAAAGATTATGGAAAATTTTAATAAATTTACTCCTTTCTTAAAAACTTGTCAAAAATGTGGTCCATTTCATATTTTAGCTCTAGAAGGAAATTTGTATAAATGGAGTTTTCCGGGAGAAATTAATAAAAATAAAAGTAAATAGACGTAAACATTATAAAGTAGAAGGTGGAAAGTGAAAGGTAAAAGTACAGAAGGGAAAAAATTTTTTAACACACTCGAGTAACTAAGAGAAAATGCAGTTTAAAAAAGCAAATACAGAAGAAAAGTTTAAAAAAATATTGTTTCCTATATTTTTTAAATTAACAGGTAAAAAAAGGAAAAGTTCTTTTATTAAATGTGGTAATAATTGGAGTAATTGTTCTTATTCTTATTGTACTATTTATGAAATAAAAATTAATAATACTGAATTTTTATGGGAGATGTTTTATGATGTAAAAAATAATTATTATTTTCGTAATACTTTACATTCTCTTACTTATGAAAATATATTTAAAAAATTTAATATACCATATACTATAGAAGACAATATGATAAAAATAGATGGAAAATATGTAAAAAAATGAAATTTAAAAGAATAAATACAGAAGAAGAGTTTAAAGATAAATTATTTAAAAAATATTTATTACATATACAAAGAATAAAAGGTAAAATTTCATATGGAGAATATCTTCATAGTTATTCTATTTATACATTATTTGATACAAATAATAAAATAATACATCAAACAAGCACATGGATAGAAAAAAATATATCTAATTATAAAAAATTCTTAAAACACTATAACATTTCAATAGAAGATGTTATTATTTCTAAACCACGTATAATATACACAAAAAAATTTCAAAAGAAAAATCAGCAACAACTAAGAATACTAAAGATAGATGAGAAAGATGTTATATATGGAAAACTAAAAAACCAAAATGAACTTTAATCGTACAAATATAGAGAAAAATTTTAGAAAAAGTTTATTTGCTAAATTAACAGTACATTTAGCTGAAGATGAATATAATCCACAATATAGTTTTAAATTAAAATATTCTATAGAAAAAATTTCAAATTATGATCCCCATAAAATGAATTCAGAATTTTATGTAAACTATGATAAAAAAGCAAAATGTTTTTATGAAGAATCTCATAATTGGTTTATTAATGTATTAGAACAATTAAAAATACCATTTAGTATTGTTGATAATATATTATTAATAGATGAGAAATATACAGTATGGTATACAAAAAACCCAAACTCAAGAAATGCAATTTAATAGAGCAAATACAGAAGAAGAATTTAAGAATAATTTAATTCCTAAAAAAATTTATATACTTTATTCTTTAAGATATGATGGTTATCGTTTAAATACTATAGATAGATCAACATTTTACGCAAGATATGATAAAGAAAAGAAAGTTTTTTGGTCGACATCTCATTGTAAATATATTTTAGAAAAATTAAATATATCTCATACAAGTAATAAAAGTGGAAGAATTTTTATAAAAGAAAAAGATGTAGATTTAAATGGTTATGAACTTTAAAAAAGCAAATACAGAAGAAGAATTCAGAGATAATTTATTATCTATGACAATACTTGAGAAATTTTTAAAAGAAAATAATTGTTGGGAAATATTTAAAAATAATTATGAAAGGCAAAATGATTATAAAATAAATGAATATTTTAATAATTTTGGAGAAAATTCCACAAGTATATTTAATGCATTTGATTGGGCGATGACACCCGAGGGTGGAAAATATTGGGCAAAATTAAATAATCAATTTGAAGGATATGAATTTCAAAAGAACAAATACAGAAAATGAATTAAAAGATATACTTTTTCCAAAATTATTAATAATTTCTTGGGAAATACATTATAATACAGAAAAATCTCATTATAAATCTACAAGAGAAAAAGCTTTTGATTCAATATATTTTCAAAAATTAATTTCTTTTTTAAAAGAACGAAAGATAAAATATAATGAAGTATATAAAAAAGATAAAATCTATATTTATATAATTGAAAAAACATATGAAAATTATTATGATTGGTATGAATGTGAAAATTATGAAATTCACATATAAAAAATTTGCAAATAACTTAATATGCAATTTAATAGAATAAATACAGAAGAAAAGTTTAAAGAAATATTATTTCCTAAACAATTAAGAATTATAAAAGTAGATAACTATTCTTGTGAAATAGTTCTTAATACATTTATTGATCATACATTTAGACTATTTTATATGCCTTATGAAGATCAATTTTATATATTTCATTATTGTATAAATGAGTATAAAAAAGTTTTTAAACAATATAATATCCCATATATTATAACAAAAGATGGTTGTTTAATTATAGAAGGAAATTTAGTTGATTGGGGAAGACATTCAAAACTAAAATGAATTTTAATGAAAATCAATTCATCACTGGATTATGTTCCAGTTGCTTTTTCAGAATTAACATCTAATGATGAATTTTGGAAAGGTTGTTATAGACTAAAGCTTATAAGAAAAATTGACGTTACATATAAAAAAAATTTTACATACTCGAGAAATGCAGTTTAATAGAGCAAATACAGAAAAAGAATTTAAAAAAAATTTATTTAGTAAATTAAAAATTATTGTAGTAGATAAACAAAAATATCCAGGAGAATTAGTATGTCATCTTATTATAAATGATAAAAAAGAAAATTGCTTTACATTACTTTATGATAAAAAAGAAAAATATTTTTATAGAAGTAATATAATGAATGGGATATTGAATATTTGTAAAGAATATAATATTCCTTATATAATAGATAAAAATAAACAAAATCTCGGTGATGCTTATTTTTCTATAAAAGAATGTTATGTAAATTTTAATGGATATGAAAATGAACTTTCATAAAATAAATAATGAAGAAGAATTAAGAGAAGAATTATTTAAACCAGATAATAATGAGTGGTTAAAATGGTATATAAAAAAATTAAAAGAAAAAGGTATCTGGGATAAATTAGATTCTTTTTATATTCCATATGATGATTGTAAAAAATCAAATTCTCTTTATAATTGGAAAAAACTAAAATGAACTTTAAAAAACCAAATACAGAAGAAGAATTTCGAGAAAATTTATTTCCTAAATTATTTGTTATAGTTAACTATACGGGTATTTTAAATTATTATCGTATAATTATATATGAACATTATGATAATCATGAAGGAAAAGATATAGAAATGTTTGTTTTTAGATATCAAAAAAATAATAATACATTATTTTCTTATGATTCTAGAAAAATACCATATCTTATTTCTATTTTAGAAAAAAACAAAGCAAAATATATTTTAAGAAATGATAAAGTTTTAATAATAAATGGGAATTATTTTGAATGGAAAACAAAGAAACCTATATGAAATTTGAAAGAATAAATAGTGAAGAAAAATTCAAGGGAAGATTATTTCCTAAAAAATATAGATTATTAATTTTAAAAAATACTATAAGAGTGTATCCTCATGGTGAAAAACGAACAGCTTATTGGTTATATTATAATACTAATAAAAAGATTGATTTGAATGAAAATAATTGGATAGCATTTGGAAATATAGAGTCTATTATTTTTTCTAGTTATAAAAGTTTTTTAAAACATCTTGATTTAACAAAAGGCGATGTTATTATTGAAATTTATGAAGATTTAAATAATGGTAGACAAAAATTTATAAAAATAATAGAATAATTTTATGAACTTTAAAAGAGCAAATACAGAGAAAGAATTTAAAAAAGATTTATTTACTCAATATAAATTAGAAATTGTAAAATATAAATATTTTTCGATGTATATATTGTTTAAAGATAATAAGGGTGTAGATTCTTTTACTACAGATCCTGATAGATTAGATCGTAGAGAATTTAAAAATTATATACAATTTTTAAAATATAATGGATTATCGAAAAAAAATTCAAATCTTAAAATAGAAAAGTGGATAAAAGATAAACTTGTTTATTTAAATCAAAATGATGAATTATCAGATATTTATAATAGAAGAAAAAGAAAATGAACTTTAAGAAAATAAATACAGAAGAAGAATTTAAAAAAAGTTTATTAGGTACACCTTTAAGTGTTGATAGACTAAATGTAAAACATGAAGATGGAGAAGATTCAACATATCTTTTAAAATTTAAACGTGAAACATTTACTACTGAATCTATTACTAATATTCTTTTATATTATGATAGTTCTAAAGATTTTTTTTATTGTAATGAGTTAGGTTTTTCGTGGTTTAAAGAGAGAAATATTCCCTTTACAATAGTAAATGGAAAAGATAAAAGAATAATTAATATGATTAAAATAAGTGGACATTTAGTTAGTTGGGATAGGTATAATGAACTTTATAAATAAATGAGATTAAGAGAAAATATAATACATTTTAAAAAAATAGAATCTGAAGAAGATTTTAAAAAATCTTTACTTTCTAGAAAATTAAAAGTTATAGAAAGGCATGCCTCATCAACTTATACTTTAGAATTTCCTAATGAAAAACAATATCATTTTTATTATGGACATGATATTCGAGAAAAAATACTTCAAAATATATTTACTATATATTTAAATGAAAATCAATTTGAGGAAATAAAATCATATTTAGATAAATATAAAATCCCTTTTTCAACATGGAAAGTTAAAGATGATGAATTTTATATTTCAATTTCAAATGATCCAGATTATATTGATTGGAAAATATTGGAAATTGATGAATTATTAAATGTTTTAAGAAGTCATGGATTAGAATCAAAATAAAGTATTCTATTTTTTTCTTCAAATGGAATTCCTTCATAGATTAATTCATCAATTAATTTTAAAATTTTTTCAATTGGAGTATTTTGTAAATTAACAAAATAAAGGTATATTTTCTTCAATCTCTGGTTCTTCTGAAATATTAAAGTGTTTATCTATTTCTTCATCTGCCCAAGCATTTTCTTCTTGATTAGCATATTTAAATTCTAATAAACTTTCTTTAACTAATTTTTTCATAATTTATTCTTCATTTTCTATTAT
>Ga0307377_10009043_pt1 | contig 10029 bp, 4 predicted proteins | sample TR3MG_FD_202535 | JGI IMG/M metagenome (GOLD analysis project Ga0307377, IMG submission 202535) | Soil microbial communities from Risofladan, Vaasa, Finland - TR-3 | ecosystem: Environmental > Terrestrial > Soil > Coastal area > Acid sulfate soil | place: Finland: Risofladan, Vaasa | collected...
CAGTATATGAAACTCCTTTTGATCAAGTAACCCTATATGGAGCTTCTACTCTAACAGGAACTAAAACAGCTATCGGGTCAGCAGTTTCAACAGATTTCAAAAAAGGTTTTAACGATATTATCGCTACTACACAGTACGATTATTATTTTGCTCAATATACAAACAGTGAAACATCATCTACATCTGCATATTCAGAGGGCTATACCTCATCACATCCTACTGCCTCTACTCGTAAGGGATTAAAGTTGGCTGGATTGGATTTAGTCAATGAAACTATAAACGATTTAATAACAGAAGAATTTTTAGACAGAGAAATAAACACCTGCCAGAGAGAGATACAAAAAGCATACGATGGCAAGTGTTCATTTGCTGTAGCGACAGATAGCACAGAAACACTTTCAGAAGCAGTACAAACAATTACATTGCCATCTACTTTGTATATGGATGACTACAAATATATAATTTCTCTAAAGATAGAAGATGGAGGAGAATTAGATTATCTTAATTATTCAAAGTTCAAAGATACAGACAAAACATCAAAAACCACCCTTGCTTCAGACGTAGCAACTACAGATACTACTGTTACTGTTACGTCAGATGATAGCTTTTTGAACGCAGGGAAATTAGTTATAGACGGTGATGATATTGATTACACATCCAAAGATAGCAATGTATTTAGCGGAGCTACAAATATATCTTCTACTCACTCATCAGGGGATGTCGTTTATCAACATGATGATTTAGATAAACCAACAAAATATACAATATATAATGGGTCTTTATACGTATATCCTATTCCGTCAGACGATGAAGAGGGTTTTCAAGTACATATAGATTATTACAGGAAATTGCCTGATTTAGATAGTGATAATGATGTAACATTGGTTCCGTTTTATACTATCTTTCAATACTATTTAGCGGCGAAAATATCTTATCGTAAAGGTAAATCAACAGAGGGAGACCGTTGGATGATTATGTTTACGCAAAAATTAAGAGATGAGGTAGCAAGAGACACTAATTTGAAAGATAATACATTAGAACCGCAATATTATAATAATTTATATTAAAAATGAGATACGATAATCTATACAAAGCAAGAGGACAGAATGGAAAGATAATACCAGAATTGCTTATTGACGGCACGTGTGAGTTAGCACGCAATGTTTCTTTAGATGAAATTGGACGTTGGCGAAAACGATACGGGACTTCCCTACTCAACGCACAGATAGTAGATAATAACACAATTTTAGGTCTTTACAATTTTATAACAAGTGGTGGTACTTCATACAAGTTGGCAGTAGTTAATGACACTAATGATACTAATTCAGATGTGTTTTTAGATGTAAATGGAACGTGGACACTAAAGTTAGCTGATTTAACGAAAGACATCAGAACAAGGTTTGTTACTTTTCTTAATAGAGTTATAGCCTTTAATGGTACAGACGCTCCTAAAAGCTCTGCAGACGGTGATACATGGAATACTACAGGGTTAACTAACGCACCTACAGCAAAGTACGGGGTAGTCCACAAGAATTATCTTTTTATGGCTGCCAATTCAACTTACCCTGATAGGCTATGGTGGAGCAATCCAGCGACTTATGCCTCTGCTTTAGCTTGGACAGCAACAGACGCTTTAGACATAAATCCGTCAAACAACGATAACATCACAGGATTAGAGGTAAATAACAATAGGTTAATCATATTCAAAGAACGTTCAATGTATCGTTGGAACCACGACACAGAGACACCAGACTTCATTATAAACATTGGAGCGGTTTCTCAAGAAACAGTAAAAACTTCTAACGGGATAACCTACTTCTTGGGTCGTTCACACAAAGACATCGGAGTTTATGCTTATTCAGGTAGCTTCCCACGTTTAATATCTCAACCAGTTAAAAAGTTCATAGACGCTATGGATATGAGTATTCTATCCACAACGTCTGCGTACATAACAGATGATATTTACGGGATCTGGATAGGAGATGTCAGCGGTGTAGAGATAGCAGGAGAAAGCAGGAGTTTCACTGATGTTATTTTGGTTTACACAATATCAAGGGATGAATGGACAATATACACAGACACTCCCGCTCGGATATTCTCCTCCTTTATATCCAGCGGGGCTGAGTATGTATATTTCGGAGACAATGACGGGAATGTAAAGAAATTTGATGATACATCTGTTTTTTCTGATACAGGTTCTGATATAGAAGTAGAGATAATCAGTAAGGTACATACATTAAACGAACCAGAAAATCTATTTAAGTTAGATAAGTTTTACGCAGAAGCAAGCAGACCATCTAATTTAGCTATCACCTATAGACGAAATAACGAGGAAGGTTTTCACGGAAAAGGTGGGATACTACAAAAGGTATATAACTGGATTACAGGAAATGATGAAATGCACAGGATACAATTCAGACTAACTGATACATCTTCTAACGATTGCAGAATAGAGGGATACGTTATTAAAGCAACCCCTCTAAAAAAGGAGATTGACAATGGTTTATCTTAATTTAGACAAACACGGAATTGCAACGACATCAGTCCTCAATGATAGAACTGGATTAGATGAGATAGCTTCACAGGATATACGTGGTGGTACTTTAACATTAGGGAATAATATTGATGATGTTTTCAAAATAGGGAAAGACGGACTTTCAGTTGGCGATAGCGTTCAGACATCAGCACCTTTTCAAATAGACTACGAGGGAAATCTCACAGCTACATCAGCAACTATATCAGGAGCTATTACTGCTACAAGTGGAGAGATAGGAGGTTGGACGATTGATACCACGTCTATTTATACAGGAACAGAAGACCATGACGGATATACAGCTAACGCTGGTGATATAACATTATATTCAAGTGGCACAGATGCATCTATACATGCTAAAAATTGGTATATAGATACGTCAGGCAATTTAACTTGTCAAAGTGCTACAATAGCAGGTTCTACAATTTCTACTCCTACTATTACAGGAATACAATCAGGTTCGGAGATAGCTATACAAGGGTGGCAACAAGATATGGCTTTCTCTGCTTCTGATTATCGTGTAGTTGCGTGGGCTTCCGGAACGATAACTTTATTAGACGGAACGACTTACTCTATAACAGGAGCAAATACTGGCAATATGTCCGCTTTGACCTATATCTATTTAGATATAGGAACATCAACAACAGCTTTACAAACAACAACAACGGCAAGTACAGCCGTTGGTTCAGGAAAGATTTTAATAGCTGTTGCTGAAAATGTAGCCTCTGGTAACCTTGCAACATTTCAAGTATTCGGAGGAAAGGCTTTAGGCGGATTAGGTAAGCTAATAACAGCTGATGATATAGTTGCAAATACGGTTACAGCAAACGAAATAGCGGCGAACACAATAACTGCAAGCGAAATTACAGCAAACACTTTAACAGCAGATGAGATTTCAACAGGGCTTTACAATGAGATAAACGCAAATATGCCTTCTGATGAAAACCTTGTGGCTTACTGGAATTTTGATGAGGGAATAGGAACGACAGCTAATGACGCTTCTGGAAACGGATACACAGGGACTTTAACAAATATGGAAGACGCAGACTGGATAGCAGGTGTTGTAGGGACTGGATTAAACTTTGACGCAAATCCTGAATATGTTGATTGTGGAACAGCGTTAGGAACAGCATTAGGCAATGGTGTAACTGCAATTTCTGTTTCGTTGTGGTTTAAAGCAGATACAACAACCAGCAATGACGGCATTTTCTATATGGGAGATTTTGCAGGTTCACAGGGAGAATTATCACTTACTCTACCTGGCGGGAATACATTATCTATGAGAATGGATAACAATGGGTTTAGCGAAAATTACGCATTTACAGACACGGCAAGCTGGCATCACGCCGTTATGGTATATAATGGAACAACTGGGAAACTTTATTTAGACAGTGTAGAAGTTATATCAGCCAATTATACATCAGGATTAGATTTAAGCGGACTTAAAACTATTATAGGAGCATATTTTAGCAGTTCATATTGTCTTGACGGAAAAGTTGATGAAGTAAGAATTTATGAGGGAGAAGTAACAGCCAGAGAAGCATACGCTCTTTACAAAAACCCCGCAGGAAATAAAGGAGTAACTATTCCTATTGGAAGACTAACAGCAGGAACTATTTATTCTAAACAGATAAATTTAGCAGTGGCAGCAGGAACGGGAGATAGTTATATTGCAGCAGGAAAAACAGATTTTACAAATGATGATAGCGGTTTTATTTTAGGGTTAGATGATAGCGATAGCGATTTAGCAAAGTTTTATATAGGTAATACTACTGATTATCTAAATTGGGACGGTTCAAGCATAAAATTATTATGCAGTGGAGCAAACGCAATAACGATTGACCATGGTTCTGATATTCTTTTGAAAGAGGGTGGGGATATTAACTTCACATCCGTAACAGCACCGACAGCTTGCACGGCGGCGTTGATAGAAACAGCGGGGAATGTTGATGCTGGAACACATAAATATAAAGTTACTTATGTAAACGATACTGGGGAAACAACAGTAGGGTCATCATCTAATACAGTAACAGCAGACGGAACGCATAAACAGGTTTCTTTGACATCAATTCCAACAAGTTCAGCTAGTTCTGTAACGGCAAGAAAATTGCATAGGACAAAAGCAGGCGGTTCAACATATTACTATTTGGCAACAATATATGATAACACTACTACGACTTACACAGATAATATAGCAGATTCAAGTTTAACTGCTACAAGTGCAAGAAGCAATACCACATTTGGTAAAATTAAAGTAAATGGTGGCGTTATAATGACTGCCGATACCAGTAATACGTTACTTGGTGAAGAAGCAATGGATAGTAATACAACTGGAAGATTTAATGTTGCAATCGGGACTGATGCTCTATTTAGTAATACGACTGGTGATGGGAATATCGCTATTGGATATTATGCTTTAGGTGGTAGTTCTGAAATAAATAATGTTGCTATAGGGTACAATGCTCTTTTAGAAGACCCAGGTTCAAGTAACATAGCTATAGGAGCTTACGCAGGAACATATGAAGAGGGTTCAAATGCTTTTTACATAAACAATCAGGATAGAGATAATACAGCAGGAGATAAAACTAAATCCCTTTTATACGGAGTAATGGCGGCGGCGGCAGCAGATCAAAAATTAACAATTAACGGGCTACTTAATCAATCAGTAAGTAAAACTCCTGCAAGTGCAGGAGCTACAGGAACAGCAGGGGACATTTGTTGGGACGCAAGTTATATTTATGTTTGCACAGCAACAGATACATGGAAAAGAACTGCTATTGCAAATTGGTAAATAATAATTAAATAATATGGCAACAAAATACACAGATTTAGTAAATATAAATGGAACTATTAAAAACAGAAAAACTGGTAAATTTTATAGTACCCCCGAAGAGTTAGCCAAAGATTTAGGAACATCTGCTAATCAGATTAAATGGGATACTATAGGCACAGTAGATTATGCAGATTTAGAAAATAGGAATGGGACTATTTATAATAAAAAGACAGGGAAAGGTTATAGTACCCCCGAAGAGTTAGCAAAAGATTTAGGTATTTCAGCTAATGAAATTAAGTTTGATACTATAAGTACCTCTAAAGATACCGTAACTCCCACAGCAAGTGTTCAGGAGCAAAAAACAACTGCTACAGCTACACAGAATAAATTAAAAGAAACTCAACAAGGAACATATAAAACATCAGACACAGTATATCAAACTCCAGACGGTACTTTGTGGAGAATAGAAAATGGACAACGTAAAGGATTTACATCTCGTGAAGCATGGAATGAGAGATACCCACATGGAGGCAGTATTGCCCAAGTATCCGCAGAAGAAATGGAACGATTACCGATAGCTGGATATTTTAATGTAGGAAATACAGAAAGTACAACTCCACCACCAGATACAAGTAAACCATTTACAGGATTAGAAGCCACTCCAAAGCAAGGAGCAGACTATCAATACACAGAGAGACAAAGAGAACAAACGGTGCAAACTATAGCAGGGATAGAACAGACCCCTATATCAGCCGATAAACTACAACAAGTCTATCAAGCCCGACCAGACCTACAAACAGCCTTTGACGAAAGCGGAAGAGGCATCGGAGCGTTTGCGGGAGAGACTTTAGAAGGTTGGGCGTTGAGTTATGGATATTTAGAAATACCAGACCTATTGAGTGATTACAACCCTGTTAATGTGATAAGACAGGAATTTGTAGTCGCTGGAGTAAATAATATATCAGACGAAGAAATACAGCCTATATTAGAAAAATTAAAAAGAGGGTATATCTTTGATTTAGAAGACATCCAGACAGAGGTGTATAACCATCCAAAGACTTTGGCTACTCCAGAGGCAGCGAGAGTTTCGGCAGGACTACGAACTTTAATCCCTTACCTACCAGAGTTCAGAGCGTTTGACAGAGAGCAAGCAGAAAAAGAAGCAAGACAACAAGCTATAGAAGAAGAAAGTCCATTCTTTGAAACAGAGAAAAAGGAACTTGTCGAAGAAGCAGATATTATGGAGGGACGAATAGAGGAAGACTACTTAAGAGCAAAGACTTACGCAGAGGCACAAGAGGAAAGCCGTTTAGCAAGTCAAGCAGACTTCTTAGGAATGCAGGCTACACAGTTTGAAGCACAACTTAAACAATTAAGAAAAGACATGGGAGCGGGAGCTTTCGGACCGAGAGCAGGAGAGAAAGAACGCCGACAAGGTGAAGAACAAGACTATGAAAAGAAAGAACAAATGCGTCAATTTGAAGCACAATTACAGGCATTCCAGTTCGGTCAAGAAACAGCAAAACTTGGCAAAGAGCGTGGTAAAGAAGATATCTCAAGGACTAAAGAACGAGGGACTAGAGAATTAGAACAGCAAAAGAAAACCAGCATCGGAGATGCTACTCAATTTGGTATAGGTGAAGCAAAGGATATTTATCAAGTACAGAAATCAGAATACGAAAGAAGTGCTGTTCCTACAGAGGATATTTATGGTCGTAAATTTCAATCAATATTTCAGAGAGGGTTAAAATAATGGCTAATCAATTAGATACATTACAACAATCATATACTACTTACGCGCAAGCGTTAGAAAGTACAGCTGGGACATTTAGACCGTCTCAAGAACTCATACAACAGACACTTACAAATCGCATACAAGGCACAATGTCGCCTAAATTAAGGGGACAGGAAATAGAACTCCAAAATAAGATAATGCAAGCACCGACAGCTTTAAGGGAAGAGTTTAAGGACATAGCAGACCCACGAGAGAGAAGACGTTTAGTGGCAGGACGTGAAGCACAATTATTCTCCCAGTTATCAACTATGAAAGACCACAGGTTGGCACGAGAAGGTAAATACGCTGATATAGTAGGAAGCGTTGCTTTAAGTTACGCCGCTGAAACTGAACAGCTACAATTCTACGCAAAGGAAGCACAACGTAAAGCAGACCAAATGCGTGAAATTTGGGAGTTCGCACAGCGTAAGAAAGAAGCAGAAAGAACTGATTACGAATGGGAGAACTTTACTAAACCTCGTCAAGCTTTAGAGCTTAAACAAGCACAGGCTAATTTAACAGAAACATATAGAGATTTAAGTGGAGCAGGGAAGCCAGAACCAGCACTAATTTCAGAAGTTAGTGATGATATTAACACTATCCTTGCTGATGAAACTCATGAAAAATATAATCCAAAAATGACAAGAGAAGAAGCAAAACTTCAGATTGAAGAATCTTTACAGGCAACCAATAAGACTATGTCAGAATCTAATATCAATGCCATACTTAATAAACATTTTCCTGAAGATACTCAATTTATAGATGAACAATGGATTAAATCTAAACTGGAAGATACTATAAAGGATGCGATTGCGGATGATATTATAGAAAGTAGAAAAGAAAACAAAGAAAGTTTAGAAGCTGGTGCTTGGTATTCAATATTTCATAGTAAAAAGGAAGACGAAGCAAAAGCAAAAGAAAAAGTGAAAGAGAATATAACTAACACAGAAATTGAAGAAGCATATAGAAGTGTTATGGAACAGGTTGAACAGTTGAGAATAGAGGGGTTTACTGATAAAGAAATTAAAAAAGAATTATTTGAAGAAGAGTAAACTATGGGATTTTTACTTGATTATTATAAAAAGAAGGAACAAACCGCTCCTCTTATTCGTTCTGGCTCCGCCGCTTTTGCATTAGCTAAGACATGGGATAGTGACTATCTAAAAGAGGTTAAAGATCATCCTATTGTTCCAGAACAAAAAAAGTATATACAAAGTTTATTAGGAGAAAAAACTAAAACAACAATTCCTACTAAAGCAAAAACAGGGGATATTGTTGATATGATAAAGCAAAGAGATTATCTAAAAGAGGTTAAAGATCATCCTATTGTTCCAGAACAAAAAAAGTATATACAAAGTTTATTAGGAGAAAAAACTAAAACAACAATTCCTACTAAAGCATTTAGTAGTATGTTACAGAGGAGCAAAGAGGCTAAAGAAAAAGCATTTGAAGAATTAAGTCCAGCAGAAAAACAACTACAAAAACAGGGGGTAGATTTAGGGCAGACAATATCTCAAAGCAGAATAGGAAGAACACCAGAAGAAACAGTGTTTTTAAGGAAAGAGACAATATCAGAAGATAGAAGAAGTGAAAAACTAATTAAACAAACCGAAGAATTAAAAGAAAAATACCCGCTTGTTGCTGAACATAATCCTTTTGAATTAGAAAAACTTAGAAAAGGTTATATTCCAGAAAAAGCTGTTGCAAGTGATGAGAGTTTTCTAAAAATTGATAAATATACTGCAGGAGGTGTTACTGCATTTTTAGATGTGGTTCAAAAAGGTATAAATGAAACCATATCTATCAGTAAAGGTCTTGTGGGTAGAATTCCTTTAGTTGGTGGTAGGATATTTCAGAAAATATCAGAAAGACAGAAAGAAGTAGAACAAGGACAAGAAGCTTTAATTAGAAAACTTAAAAATCAAGGATTAAGTAAAAAATATCTTCCTAAAAGTTTAGAAGGTTCTAAAATATCAGAAGGAATTGGAGCATTCGCAGGAGAGGTTGCAAAATTTCTTACTATATCAAATTTTGTAGGAAATTATATGGCAGAAAGTGATACTTTCAGACCTATACTTCGAAATGCACCTTTACTATCAAAGGCTACTCAATATAGTTTTTCAAGACTTGTGTCGGATCAATTAGGTTTAGATATAGCAACGCCTCTAAAAGAGAGACAAAAAGATATTTTTAACAATATCCCCCGCTATATTTCATACGGATTAGGCGGACAACTTCCAGTAGGAGAATTAAAATGGGTTCCTCTTGTTTTTGGTGGAGAATTTATAAGTCAAAAAATAAAAGGGGCGAGTAACGAACAGGCAATAAAAAGTAGCTTATTATCAACTGCGATGATGGGTATTTTCAAAATACCAGAACTTATTAAAGACCCTTATACAATAGCCAAAGAAAACGCTGCAGATATTTTACATATAGATAAAAAGGCAAGTTTAGATGAGGCTAAGAGAGCGTATAGAGCGTTAGCTCATCAAACTCACTCTGATGTTATGGGTGGAAGTGATGAGGCATTTATACAAGTCCAAAAGGCTTATGATATTTTCAAATCAAGTCCTAAAGATTTTAATCATACACTATGGTCAGAAATAAAAGAATTACATAGATTTTATAATTCCCCAGAGGGTAAAGGAATGGGGCTTTCAATAATAAATAGTATGCCAGCAGGTCTATCTATTCAAGACATAGGACAGCCACCAGTATCACAACCAGTATCACCTGTCCCTGCTCCTGTTGCTCCTACAATAGCCCCAGAAGCCCCTGTAACGCCGTCTAAGCCATCTTTAGATGTTAAGCCATCACTTATAGAAGAAGCTAAGAAGTATAAGAGTGCGGAGGAGTTTGTTGATGGAATCTTGAATAGTACAAATGCTAGAAAAAGAATGAATACCCCTCGTCTTTTAGATAGCCCAGAACAAGCAAAATTATGGCTCG
>Ga0307377_10009044_pt1 | contig 10025 bp, 13 predicted proteins | sample TR3MG_FD_202535 | JGI IMG/M metagenome (GOLD analysis project Ga0307377, IMG submission 202535) | Soil microbial communities from Risofladan, Vaasa, Finland - TR-3 | ecosystem: Environmental > Terrestrial > Soil > Coastal area > Acid sulfate soil | place: Finland: Risofladan, Vaasa | collected...
TGCTGCTGCTGCCACTGCTCGGCGGCCTGATCCCCGTCGCGATCCTGCTGGGCTGCCTGATAGCACTCTCCAGAAAAGGCAGCAACGCCCGGTCAGCGCAACGTTCCTGATAAACTGCGCTGCCGTAACGGCATGCACGCGCGCCTTCGACAGGACAACGGTTTCTGGAGAGATGGCCGAGTGGTTCAAGGCAGCAGTCTTGACGCGCAGGCAGGAAGCCGGAGCGAACAGCGGCGCAGTCGCTGGCCCCGAAGGGGTGGAGGGCAGGATGCCCGGAATAAAACTGCCGTAGCGGCGCGCAGCGCGTGCCTTCGACAGGACAACGATTACTGGAGAGATGGCCGAGTGGTTTAAGGCAGCAGTCTTGACGCGCAGGCAGGAAGCCGGAGCGAACAGCGGCGCAGCCGCTGGCCCCGAAGGGGTGGAGGGCAGGATGCCCGGAATAAAACTGCCGTAGCGGCGCGCAGCGCGTGCCTTCGACAGGACAACGATTACTGGAGAGATGGCCGAGCGGTTTAAGGCAGCAGTCTTGAAAACTGCCGTAGGTGCAAGCCTACCGTGGGTTCGAATCCCACTCTCTCCGCCAGATACGCAACTAAGCCCCTGAAATATGGGGCTTTTTTGTGAGTAAAAGTTTTTTACCCATGTTTTTACCCATATCAAAGACGCTGCTTGGATTAGTGGCTCCGAAGCCTGTTTCCATGGGTCAAATTGTGACCTGCGGTGTGCGCTGAGGCCCGGGGGCCACCACCTCACCACTGGTCCCCTTGGCGGATTGCGAACCGCTCGAAGATACGATGGAGGGACGGCATCAGCGAAATCGGGTGCAGGCATCAAGTGATGCTATCGCGCAGGAGGTCCTTACCAAGACCGGATCCTACTTGAGCCGGGAATATGTCTTTTTAGGAACCATCATGGCAAAGCGCTGTACCTCTCTCACTGTTGACGTCGATCCCCAGACCCTCTCGGGGGAGATTGCCTGCCTTAGTATCCACTTGGATGCGTTTTTCGACGACGAAGCGCGGCCAGACGCCGCTTACGCTTTTCATCAGAAGGTGATGATTTGCGCACTCAACCCGAACGACCAAGGCGCAAGAGATTGGCTGATAGATCATCATCCGACAAGCTGGCTCTCGAATGAGCGCCAGCGCGCCCATTACGTGGATGCGTGGATTAACCTTGCCTGTGGGGAGCAAGCTCTAGCTGTACGCGACGAAGGCGCTGCGAGGCGCTATGTCGCTGCCGTTCGCACAAGTATCGACGCGGCAAAAATTGACTACGAGATGACGACAATTCCAGAGCAGGATCGTTGTAGGCGTGCCAAAGGCGGACTCACCACGCATGCGAACCTCCTTCAAGTTCAGTCGGTGGCGGCAGCCTTCGTGCGGGATCTTGCCCCTCTTGAAGGTTGGAAGTCACACGAAAAATGCGCGGAAGCTGTAGCGCTGCACCTTAACGAAATTATCGGGAGACTTAACAAGGATGATAAAACGAGAGTGCAGATCGGTTCCTATACTGATGGCTGGATAAAGAGGCGGCTCGCGAAGGAAGGCCCCATGCGCGAGGCCTACTTGGCAACATCAAGGAAAACTTACTCCTTGCGTCCTTGCAGTGATGGTGGATTCGCCGGCCGAAGCGCGGATCCCGCAATCACTTTCCAACTGCATGCCAAACATTGTCCGAAGGGCTAATCCGGATTTGCCAACAACCAAGCTTCGACCTCGGCCTCTATGAAAAACCGACGTCCGCCACATTTCCGCTTTTTGGGAAAGGTTGGGTCGAAGCGCTTGGAGCCTTCCCGCGTCATCTCGTAAAACGTCGATTTTGATACCCCAGCTCGATTGTAGGTCGTGGCGATTGAAATCCGGCGTGTTGGTTGCAAAGTTTGCTCGTTCATGTGCTCAGTCCAAGGGAGCGGAATCTCCGCGGTGGACACGGAGATTAGGCGCACTTTTCGTCCGAGTCGTCCACTCCACTGGACGTAAAAAATAACTGTCAGTAGCGTGCGCTGGGGCTAGGCCGGGAAGTCTCCGGGGCCCGTGTGCACGTCGCTTAGCGTGGTCGCAGGGGTGACCTCGTGTCGCACCAGGGCTGTGTGACGAGGTTGCCGCGCCTCAACGAGGATTTCGCAGCCATCGGCATGTGCTACACCTGCTACACCTGCTACTCGTAGCGGGTGTAGCAGGTGTAGCAGAGCTATGACGGAATCAATTGCGTATTTCGGCCCATCGTGATCGGCCATTTCGCTAAGGCGTGACGGGTCGTTTCAGTGAGACGCGACCGCCTGTAGGTAAGCCGTGACCGATTTCGGGTGGCGACCGAAATGACCGGTCGCTGCTCACCGAAACGGTGGCGTCGTTGTGCATGACTTCAACGCACGGTCATCCTCTCCCCGTTTCTGGAGGGGGGATGCAGACACCGCGAGCGGCTATGCGCAACATCAAGGAATGTCTCCGACTGAAGCGGGACGGCGACCTGTCGCATGAACGCATTGCCCTGGCCCTGGGGCTGTCCAAGGCCCTGGAGCATGCCGATCATCGAAAGCGCCGGCGGCCGTACCGCCACCGAAGCGGGCGACATGCGCTGGCTCTACACGGTGCTCAGTAACGTCAAACGCTCGCTCTACGGCACCTATCACGCGTTCAAGTTTTCGACCTATATTCATCGTTATTGGTAGGGCCCAGGGCTGTCCTTCGAGCGAACCACATCTCGTCATAGATACAAAAAAGCGCTGGACTTCCGACTTTTGCGGTGGAAGTATCAGGCGCTCATCGCCGCTGCCCGTACCCCCACAGGACCGAAGGCTTCTCGACACTTCTAGTGCCGGTTTGTCGGAGTCTGGATTCAATTTAACAAGCTAGGTCATCCCGCTAAGCGGATGCAAGTTGGGAATTTACCTCATGTCCGATGATGTCTCCGAAGATGAATTTCCATTTAGGTGCTTGCCTCCGATCATGCAAGATGCCGTGTCAGATATCTCCTCGCGTGCGCGAGCGCCAATACCTCAGATCGTGGCCGCCGTTCTGGCATCGGTGTCACAGGCATTCCAAGGGGCAATTGATGTCCAGAGGCCTGGTATGGACCCCTCAGCGACCGGGTTGATTTTGATCGTTCTGGCAATCTCCGGGGAGCGAAAAAGTTCCGTTTGGAGAATGGCTTTTTCTGCCCAAAGTGAGTTTGAGTCGTTTTTGAAAGAAACCAATGCGCATGGGATTGCAGATCGTGAAGCAAAATTATTACGCTGGACTATAGAGAGAGACGAAATTCTCGTTGCTTTGAGAAAGGCCACCCGAAAGAAGCTTTCGATGGATGGTCTCGAAGCGGATCTGGCCAAGCATCTATCGGAAAAACCTAAGTGCCTTCCCGAGCCCCAAATCATTTTGACGGACGCGACACCGGAGGCGATCTCGGCGGCAAGCAGGTCGGAATGGCCGTGGATCGCTTTGATTGCAGGCGAAGGGGATGAGCTTCTCAATGGTAGGGCACTGCAGCGCATGTCGGTGGTCACAAAAGGCTGGGATGGGGACCGAGGGCCTGTCCACCGCGTTGGCGCGACAGCTAAGTCTGTGGCGGACCCACGGATGACCCTATTTGCAATGATCCAGGCTGATTTATTTGCGAAGTTTATGAATCGCAAAGGGCGAGAAGCGCACAGCCTTGGGCTGTTCGCTCGGACCCTTATTTGTGAGCCATTTTCGATGATCGGGAGACGCATGACGTCAATTGGGGGCTACCCGCCGTCGATGGAGGGGTTAAAAACACTAAATGCCAGAATTCTGGGAGTCCTCAAGACGACCTGGGCGAAGGTGCAGGTAGAAGATTTCGGACGCGTAAGGCTGGGTTTCAGTGAAGATGCTGCCAGGTATTGGGTCAGTTACTGCAACTGGGTCGAATCAGAGTGTCGGTCATCTGGGCGGTTTTTTGAGATGCCTGAGTACGCATCCAAAATGGCAGAGCAGTTAGCGCGACTGGCTGCTCTGTTCGCCTACGCAGGCGGGGACGTGTCGGAGATCTCGCTAGAGGACGTCACATGCGCCCAGGAAGTTCTTGCCTACTTCACGAACGAGCACATGCGGTTGTTCCTACCACCACGCCAGATTTCTCCAACCGAGACCGATGCTGAGACACTTCGAAGATGGCTGGTAAGTAAAATCGCTGAAGGAAAAGGCAACGTTGTTTTCGGCAAACGATGGATACAGCAGTTCAGCAAAGTACGCGACGCGAAGGCGCGTAACGCAGCCCTTCAATGGCTTGCCAGAGAAGGCAAGGTTGTTGAGTTTACCGAAAGCGGAACGGCATATATTGAGTGCCTGCCGAGCATCCATCACTATCCCTACAAAAAATCGTCGACTAGGTACATGAGTCAGTTTTCGCCTTTCAATGCATGATTCAAGGCGACTCCGTCGCTGTCGGGTGCAGCCGACCCGCGCCCAAGCCGATCAGACGGAAATCAGTCGGATCGCGGTGGACGAGCGCAGTGCACGTTGCGACCAGCGCTTCCTGTCCCATGTTCCATGACCCCGATCAGCGCCGGCTGCTGTTTGCCACCCCGGACCGCGATGCCAGGACCTTTGCAGCCTTCGTCGGCGATATCACCGCGTACGGTTGTGCCGGCGAACACGAGCTGCCCGCGTCGCTTTTTAATACTGTCTCTGGGCTATAACTCGGACCAGCAATGTGGGCCCGGGCTTCGCGTCCACGCTTGTTTCAGTGGCAGCAAGATAGGTTCTGATGCCCCACTCTGAGATGGGTAAAGTTAGTTGTGGAAAATTCTCAAAAGACCGCTTGGGAAACTCTGAACAAGTCCCGCCTGCTCGGTTACAATTAGCCGTCCAAACGCGAGGTGCCTGCGATGACGCAGTTGAGCTTCTCCGACGCCGAGTATGCCGGCAAGCGCAAGCAGACGCGACGGGAGAAGTTCCTGGCCGAGATGGAACAGGTGGTGCCGTGGAAGGCGCTGCTAGCGGTGATCGAGCCGGTATATCCCAAGGCCGGCAACGGCCGGCGCCCTTACGCTCTCAAGACGATGCTGCGCATCCACCTGATGCAGAACTGGTTCGGTTACAGCGATCCGGCGATGGAGGAAGCGTTGTACGAGGTCGCGCCGCTGCGGCGCTTCGCGGGCTTGTCGCTGACGCGTGGCAACGTGCCGGACGAAACGACCATCCTCAACTTCCGTCGGCTGCTGGAAACCCATGACTTGGCGCTGGACATCCTGGCCACCGTCAATGCGCACCTGAGCGACCAGGGGCTGCTGCTGCGCCAAGGCACGATCATGGATGCCACGATCATCCATGCGCCGTCTTCGACCAAGGCCGTCAAGCATACGGAACACAGGAAGGCCGCAGTACGCTCAAAGGTTGAGCATTCCTTCCGTTTGGTGAAACGCCAGTTCGGCTTCCAGAAAGTTCGCTTCAACGGGCTGGTCAAGAACACCGCGCACTTACTGACCCTGTTCGTCTTGTCGAACCTGTGGATGGCGCCACGAACGTTGCTTGCCGCAGGGGAGGCACGTCCGTGAAGGGGGAAAACACCCCCGAAGGGCGCCAGAGGCGCCCTATTGGGGCGCTGCATCGGCACATTCCGTCCGAATTTTGAGGCTTTACCGCCGGATATTCAAAAAATCATTTGGAAGGCCGTTCGATGATGGCTTGTTCAGGCCATCCCTTGTGCGAGGTTTGCCTACAGGAAAATGGGGCGAAACGATCCTCCGCCTCCAGCGCTTGCTAGCTGCCGAATGGCCTTTATGCATGTCCGGCTACGGAACATGTTCCGCTGAGGTACAAAGGTGCGGCTTGATGCTAAAAATTCACCGCGAATGACGTCGATCTCTCTGAGATTCTCGCAAAAAGCACGAACGTGCCAGAGTCCCCCCCATGCGCGAGTGCGCATGGGGGGACTCTTCATCGTTATTCATCCCTCCACCTCGGGCTCGTCAACTCCGGGTAAATGGAACGATCGACCCTGCCGCGTCGCAACGGACTTTATGCCAACGTTCCGTTCTGGTGATGCGCGGACTCTTGATCAGATGGCAATCACTTCTTTCGCCGTTCCTGGACGTATGCTTCTTTGTCCGCCGCCGACATCTTCCTGATACGCGCCTGACCCAGGTGGCGCTCTGGCCTTCGTTCAATGCCACGCTGGCGCAATGACCGGTGGTCCACACGACCTTCATGGCCGCACTTTTCTATTGCCTCATTCTGAAGCTGCGCGCTTTTCCTGCGAGTCTCAATCACCTCATCCCGGAGTTCCATTCGATTCTTACCGCCGCTGTCCTTCTTGCAGCCGCCTTGCTCAGGGTGCGTGGGGTTGTATCGTCTGAAGGTTTGCTCCGGTGAACGATCGACGCTGTCTGGCGTCCGATCCGAGAGCATCAAGTGCAGGTGCGTATTGGCCGAGCCCTCCAGGGAGGAGGATGGTCGGTGTACTGCGTATTGGTGTGGCTTGCCTCGGGCCAGTTCTGAAACTAACTGACGCACGAGTTCCAGCAGCTGATCGGCGGTCAGCTCGGAGGGAAGGGCGACTTCATGCTCCCGGTACACAGCACCGTTCGCGCGTTCGTAGATATCCGCCTTCTTCCAGAACAAATCTGGATCGTCCTTTGCCCATGGCGGCATGTTCCCATACCCTGATGCCAACAGGTCTTGACGCTTATCGTGCTTTCCATGTCGGGAAATGTAAGCTGCATGCTCTGCTGCAGAACCCTTCTTGCCGCTTTTGATTCGATGATGAAAGCTCGCCATGACACTACCCTTTCTGTGTAGACAATAAAAAAGGCCAGCGATGCTGTTCGCTGGCCGGCTCGCGAGGTGGTTACCCGTCAAGGTTTAGTTGGTCCCAGGGAGAAAGGTTAAGTGCGCGTACTGCAATCCCCCCCACCTATCTATGGGAATGGACATCAGTACATGCACACCGTGCAACCCTCTCTGATTCATCGTGATGCACTAGCACCAACCATGACTGACTACTCACCTCATATGCATTAGCAACGCAGTAAACATTTACTCATTACAGTAAGAGGCGCTCTCTGGTATCGGGTTCATCGCAGACGACATCATCAGGTGACGCGAGAGTAGGGACATCCCCTTGCCTACTTGTAGGCGAATTCGTACCCGTTCGGATAGACTCTGGTTTCTTACCCACTGTCAAAGAGCACCATCATGACCATTAATCTTGAAACGCTGTCCCCCACAGAACTCAAGGCACTCATCGCAAATGCTCAATCGCAGATGCAGGCTGCTCACGGCAATCAGGTCAAGGAGGTGCGGGAAAAGATCGAGCGTTTGCTGAAAAGCAGCAGCTTGACCCTGGCCGACGTGTATCCGACCCGTGGTGGCAAAGGCGCTAAGGGGCCGAAGTCGGTAGTCGCCCCGAAGTATCGCAATCCGGAGAACGCGACCCAGACGTGGTCCGGTCGTGGCAAGCGCCCGTTGTGGTTTGTGCAGGCATTGAAGAAGCGCGGCATCACGGCCGAGAGCCTGCTGATCGATGGCGCACCCAGGGCGGCTCCAGCGAAGGCTGTCAAGAAGGGCGCAGCAAAGAAAGTGGCAAAGACCGCCGCCAAGAAAGCGGCCTAAGACCAACGAGGACTTCGTTTCGCGGCGCGGATGAAAGCTTGCGTCCGAAATCCCGGTGCTTTCCACGGTGTCCCGAACGGCGACTGAGTGAGGCTTCGACTCCCGCCCGGTAATGCCGAGATGGACATTCCTAGATGAATGATCCTTGCTTGCGACGCGTTGAGCATCACGACAGCGGGTACGGCATGACAAGACTCAGCCCACACTGGGTCTTGGCTAGCTCCTACCTCGGTCATTCTAGTTTTGGCAGCCTGGTCAAATCCGGGCGCACGCTAACACCCACCCGATGGGCCATGTGTGGTCTTGGCGCATCGTCATGCGTAAATCACATTTCAGAGGAGACACAGCAACATGGCAAAAGCAGAAGCAACTACCCCGGCACTGAAACCGATCAAGGAAGCCTTGAACAAGACCAGCCTGGTCGCACACATCGTTGAGCAGACCGAACTGGCCGCGAAGGATGTTCGCGCAGTTCTGGCTGCGATCGAGTCGGCCGCCCTCGCTTCGCTGCACAAGAAAGGCGTTGGCCACTTCACCCTGCCGGGCCTGCTCAAGATCACGGCGCTCAAAGTACCGGCCAAGCCCAAGCGCAAGGGGATCAATCCGTTCACCAAGACAGAGCAGGTATTTGCTGCGAAGCCGGCCACCGTCAAGGTGAAGGTGCGTGCACTGAAGAAGCTCAAGGACGCCGCGCTGTAAGCGGTTTCCATCGTTGCTCTCGCCGCCAGGATGGCCGAACGGCCTTGTGGCGGCGCTTAACGTCGAGCTACGCGACCTATTCTAAGTACTTCGGCTTCGCCGGAGAAGGAACACGAGGAACGCAGTGATCGCACATCTCCCACCGGCCGCGATCGCGGTCAATCCGCCTTGTTCGATGCCGCGAGCCGCGGTGACGCTGCCGCCGCCGCGCGCGTCTTGAGCACAGATGCCGTCGCCGTCGACGATGCTCCGCCGTTCGTGTGGAGCGGAAAGAACGGCGGCATGCGATGGTTCACCGACGAAGCGAACGCGCTGAAAGCCGGTCACGTCACGCTTCGCATCACGATGGTCGGCTCCGCGCGTGAAGTCACGGAGACGACGGACGGCTCCGCACTCTACTTCGCCCAGCCGATCCGCGTCGCGCTGACGACCGCCGGCAAGACCGACTACGAAGCGGGCATCGCCACCATGACGATGCGCAAGGAGCGCAGCGCATGGAAGATCACGAGCTACACCTGGACGATGAAGCCGTAGGCGCTACAACAGCGCGCGGCTCCTGATGCGCAGGTATTCTTCTATTTCGGCGACGCTCAGACGTGCCGCGGGAGCGTCGAGCACGAGCGCGCCCGTTCGCTCGCGAATTCCGTGCGGCGAGCGCGCGCTCTTGCGTGAGGCCGAGCGCGACGTCGAGTTCGTAGGCGTCGGCGAGCGTCGCGGCGAAAATCCCCTCCCTATTTTCATGCGGATTGATGCCACCGCCTTTATTCAACATGGCCACGACGGCATTCGAGCGCGTTGTGACGTCGTCGGAACCGCAAGTTTGTTGGGATTTGCTGCCTGCGCGCAGGCGCATACCTCACGCAATGGTGTGCGAGAGTCACGGCCTGCGAATTGGCGACGGTCATGCCAGGTATCGGCCAGTCGAGCACCGTCCACGCGGCGTACAGATCGCGCCACACCGGAAACGCCGGACAATGGCGACCGAAGTTCAGCGCCACGCGCCGCGCGTGTTCCGTCAGTTGCGCGGCGACACGCATCATTTCCTGCATCACGGTCTTCACGCGACGACGCTTGGCCGGATGCCGAAGTGGCCCATCCGTGTTCAACAGCGATTGCTTATCGATCAGGCGCAGTATGTTGTAGGCCACTTCCGCCAGACTCATCACCAACACGTTGGTGCCGAACTTGCTGCTCGGCAGACGTTCGAGATCAAGATCGGTCTTGAACTCGCTGTGGAATTGCTTGTGCGTGCCGTGATCGGCGTACAGCGCGATCACCTCCTCAACCGGTTCGGTCAGGGTCGTTTCCAAGCCGTCGATTACGACTTCCGGGAGCACCACCAGGGTGCCATCTGCCGTGATGGTGCGCTCGGTCAAGCCAGGACCCGCCGCATCTGCACCGTACTGCCATCGCCAACGCGATCATCCGGCCAGGGGTGTTGGCGCCGACGTCGAATCGAGCCACTTTCGGGCCCTGTGCCGACGACCCCGTGAGCCACCTTGGCCCTCCTCCGAGCCGCATGCCTGACGGACGTCAACGCTGACCAGGTGGTGCAGTAGAAGATCGACGCGGTGAAGTCATCGCAATCTCCTGCTGTGCGCGCGACAGCGCACTCTGCCCAACAGTTTTTCACGATCCACGCGCTGCTCCGCTCGGCTCAGGAACCGAGGTGTGCCACCACCCACTGGTTGATCGCACCGTAGTACAGCTCCCGGTGTACCGGATCCTGCGGCGAATGGTGGCCGCCGG
>Ga0307377_10009045_pt1 | contig 10025 bp, 12 predicted proteins | sample TR3MG_FD_202535 | JGI IMG/M metagenome (GOLD analysis project Ga0307377, IMG submission 202535) | Soil microbial communities from Risofladan, Vaasa, Finland - TR-3 | ecosystem: Environmental > Terrestrial > Soil > Coastal area > Acid sulfate soil | place: Finland: Risofladan, Vaasa | collected...
GACGTGGGCGAGACAAGAATAGTAGACAAGACAGAGGAGATGCAGGGACTCGGCATCCTGCAAACTGTGACCTCTGTCACTCCCTCGAGTGCGACAGGTGGCGTTGCACAGAACCAACTGGGCTTCCTGCCGATCGGAAACTATAAGGGTGCTGCCGCGTTCTTCGACCTGAACAAGCTGGTGAACGAGCCGCTTGTCAACGCGGAGCAGCTCCACATTCTCGGAATTCTGGACGGCCGGGAAGAGGATTACGACCTGCAGACGATCACAATCCCGAATGCCGCCGCAGTCGGGACGATCGTCACTGAAAACCTGACGGTGCCGAGCGGTCAGGTGTGGCTCATCAACGCAATCGGGCTTACCTCTCCTGCGGATGCAGGCGGCCGGGCGAACATCAACTGGCGGTGCAGTCTGTGGACAGACAGGCTTGCAGCGGCGGCCACGGGACAGTTGTTTACGGCACTAGGGTACGCGGCTGCTCTCGGTGGTGCCTGGTTCGACGAGTTCCACTCAGGAGCTCCGTTCATCGGAGTGAACAACAAGAACTTCCCGCTCAGGTTGCCGGCGGGTACAGTCATCACATTCCAGGCGACGAACACCGTTGCAATCGCCACGGGCGCAATGGCCTGCACAGGTGCTCTGTACGGCTGGATCGGGAAAACGCTGGTAGCGTAAAGTCGAGAACATAGGGTCAACGTCCTGTTACGATGCGATCCCGTGAGTGATGGTCGATGTAGCTTGCGGGCGTGCTAGAAGGCTGGAATATCCAGTATCCAGATAGCTAGCAATGGGGGAACTTAGAACAGGATCACAGGAGGTTAGTCAAGTGACAGGTTTGAATAGGGCATTCGTGTCAAGGCAACAGATCAACGACATTGCCATCCAAGCGATCGGCGAGAAGATCGCAGGCCGGCCCGAGCAGGATTATTACGAGCTCAGCACGGTGCAGAACTTCAAGCTGGGCACCCCGAAAGCAGTTGACGAGTGGCTCTTCAGGTACTGCTACTCGGGAACGGCTCTGGAGAGGAACATCGGCAACTTCAACTTCGTTCAGTGGCCGATCAACGCCGCTCTGACAGTCGCAGCAGTCTTAGGCGCCAGAACCATGTCGGTGCCGGAAGCTACTGCAGCTGTCGACTACTACAAGGGCGGCTACATCACCGTGTTCACCCCGAACATGCAGTGGTACAAGATTCTCGGGAACACGGTGAGTGATGGGACGAACATCACGCTTACCCTCGACAGGCCGATCGAGTTGGGTGCTGCTATCGGCATCTGGACTACAGGCTACCCAAGTCCCTTCAAGGACGTTCGGGCGCCTGGAAGTGCTGGAATGCCGGCTGGATACAACTCAGTGGTTTGTGTGCCCCTGACAGCAGTCCCGATCAACAACTACTTCTGGGGACTGCGGAGAGGACCATGCTTCGGTGTTGCAGACGGCACAGTTCCCGGTATCACCGCCGATCAAAGGGAAGTGTTCTTCGCTCAGTCAGGTAACTTGTGTCCAGCTACTGACATAGTCATCGGCAGTCAGAGGGCTGGGTACCTGCTCCCGAGAACGGAGAACGCGGGCGGTGATCAGTACTATCAGCTGCAGCTCGAGTAGTCCGAACTGAGCACAACAGTCAACGATCAACGATCGAGATCTAAGAATCATTGACCTTCAATTGCTCGTATGGAACAACGATTGGAGGTCACGAAGTAAAGTGGGCCAGGTCACAGATATTCAACCGCTCTCTGCTTCCTGACCTGGCCCACTTTTGTATCTATGGATCTGGAGCAGGCTAATGAGCTTCATCACTCTTCAAGAAGATTGGACCTTAGTCGCTCAAGCGAGCTCCCCTCAAGAACTCAAAGAAACAACCCCATCAGTTTCAACTATGGAACACGGTCAAGAGTTCAAGTTTGAGATACATTTATCTATACCCATTGGCCCCTTCTTCGACATGTTCTTTGCTGAGCAATTTCTCCAGTCGTTGCTAGATGTCGGCGGTAGGATAACCGAAGTCAAGAGCACTGGCTGGAATGATATAGTGGTCTACGGATATGCTGATTCGACGAACGTTCAGGGACAGAGTGTCTCACCAACCATACTGCCTGTGATAACAGTGGCTGGATTGCTGAAAGGATTCTCTATTGCACTCGTGGTAATTGTCGGTATAGCCGCATTAGTGAGCCTGATAACCTTCTTCGTGAAGGGTGGTACTGATTTATTGTTGAATATTGGGGGGCTGATAGCCGTAATGCTCCTCATGATGGTGCTCCAACTAGTGTCGGGCGACGGCTCATTGCTGGACTTCGGCTCTTCATCAGAGAGCAAGTCCGGTCAGAAGTCTCTGCCAGAAGGTAGAAACTGAAGGGGCGAATGATGGCAGAAAATGAACCTGATGAGATGCAACAGATGATGGGCACGATGATGGCTGTCATGATGCTGTCGTTCATTCCACAACTCCTGCAGCCAGTCAACGGTAATGGTGATGGTAATGACAACGGTGATGTAGAGCCCCCTCCTGTCACTCCAGATCCAGAAGTGACGGAGATTTCAAACTTGACAGTCGATTATGGTGGTGATATCCCTATAACGATGTGGGGAGACGCCATAAGTGCCACCTTGTCCTTCACCCATAAAGGTCAGGGTGGCTATGTATGGGTTGGTCTGGGAGTGGCTCTCGTCCGCGCTAATTGCCTCTTCCACGCAATGGAGCTGGTGTATCTACAAGAGGACTTAATGGAGAATACGTACATCGTAGATGTTCAGGGGATAGTACCACAAGACCTTAGTCCTAATGCACTGTTGGACGTTGAAAGGTTCATTGAAGACGAGATGCCGATACTTGGAAGCTATCCACCCAATGCGTACGGCGTAAATGATTGGGATGTCGATGTGTACAGGGTGCCCGATTTAGCTGAGTTCAGACTGTTAGGGGTCGGCGATGAAACAGTGTACGGTGATTACACTGGCGACAAGTACAACGGTGATCCAGTCCATGCATCGATAAAGTACGAACACAGAGGGTTAGGTGGACAAGTCGAAGTCGGCTTAGTGTTGGACTATCCACCGTATGGGATATTCTGGGACGTAGACACGGTAAACAATGACCAGGAATGGACAGAATACATATCTGACGTATATGGTTACTGGTATACGACACTAGAGGATGGTAAGTGGGTTCATGTTCTCAAGTTCTTGCAAGTCATTGGAGGACAACACGATCCTGGAGGCAACTTCTATATAGACGCCGATTGGGACTCGGGGCCCTCCTTCCAGGGCGTGTGGAGACACAGAACTGGAACTCCATCACAGGGCACTTCTCTGAAGGCCGGATACAATAATGTGGCGTATCAGGGAACCGTTGCAACACCGTCTGTCGTGTTTAGCTCCATAATGCAGTACCTCAACACAGTTTGGCTGTACAGGAATGGTGAATGGCTGTTCTACGACCCATCCGAAACGACGATCAGCGATCTGAAGATAATATACACAGGTGAAGCTTTGTGGATTCAAGTCCTTCAGGACTGTTATTGGACATACTGATGTCCCAACATCATTCGTTAAGGAGGGAAGGAGATGGCTAGTTCGAATCATGCAGTGATAAGCTATTCAGAACTCACGGGCTCGCTACCCCTGGTGGACTGCCTTAGCTGGGGCTTGGGTTCGGAGGTAGAGTTCACTGCGGGTGAGGTACTGAGCGTGTCTATAGCGATGGAGAACAGCCAAGTGGCAGACGAGTGGCTGTACATGCTGGGCGCTCTGTACTCTGTAGACGATGAAGGGAACATCGGGAGCATAATCGGCGGCACAGAGTTCGGCATATACTTACCTGAGGGGTCGTTGTATGCGTCGAACAGCGGATCGTACGTGACTGCATGGGAAGTTGTGGCAGGTGATTCTCAGTCCGTTGATTGTCAGCTGTCTCTCGGCTACTCACAGGTAGTCTTGCAGATAGTGCTTCTCGAGATGGCTGGAGCGGACCCGGTAGTCACGGATACGATCAGGGGATCGGTGAACTGCTACCTCTATCCTCCAGCTAGTAATGGTGGAGGTCTCAGTATGGACCTAATTGGCGGCCTGATGATGGTTGGGGTCATGGGCGCCATGATGGGTATGATGTCCAAGAACATGTAGAGGAAAACAGGCAACAAGTTAGGTACAGTACGGTAGACGTGACGCGGAAGACGTCACAAAATATAGGGGGTGCACAGTGAACGAGGTGGCAGAGTTCCTCAAGAACATAGTCCAGCTCAACGAGGTGTACACGATCCTCGGTCTGCTGGCTGCCCAGATATTCGTTGGCGTCTTCACGGCAATGATTCAGGGCAACTTCGACGTGCAGAAGTTCTTCGAGTTCTACAAGAAGGTCGGCGTATACTTCGCCTCCTACTTAGGCGTTGGCATCATAAGTCAGGTGTTGATTGACTGGAGCGGTTTCCAAGCGATAATGTTCGGAAGTATCTGTACAGTGATCGTCGACAAGATACTCAAGAACATGAATGAGGCGGGGTTACCTGTACCGAGCGGCATTCCACTAATCAGCAAGGTGTTGAACGGCGTAGGCGGGCTTGTTGCGCGGAGGATCAGGAAAGGTACTGGATAGCACCATGGCCTTTGATTGGGTGACTCCTGTATCGACGGTTGTACCTGTCTTCATGGCTATGGCGATCGCTTGGGGGAGGTTCAACAGAGTAGCTCAGAAAGTAGACGATGTGAAGTCTCACTTCGACGAGTCTATAGGGAATCATGAATCGAGAATATCTGCCGTGGAGGCCAGTTTATCCAAAAACCGCAGAGACGTTAACGGTGCGATGAGAGATAGTCAGGAAAAGGACAGGGAATACTGTAGATCGATACACAAGGAGTGCAGGGAGAGATTCGCTTCTATAGAGAAAGACTTACGGGAACAGACTTCAGCTCTTCACACCAGGATAAACAGAGTCAAGGACGACATAATGGCCATATTGAACAACCTTTTGGGCCAGAAGACTTGAGGAGGAGGGATTAAATGACTTACCAACAGGTAGACGCTATAACCGTGATAGTGGGAACCGTCGAAGAGATAGTCCCAGGTGGATTGGTTATGGCATTTCCCTTCGATCCCGTAACCCAACAGTACGTCGAGGTCCCAGTGACTCTGACGCTCGGGCAGTATGGGGGTGTTTCCATAAGGGCCCAGAATACAACGATCTATCCAATGATGTATTACATCGAGGCAAGACTCACAGCACCAAATGGCCAGGATGTGACGTTGATGCATGCTCCCTGGGCCTCGTTCGGCTATGGTGGGAACGATTCAAGCGGCTTGTTCACCGGGAGCTATGTGAGTGCAGGGGTTGAAGCCGGTGACAACCTAGCTTGGTGGGAACTGGCTTTCGTGCCTCAGTTCGCCGGACAGTATTCAATGGTCGTCAGTCTATACGCAATGCCTGCCTCCTAGGGGGAGTGAATGTAATGGACGGAAGCATACAGATAGTGTATTACAGGTTGTCTGAAGCCGATGAATTCAATCGGATATACGACACTGCACTATCGTTGCCTTTTGGGTCGGATGTGTTGTTCTCTGTGTCATGGGCTAGTTCTCAGAGTGTCAAAGGTAGGGTAATGATAATGGTCGCACCTCCGAGTGGGGTGGTTTTCTATGCGGATTCGTGGCTCAGGCAAGACAGAGCGAACAATCCGGACGGTGGAATTGCAGGATATAGGGTCGACTTCTATCCTGTAACCCTGAACGAGTTAGGGTACTACTCGATTGAGATATCACTGTTGCTCGAGGCTGTAAGTTAGGAGGGCCGAACGGTGCAAGGACAGATCATAGAAGTAGGCTACTGGTTCGAGGGGATGGGTTACTCGGACGCGGTGGAAATAGTTCCAGGGTCTCCTCCATCATTAGCTCTTGGTACGGCATTGTGGTTGGGGGCGGCATGGGAGAACGGCGGCGCCGAGATTGTTACAGGTAAGGTTCAAATGACAGTCTTTAAGCCTGACGGGTCTGTTGAGGTGCTAACCTCTTACGAGAACAACGAGTCCATCGGAGGGCCCGGTGGTGGTGCTTACGTCACATTCAATCCTGTAATACTGGATCAACTCGGAGACTACGACGCCCATGTTGAGCTGTTGTTCGAGCCTGTAGGTGGTAATGGCAATGGTGAGGTCACGACAGTTGACGTAACTGTCAGACAGAAAAATGCACCGGGGAACGCAGTCACATGGTTTGCACTGTGTAATACATATCAGTCAATGCTGCCGGTCGCGTTGGCGTCCGATATTCTATGGGTTGGAGTGCCGCCCAACACACCAGTAGTTGGAATCATATTCGGGTGTAAGGACGCTAGTGGTAGTGATATCAGCTGCCCGAACTGTAACATTGATCTGGGTTGGAGCACGCCGTTCCAGGATGGTGGTGTGTACTACTGGAACTTCGCGACGGGGATGTTCGAAGATAGCAACGGCAACATTATGTGATCAGCTTTGCCTGATTAGTGGTTAGGAGGAGCTATGGAAATAGTAGATGTCAGGTACTTCAACTTCGCGACGTTGACGTGGGCATCGATTGCATCAGGTGTTCCTGAGTTCTTTTTAGACAGTGAGCTCTTGCTGCAGGTAGTCTGGCAGAACGGAGGTGCAGATACCGTTCTTGGATACGTGATTGGGCAAGTGGTGAAGCCTGATGAGTCTGTAGTCGACCTGAATATGGTCACAGGAGGGGTGGGCAATCCACAGGAGGTACCTTCTGGGTACAACGGTATAGCAGAAGCAGTTGCTCTTACGCTAGACCTGCAGGGGATATATGAAGGGAATTTCGGTCTTCTGGTTGACCTCCCAGATGCGACTCCAGACATATCGATCGAGAACGCCGTGTTTTCTGATCAATGGGACGGTAGCTCGAACCCGATCTATGACGCCGACTTCCCATACGAGACAATAAGTTCAATCCCAATGTACACCTTGTTCGTGCTCTACGTGAAGCTCGTGAACAACGGAACTGGTCAGGGCTCTCAGACAATCAGGGTGGTTGCCAGGAGTGCTATTACCGCGGGTTCGAAGACTAGAACGATCACTCTGCAGTCAGGTCAAGCTGCATGGCTGCCATTCGTGTATTCTGCAGCGGCTTATGGCTTGGCAGTGTTCGACATATATAAAGGCGCCCAGTCAGTTCAATCTGCCCTATGGGGTACTGTATCGTTGTCAGTATCGAGCGACTAATATCAGGTAATCAATATCAGGTACAGGAGGATGCGATGGCATACACAAAGGTGGACGAAACCACACTGACTGTAGCCAGTGCTTCGGAAAATGGCGATGATGGGAATGGTGATGGGGATGGCGTTACTCCTCAACCGGACACCATGAACCAGATGCTCTCGGGTCTGGTTGCGGTGATGATGATGGGCGCCATGATGAAACTGATCGATTAAGGAGACGCAACATGAGATTTGTCATCATGTGCCCAAAAGACATGGGCATCGACACAATCGTCTCTGAGTGTGCACTCAAGGGTGGCAAGAACGTCAAAGTGGCACCGAAGCTCAGGCAAGTGTTCTGTGACATGGAAGAGGGAGGGGCTAATGCAATAGCCAACATCCCTGGAGTGAAAGTCCGCAAGAGCAAGGTGTACAGGACGAATTTGCGGAATAGGCTAGAACCGCCGAATGAGCCAGGAGTGTGGAAGCAGGATGAGTCGTCAATCATGCAGCCTGTATATGCGGCGTCTCAGGCATCCATATTCACAACGCTCTATGAGCTCAGGGACGCGTTCTCGCCACCTATTACAGGTGCGGGAGCTACAGTCGCCATACTGGATACTGGCATCATGAGTGGGCATCGAGGCATTGGGGATAAGGTGGTACACAATACCAATTTCTCAGATTCGGGAACGTATGAGGATTTGTTCGATCATGGAACAGGCGTCGCGTACGTGTGTGCTGGAGGACAGCATGCGCCGAATACTGAGAGTGGTATAGCGCCCGGAGCGTACCTGATGAACATTAAAGTGATCGGGGACGATGGTATAGGCTCGGACGAGTCTGTGGTGATGGGGCTGGAGCACGTAGCTGAATTGACTGCTGATGCAATAGCCGCTGGAAAGTCTCGATTGGATCCTGAAAGGCCGAACGCTATTAGCATGAGCTTTGGTGCTGAGGAGCCTTACGATGAAGAAGATCCTGTCATCCTTGCCTGTAAAGAGATATGGGACGAGTTCGGCCACGAACTTAATATGGTTGCTGCTGCAGGTAATTCAGGTCCGGGTCCTGACACCATAACAATACCAGCGAGTTCTCCACATGTTATGGCCGTTGGTGCTATCACAATAAGCCCGTTCCTGATATGGGAAGGGTCTTCTAGGGGACCGACAAACGATGGTAGAATCAAGCCTGAGATTGTGATGCCTGGAATCAACATACTGACTGCCTCTGCCGCTGGAGTTGATGCATTCACGGTCAAATCAGGTACGTCGTTCGCTGCACCCATGGCTGCAGGGTTGGAGTGCTTACTCGGTGAATCCTCAACTAGATTTGGGTTCGCGGACGCTATGGTAGGCATGAGCATAGAAGAGTGGAACATGCTGCTGACGATTATAGGAGCGAAACCTGAGGGTATGCCCATGGGGCTTGACAACTCATACGGTGCTGGGGTACCTGTAGGGGAGAAGTTCCTCAATGTTCTTGGCGTGTCGGGTGGGCTAGACACAAGCACATTGATGTCGGGAGTGCTTAGCATGGCAATGGTCGGCATGATGACTGGCATGATGAAGGGTATGTAATAGAGGATATGTAATAGAGGGTATGTGATCGAGGGTATGTGATCAAGCCTTAGGGAAAGGAGGCCTAAATGGTTCAGCCTAGCACACAATCGTTCTCGCTAGAGTCATTCCTCTCATTGTATGGGTTCTTGTCCATAGATGCAGGGGTTTTGAGTTCTGACGCTCCAGCAGGATCTAATGTCCTGAACTGTAGTGGGAGGAATTGGGAAGAAGACTGTTTGGTCGGCAAGCTGATAGAGATGTATGAAGGCGTCGGCGCTCCGCAAACGCATGTCATAAAGAACAATTCCCAAACTGCAGTCATCACAGAGGGGAACGTGACTCCTGCAATTAAGGCAGGAGCGAAGTACAGGATTCTTGGAATAGGCCCAAAAGACACGAGCCTCATCAGCTACTCTGGAGCGGCGACCTCTGATGGAGGTGCTGGTGGGGCAACGTTGGTCTGTAGTGGCCTGACGAACTACCCTGATTACAACGGTAATTTGCTGGTGATTCTGTCTGGGCCATACAAAGGTCAGTCACGAGATATCAACGGTATCACGACCGGTGGTACTGTTACACCAACGAGCAGTTTTAGTGGGGTGATAACTACAGGAACAAAGTTCACTATATTTGCTCTGAGATTGACACCTGCAGAAGTTGCAGCGCTTCAAGCAGATGTGGGTGACGCGAGCTCTAGCGTGCTTGGGTCGCTGTTTGGAATACTGGGTAATCCCGCGATGTCTATATCAGACATGCTAACGCTGATAGTGGCATCGGTTGGCATGGGCCCGTCTGTTGGATTGTGGATGCCTGGAGTGTGCAGTGCGGCAATGGTCGGAAGCACGACTGAGCTGTACCTGAGCAACCTTGCAGGCACGGCGTTGGAGGATAATCTATTCAACGAGAACTTCTACATAGAGGTGTTGTACAACGCGAACAATGTAGGGGTGGCTCCTGAGAGTGAAATACAGAAGATCACAGGCTTCGTGTCTGCAACTGGGCACTTCACAACAGACGCCTTTACTGCTGATGTAGAGGCAGGCGATTTGGTGGCAGTGATTCATCATACACTCATAGGTCCTGAACTGAATCTAATCAGCACCCTTATCCGAATGATTTTCGATATCGTGAATGCCGGTCTCGTGTTGACGGGGGCCGAGGGAACCATCACGACAGACGGCACAGAGCAAAACATCTATATCAATAATGCGCCTGCCGGGCTCTACGAACCCCTGATCGTAAAAGTGGACCTGACGGACCTCGCGGCCGCCGAGACCGTGGTGCTCA
>Ga0307377_10009047_pt1 | contig 10023 bp, 6 predicted proteins | sample TR3MG_FD_202535 | JGI IMG/M metagenome (GOLD analysis project Ga0307377, IMG submission 202535) | Soil microbial communities from Risofladan, Vaasa, Finland - TR-3 | ecosystem: Environmental > Terrestrial > Soil > Coastal area > Acid sulfate soil | place: Finland: Risofladan, Vaasa | collected...
TGCCGACCTGGAAGCGGGTGATGAGGTCCACGACGCCGGGGACGAGAAAGCCCATGCCCACGCCGGCAGCCATGGTGAGGAAGATCCAGAGGGTGAGGTAGCGGTCGAGGAAGGACAGCCCAGCGGAACGGGTCTCGCTCACGGTTGCGCTCCGGTATGGAGAGATGTGCATAGGTGCATGTGTTGGGCCAAGAGAAAGGCTAGTCGCATGGCACGACCTCGCCGTTCTCGCGCGGGCGGATGTGCTGTCCGAGGCGCTGCTTGTCGCGGCGGGCGGTCGACTCGCCTTCGGCGCGGCGACAGACGGCTGCGACGACCTCCTTATCCTGCGGGGAGAGGTCCGGGGCGAGGGCGTAGTGCATCCATTTGCCCTGGCGCCAGTCGGTGACGATGCCGGCCGCTTTGAGCACGCCGAGGTGGCGGGAGACGCTGTACTGTGGTATGTCGAGGGCGTCGACGAGCTCGCAGACGCACAGCTCGTCACGCCCCCTCAGCAGGTGGACGATACGAACGCGCGTGGGATCGGCCAATGCCTTGAGCAGTCGAACCAGATCTGTCGTCATATGCTTCACCACGCATATGATACCCAGTTTGGCAGGCGATGTCAACGCCGATGGGCGGTGGGTCGGGGGCGCGGGAGAGGGATGGATGTTGGGTATGGAGAAGGGTGCTGTGGGATGGTGGGTGGCGGCGAAAGGCGGGGTGCAAGAGTGAGTCATTCATGAAAAAAGGCGTATGCCGCGTACGTGGAAGGTGTGAGGGGCGCGGGCGCCGAACGTGGCGATGGCGATATGCCTTGCCGCTGAATTGACTCGGAATTGGTGGCCGTGCTAGGATGGCGCTCGAAGAGGGGCAGACTGGATACATGCCTCGCCGGCGAAGGGGCCGGCGGAGGAGGAGACGTGCTATGAGAGCAGTGCTCCGGCGCGGCGCGCGCCGCGGGATTCTCGCGTGCCTTAGCTGTTTTCTCGTCGGAGGCGTTATCGCTGCGCTGCCGTCGTTCGGGGCGCTGGGGAAGAAAGAGCCGACGCCCGAGCAGACGGAATGGTGGGGCAAGTTTTCAAAAGAGGTCGAGCTCGAGAACCTGGAGAGGGATGTCCGTCGTCTCAGCAGCTTCAGCCCCCGTTTGGCCGGCTACCCCGGGGCGGAGGTGACGGCGGAGTACATCGTCCAGCGGGTGGAAGAGCTGGGTCTCAAGGACGTGAGCGAAGGCGGGTTGGATCCGGGGCTTCCCTATCGGGAGTCGTATTGGGTGACGGTGCCTTGGGTGGAGGAGCAGCCGACGCTCGAGGTGGTTTCGGGCGACACGGTCATAGCGACGTATCCGGTCTATCCCCTCTGGCCGAACCTCGTGAGGACATCGCAGCTTCCGGAGGAGGGCGAGAAGTATCGCATGATCGACGGGGGCGACGGCCAGCTGGCGACCTTCAATGGCAAGGACATCGAGGGCACGGCCGTCTTGATGGATTTCAACTGCGGCACGGACTGGCTGAACGCTCCCCGGCTGGGTGCGCGGGCGCTGATCTTCGTGGAGCCGGAGGAGACGACGCGGGGGGAGGCGGAGGCGAAGTTCCTTCGGATTCCGATCAACATCCCGCGGTTCTGGATCGGCCGAAGTGATGCCTATGACCTCAAGGCCCGGCTGATGGCCCAGCCGGAGGTGCATATACGGCTCAACTGCCGGATGAGCTGGCAGCGCAAGAAGGCGTGGAACATCGTCGCGGAGATTCCGGGGACAGATCCGGAGCTGAGCAAGCAGACGATCTACCTGACGGCCTACTACGACGCGATGTCGATCGTGCCGCAGCTGGCGCCGGGTGCGGAGAGCGCCGCGGGAGCGGCGGCGCTGCTGGAGATGACGCGAGTCCTGGCGAAGTACCCGCCCAAGCGAACGGTGCGGGTGATCTTCAACGGGGCGCACTTCCTGGGGCTGGCCGGCGTTCGCAACTGGGTGGCGAACCATCTCGACGAACTGGTCGACGGCACGCCGGTGAAGAAGGATGCGAGATTCTTGGGGCTGATCCCATATAGGAAGACGGTGCGGGAGAAGCTGCCGGTCAATCTCTTCCTCGCCTTCGATCTGTCCACGCAGAGCGAGCGCGTGGGCGTTTTCTATAAGGGGATGTTCTACGATCAGCGTGAGGACACGGACATCAGCCGGAAGTTCTCCGACTTCGGGCGCACGCTGAGAGAGAACGCGGCGCTGATGGCGGACTGGGGGACGACGGCGGGATTCGGGGACGCGGACGCCCAGTTCGCCGACGGCATCAACCCGATCTACGGGAAGCCGTGGCGGACGTTCATCTTCGGGAAGATCGCCCTGGATAACGAGCCGATTACGCTCGGCGGCGGGCAGGGCGTGGCCTTCCTGACCACGGACGACGCGCGTCACTTGGTGGATACGCCGTTCGATACGCTGGAGCACGTGAACTTCCGGAACCTGTACCGGCAGACGGCGTTCCTCTCGGCCTCCCTGTGGGATGTTCTGAACGACCCGAAGATGCCGCTCGAGAAGGATCCGACCTTCAGCCGGATGAGCGTTTCGGGCGGTTTCGCGGAGCTGTCGGTGCGGGCGCTGGCGTTCGACCCCACTCGCAGCATCGTCGCGGACAAGGTGATTCCGGGATCGATGGTGGTGGCCCGGATGTCGGATTCGACCCTGATGGGGACCCGGGGCGACCTCGTCGAGATCGTGGACGAGAAAGGAAGGGTTCATTTCTGGGGATACCCGACGATCAACGCCTACGGGTGGCGCAAGCCGACGTATATCGAAGGCTACCACACGAACGCGGATACGGGCGACATCGATTTCGCTCCCGACCGGGGCCCGATGGGGAACCGGCAACATCCGCGGGACCCAACCCAGTTCTTCATCACGTCGGGGAAGAAAGAATTCACGCTCGTCCTGTTCGACTGCGTGCCGATTGCGCTCTACGACCTGGTGGACCCGCAGAGCTTAACGACGCTGCGGTATATCCATGTCTACGATGGGATGACGGATGCGGAGCCGAGGCGCTATGGGCTGACGGTGCCGCACCCGGAGCCGTGGCGAGGGCATGTCGAGGACGTGGCCCTTGTGTTCGCGGACAAGGGGCAGCGGGTCAAGATCATGATGGGTCTGGGGGCAGGCTCGGTGCGGATGCTGCTCCTGAACTCGGATACGGTAAACGAGGAGAATCGCAGCGGGCTTGGGTACCTCGCGGACAAGCCTTTCGCGCTCTCGCATACACCTCTGCGCGTGACGCGGGATATGTGGGCGCTCGACCAGGTGCGCATGGAGAAGTTGCAGGGGTTCCGGATCGTCAACGACATCGTGTGGAATCTCCACAACACCGCGGGCGGCCTCATGGAAGAGGCGCAGCAGGCGCTCGACAAGAAGGACTACGAGCTGGCGGACGCGAAGGCTCGAGCGGCCTGGGGGTATGAGGCGCGGGCCTATCCGGCGGTTCTGTCGACGATGAACGACGTCGTGAAGGGGGTGCTGTTCTACCTGGCGTTGATGCTGCCGTTCGCCTTCTTTGTGGAGCGGCTGGTCTTCGCCTTCCCGAACCTGCGAATTCAGATTATGGGGTTCGTGGGCATCTTCGCGGCAATCTGCTTGGTGTTCAGCTTCATCCACCCGGCGTTCGAGATCACGAGCAATCCGTGGATCGTGCCACTGGCCTTCATCATGGTGGCGCTGAGCGTTCTGGTCATCACGCTGGTGGCGATGAAGTTCGAGTCGCAGCTGAAGGCGCTGCAGATGCAGGTTTCCGGGGTGCACCGGGCCGATATCGGGCGCATGAGCGTGGCGGCGGCGGCCTTCTCTCTCGGGATCAGCAATATGAGGAAGCGCCGCGCCCGGACGGTGTTCACGTGTCTGACGCTGGTTCTGCTGACGTTTACGGTTCTGTCGTTCACATCGGTGAAGACGGCGACGCGGTACAACGAGCGGAAGGCGAAGGGAGCGCCGACGTATTTCGGGCTGCTGGTGAGGAATGCGATGTGGCAGCCGCTCGAGGAGTCGGCCTATCGCATCCTCAACGACGAGTTCGGGCGAGATCGAGCGGTCGCGCCGAGGGCCTGGTTCTTCACCTCGAAGACGGATGAGCAGTCCTTCATTCGCGTGAGCACGGACGCGAGCGATGCGACGTACGACGCCCGGGCGGTGACGGGATTGAGCCCGGCTGAGTCGGAGGTGACGGGAATCGACCAGGCGCTGACGGCCGGGCGGTGGTTCAGGCCGGACGACGTCCACGCCGCCATCATCCCGACGCGGATGGCGGAGGCGTTCCACATCGGGCGCGCCGACGTGGGCAAGGTCAAGATCTTCCTCGGCGGCGTACCCTATGACGTGATCGGGATCATCAGCTCCGGGCAGGCGAAGAGGCGAGTGGACCTGGACCAGGAGGCGCTCACTCCGGTGGACTGGATTCAGATGCAGCGCATGTCCCGGCAGGGCGGACAGCAGGGCGGCCAGCAGGGGCAGCGATCGGGCTTCCAGCAGTACCTGCACATCTCGCCCGACCAGACGGTGTTCGTGCCGTTCGATACGGCACTGAACCTGGGCGGCGAGGTGGAGTCGGTCGCGGTGAGCTTCGTGACGTCGGAAGACGTGAAGACGACGCTGCGGGCGCTGATGCCTAGGTTGGGGTTCAACCTCTATGCGGGGACGCAGACGCGGGACGAGAAGACCGGGAAGACGACAAAAGAGATCAGGAAGTGGAGTGCGATCGGGCGAACGTCGATCGTCGGGATGAGCGACGTGCTCGTGCCGATTCTGATCGCGGCGCTGATCGTCTTGAACACGATGCTCGGCGCGGTGTACGAGCGGGTGCGGGAGATCCACATCTTCAGCTCCATCGGCCTGGCGCCGAGCCACATCGCCATGCTGTTCATCGCGGAGTCGTTCGTGTACGCGATTCTGGGGGCGATCTTCGGGTATCTGATCGGGCAGGGAATGGCGAAGGTGATCACGATCTTCAACCTCCTGCCCGGACTCTATCTGAACTACTCGTCGGTGGCGGCGGTGGCCTCGACGAGCGTCGTGATCGGCGTGGTATTGCTCTCGACGCTCTATCCGGCGCGCAAGGCGTCGGAGGTGGCGACGCCTGCTATCGAGCGGAGCTGGCAGCTTCCGGATCCGGAAGGTGATACGTGGGTGATCCCGCTGCCCTTCGCGGTGACTGGAGAGCAGGCGACGGCGCTGACGGGATTCATGACAGAGTGGTTCGAGGCGTACGAGGAGTACTCCATCGGGGACTTCGTAACACAGGATGTGTCGAGTCACGAGGAGCGGACGGACTACGGCACGAGCTATGTGATCGAGCTGATGGCCTGGGTGGCGCCGTTCGATCTGGGCGTCAGCCAGAAGGTGAGACTGCGCACGCTGCCGACGGACATGGAGGACGTGTTCGAGATTCAGCTTCAGTTGGAGCGGGTGAGCGGAGACGTGTCCTCCTGGCGGCGAGTGAATCGCCGGTTCCTGAACACGCTGCGGAAGCAGTTCCTGATCTGGCGCACCCTCGGAGCCGAGGAACGAGACAGGTACTTGGGCTACGCGGCCTCGGGCGAGGCCGCGGCGGGGGGCGCGCCGGCAGGCGGGGCGTAGTTGACGGAGCTTTTAGCTTTCAGAGAGAGGTGACCGGTGGCGGAGCAAACTGAGCGGGGCGAGGACGCACCGCAAAAGGAACCAGAAGACGCTGGGCAGTGGTATGCCGAGCGGCGGCCCGAGTTCGAGCCGACGGAGTTCAGCGACGGCTTCACTCTGAAGACGATGTTCGGTGCGCTCTTCGTCGCTGTGCTGATGATGCCAGGCGCCATCTACCTGGGGCTCCTGGTGGGTCAGAACTTGGGCCCGGCCGGACAGTGGACGACGATCATCCTCTTCACCGAGGTGGCTCGCCGTTCGTTCACGGTCCTGACCCGCCAAGAGCTGTACATGATCTACTACATGGCGGGGAGCGTCAACTACATGGCGGGCGGCCTCATGCTGGCCGGGGGCGCCTTCGCCTGGTTGATCTGGGCGCAGTACCTCGTGCAATCCCCTGCGGCCTCGAACTTCGGGATAGCTCAGGATATCCCGGCCTGGTACGCTCCGCCTCTGGGTTCGCAGGCCTACGTCCAGAGAACCTTCCTGCACCATGACTGGCTCGTTCCCATCGCTCTGATGCTGGCGGGGCTCGTGCTGTCTCGGATGCAGTGGATTGGGCTGGGCTATTTCCTGTTCCGCACGACCTCGGACGTCGAGCGGTTGCCGTTCCCGATGGCGCCGATTGCGGCGCAGGGCGCGACGGCGCTGGCCGAGGTGTCGGGGGAAAAAGAAGGCTGGCGCTGGCCGGTGTTCAGCGTCGGCACGATGATCGGGCTGGTCTACGGTTGCCTCTACATCGCCATCCCGGTCATCACGAGCGGGTTCCTGGCGGATCCGATAAGCTTCGTGCCGATCCCGTTCATCGACCTGACGGGGAATATGGAGGACGTGTTCCCGGCGAGTCGCATCGGGATTGGCACGGAGCTGGGGGCGATCCTCTGGGGGTTTGTGATCCCCTTCCCGATCGTGGTCGGTCAGTTCATAGGATCGATGTTCACGAACTTCATCTTCTCTCCGATGCTCTATCGGATGAACCCAGGCCTCTTCCCGACATGGGCGAAGGGGATGAACCTGATTCAGAGCGAGATGACGCTGCAGTTCGACATGTTCATGAGCATCGGCATCGGCGTCGCGCTCGCCATCGCGATCATCGGGATTCACGCGGTGGTGATGGCGATGCTGAAGGCGCGAGTGCGGCGGGCCCAGGGGCTGGAGACCCACGGCTACGGCAACGTGCCCGAGGGGAGAGGCGATTTCTCGATCTGGATCGCTCTCGCGGTGTGGTCGCTGGGGACGCTGGGGTATATCGTCATCGCCCGCAGGCTGGTGCCCGACTTCCCGATGATCTTCCTGCTCATGTTCGCCTTCTTCTGGACCCCGCTGACGTCGTACATGTCGGCTCGAATGTTGGGGCTTACGGGGCGCCCGCTGGAGATTCCGTACGTGCAGTCAGCGACGTTCATTCTGAGCGGATACAAGGGCATCGATATCTGGTTTGCGCCGATGCCGTTCGCTGACGTCGGCTGGGCGGCCCAGATGTTCCGGGAGGTGGAGCTGACCGGAACGAAGATGATCACGGTGGTCAAGGCCGAGATCTTCCTGCTCGTCCTTATGCTGGTGTTCAGCTTCGCGTACTGGTCGTTCTTCTGGAGGTCGAGCCAGATTCCGTCCTCGCAGTATCCGTACGCTCAGACGTTCTGGCCGTTGTACGCTTTCTACCAGGCGCTCTGGGCTACAGCCACTTTGGATCAGCCAGGGGGTCAGCCGACGTTCCTGATACAGGCGCTGAAGTTCGATGTGATCGGATACGCGGGCGGCGGCGCGCTGGCGGCGTATCTCGCGTTCATGGCGTTGAAGATCCCGTCGCTGTGGTTCTACGGCGTGGCGGCCGGATTCCCGGCCTCGTGTTGGTGGTCGATCCCGATGTTTGTCGGTGCGATCCTGGGGCGGTACTACTTCTCGCCCCGGTTCGGGGCGCAGACGTGGATGCGATATACGCCCGTGCTTGCAGCAGGCTATACCTGTGGGATCGGGTTGATCGGCATGGTGTCGATCGGCCTGACGATCATCTTCAAGGCGGTGAGGTCGCTGCCATTCTGATGCAGGTGCGGATGGTAGCTTGAGGCAGGAAGCTGCGGACAGGACGTTTGTGGGATGGCACGGCATCTCCGCCCGGGTGCCGTCGGAATGGACGCTGGCGGCGGTCGGAGGCGATCGGAGGTCCGGCTATCTGCGGGTGGATTACGAGCGGATGCCGCGCCTGCAGGTGAAGTGGTCGCGGAAGCATACGGACCTGGAACGGAAGCGGGCGGAGTACGTCAAGCGGCTGACTGTGGGCAAACGGCGGAAGCCGACCGGGTTGGATGTGAACACCGATGTGAGGGTGCTCAGCAAGCGGTCGAAGCCGAAGAAGGATCTGGTGACGTTCGGGTGGCGCGGGCCGCATTGCGGGATGGGAGTGATCTGGAACTGCGAGACGTGCGGCCGGTCGCTGATCGCCCAGGTTGGGTGGCCGATAGAGGAAGAGGGTCGCGAGGTGGCACAGGAGGTGCTCGAATCGCTCGACGACCACGGGATGGGGGGCTGGGATACGTGGGGCGTGGACGAACTGGTGTTCCTCGCGCCGACGGAGTTCGAGCTGTCCGGGTGGAAGCGCATGACGCGCTACATCGACCTGAAGCTCGCACGGAACGAGGAGAAGCTGATGGTTGCACGCTGGGGGATGGTGCCGCTGGTGTTGGGCGAGCGAAGCGTGCGGGCCTGGTTCGAGGAGGAGAACCGCCGCCGGCGGGATGTATCGTGGCAGGCGGCGGAGGCGACGATCCGGGGCCACGAAGGGGTGGTCGCACGGGGTGAGCGCAGGAGGTTGGCCGGGAGTCTCCGGACGGGCGCGGCGCGAGCGCTGAGACGGTCGCCGGTGGTGGAGTTCGAGGCGCAGGCGTGGCATTGCCCGGAATCGAATCGGCTGTATCTGGTGGAGGCGCTGCACGGCGGCAAGGAACAGGCGCTGCAGGGAGTGGTCGAGTCGATCCTCTGCCACGAGGAGTCGTGAGGATGCGACTGCTGCGGCGGAGGCCGCATGTGACGCCCGAGCAGATTCTCGGGTCTCGCCCGGTGCGCAACGAAGGCGTGAGTGCGGAGGAGACGGAGGGCGGTGGGCTGCGGATCGTGGCGCAGCGGCGAGACGCTTGGTGGATCAGGCCGCTCAACGCGGTCTTGCCGATCCCGAGGGAGCGGCGGATCGAACTGGATGGGGTGGGGAAGCAGGTGTGGGAGATGTGTGATGGCGAACACACACTGAGGGATATGATCGAGGTGTTTCAGGAGCGGCACAAGCTGACGCGGATGGAGGCGGAGTGGTCGCTGAGGAACTACCTGAAGGACCTCGGGAAGCGCAATCTAGTGGGATTCGTCGTGGAGAAGCGAGAGTCATGAGCGAGAACGAGCGCAAGGGAAATGTGATGGAGGGCGTCGCCGGCGGGCGGGGCCTCGAGAAGCAGATCGTGTTGCCGTGGTCGCGGGCGATCCAGATGACGCGGGAGAATATCTTCGTGCGTCTGGGACGATCCGCCATCACTGCATCGGGGATCTTCCTGGGCATCGCCTTCCTCACGGCGGTGCTGTTCGGTGCGTCGGCCGCTCGGCTCATGGCGGAGATCGATCTGGAGCGGATCGGCGTGGAGCACGAGGCCGGGGAGCTTCAGGCCCGGATCATCTGGCTGGCGGCGATGTCGCTGGTGGTGGCGACGGTGGGGATCGTCAACTCGATGCTGATGTCGGTGACGGAGCGCTACAAGGAGATCGGCACGATGAAGTGTCTGGGCGCGCTCGACACGTTCATCGTGCGGCTGTTCCTTCTCGAAGCGGGCCTGCTGGGGATGCTGGGCTCGGCGACGGGAGCGCTCGTGGGCACGGGGGGGATGATGCTGGTCTATCTCGGACGCCTGGGGGGCGCTGGGGTCTGGAAGGCATGGGTGACGACGTCCCTGCAGCTCGGCGGGGTGGATGTTCCCCTGTGGGCGTCGATCATCGGCAGCGTATTCCTCGGGGGACTATTGTCGATACTGGCGACGCTCTACCCGGCGTGGCGGGCAGCGAAGATGCCGCCGGCGGCGGCGCTGCGTTCTGAGTTCTAGCGAGGAAAAAGGGAGGCTGCAGATGTCTGTCTACGAGTATATCGTCAGAACGAAGAATCTCTCGAAGATCTACACGATGGGAGGCACGGAGGTCCGGGCCCTGGACGATGTGGCTCTCGATATTCGCCGGGGCGAGTACGTGTCGATCATGGGGCCGTCCGGGTCGGGCAAGTCGACCCTGTTCAACATGATCGGCGGCCTCGACAAGCCGACGCGGGGGACGGTGTTCATCGACGAGGTGGACATGGCTCAGCTGACGGCGTCGGAGCTGGCGTTCCTTCGCTGCCGGAAGATCGGCTATATCTTCCAGACGTT
>Ga0307377_10009050_pt1 | contig 10021 bp, 15 predicted proteins | sample TR3MG_FD_202535 | JGI IMG/M metagenome (GOLD analysis project Ga0307377, IMG submission 202535) | Soil microbial communities from Risofladan, Vaasa, Finland - TR-3 | ecosystem: Environmental > Terrestrial > Soil > Coastal area > Acid sulfate soil | place: Finland: Risofladan, Vaasa | collected...
GGACGATGAGTGACACAAGCTACGACGAAGATGTTGTTGCCGCGTTGGTGCTTCAGCACCTTGGGGAATGTCCAGATCTCGGCACTGGTCTTTTCCGGACCAGGGTGACGTGGTGCGCCCTCGGGGGATGCCCAGAGCGGAGAGAAGCAGACCGTCGAATCCGTGACCTCGACGCAGCGAAGGGAGGCGACGATGAGTGACGCGCACACCATCGAAATGATCACCGACCGTGGCCTATTCGCCGGAAAGGTGAACCAATACAGCATGGAAGCGCCGATTGTTCTACCCACCGGGCATCACACCATCATGGCCGTCGCGCTGGTGGATAGCGATGGGCGAGTACTGCACGCGATGGCCGGGATATTCGTCAACGGGGAGCGCTCGCGGGGGATGCATATTGGGAAGAAAACCAAGGTATACGCCGACGCCAACTCGCTACTTGAGTCGCTGAGGGTGAGCGAGGGGTATGAGACATTGCGCGCTGAGCGGCTGCGGAGGTAAGCGATGAGTGACGCACGGCGGACACTGCCGAATAACTCAAAACCGGGTGGCTTTAGCCAGGCTGCCAGCCGCCGAGCGCGGTGCTGGCAGTGCGCCGCGCTCATGTTTCTCTGCCCCCTCCAAGTACACGAAGGGGATCGGGTGAGATTGACCGTGTTCTATGCACACGAAGCCCCTAGCGGGGGTTACTACGTAACGTCAGAAGTTCTCGATCCCGTGCCACAAAACGGCGAGGCGAACGTCACGTCGGAGGGGCACCCGGTAGGTGCAAGGTGGATGGTCAACGGTGTCGAGGTGAAACGCTGCGGAGTGGAGTACCTATTCGCAGATGGTTTTGAGAGTGGTGATACAGGGAGGTGGAGATGATTGCTGAAACCCTCCCCGACCGCATACGGATTTCCGAGACGCAGTACGAACAGCGTGCGGAGTGGGGCGCCATACCAGCGGGCAGATGGAACAAGCGACTGCTCTGCTGGGAGTACCCCAGGTCACCTATCGCAGCCGGACGCATCCTCAAGACGGCGAAGCGACTCAACCAACCGCTGCTGAGGGACGCTGGATTCCAAGAGCTGCTCGAAGGACTCATGCACATCCGGCAGGCACAGGACTGGAAAGGCCCGAACGCAGCGAAAGCGGTGCGTGCCTACGCCACGATGAAGGACATCAAGCCCTACCATACGATCACCCCGCCGTGGCTCCATCAAATCTGTGCGTCTGCATTCCTGCGAGAACTTGAGGCTGCATACCTTGCGATGGAGATGGGCACGGGGAAGACTCTCGTGGCAATCAATGAGATACTTGAAACCAAGGCCATGCGAAGTCTCATTGTCTGCCCCAAGAGTGTTATTGATGTCTGGGAGGATGAGTTTGAACGCCACTGCGCGACCCCACCGCTGCTGTCGATTCTCACCAAAGGGACAGCGAGGGACAAGGCGGCGCAAATGATACGGGACTGCCGGCTGGCCGAGATTGAGCAACGGCAGGTAGCGGTGATCATCAACTACGATTCCGTGTGGCGTGCGCCGCTGGGCGATGAGATTCTGAACTCCGAGTGGGATGTAGTCATCCTTGACGAAGCGCAGCGGATCAAGACTGCATCTGCGAAAGCGGGTAAGTTCGCCTACAAGTTGAGGAAAGTAGCGAAGCGGCGCCGTTGTCTCTCCGGCACGATGCTGCCCAACAACCGACTCGATGCGTTTGGGCAGTACAGGTTCCTCGACCCCGCCGCATTCGGCACTAACTTCACCCGCTTCCGGGCACGCTACGCCATCATGGGCGGCTTTGGTGATTACGAGGTCAAGGGGTGGCAAAACGAGGATGAGTATGACCGCATCCTTGATCTCTTCGCTTACCGAGTGGACAAGGACGTGCTCGACCTGCCTCCAGAGACGGACGTAGACCGCTACTGCGAAATCGAGGGTGAGGCAGCGCGGGTGTACGCCAACCTGGAAGACGCATTCATTTCCGACGTGAAAGGCGGGGTGGTGACTGCGGCGAATGCGCTCACCAGACTGCTTAGACTACAGCAAATCACCAGCGGCTTCGTCACCACAGAGGAGGGGCACGAGGCCGGCGTGGGCGACCACAAGGTCAATTTACTACAGGAGGTGCTTGGCGACATAGATCCATCTGAAACAGTAGTGGTGTTCTGTAGGTTCCGACACGATCTCTCGGTAGTCCAACAGGTCGCGGCGAGACTTGGGCGCACTTGGGGTGAACTGTCAGGATCTCAGGACGATCTTGAAAGGGGGCGCATCCCCGAGGGGATCCAAGTGCTCGGGGTGCAAGTACAAGCCGGTGGGCTCGGCGTCAACCTCATCGCCGCTCGGTACACCATTTTATACAGTGTCGGCTTCAGCCTCGCTGAGTACCTGCAAGCCAAGGCGCGAACGCATCGTGGTGGGCAGGACAGGCCGGTGACATACATCCGCCTGATCGCCAAAGGCACGGTGGACGAGAAGGTGTACCAAGCACTCGCTGACAAGCGCGAGGTAGTGGACGCAATTATGGAGTTCATCAAGAGAGGAGAATCATGGATTGGGAAGAATGGGTGAAGAGGAATCCACTGAAACTGTGGATGACCGAGTTCGACGTGACCCAGGCGCAAGTGGCGTCGTGGCTCGGGGTGTCACAGTGGACGGTATACACATGGCTCCAAGGGGCTCGACCAAAGGTGAACCAGAAAGCGACGTTGAAGTTCTGGAAGAACCTTAAGGAGATCACGAGCGATGAGGAGATCCAGATCAAGTGGCTCGATTGGGAGGATGAGAAGCCTCATCCGGGGCAGAGGTCAGCATGACCCCCCAAGAGATGCTGACACGTTTCGTCCAGTTAGAGAAGGACAGGCGGGCTGCGGAGGAGGCATTGAGTGGCATCAAAGAGGAGATCGCTAGCCTTCAGCAGCCAATACAAGACTACTTCATCGCTCAGAACGTGCAGAATATCAACATGGGTGGGCTGACCATCTTCATTCGCCGCGACCTGAAGATGCGGCCCAAGAACGGAAAAGACAAGGTGCTCGAAGCGTTGCATTCCTCTGGCCTCGATGAGTTCGTGCGAACGGACTACCACTGGATGCAGCTCAACTCATTCCTGAAAAACTATCTTGACGAGAATGACTCCCTGCCACCGGATCTCGACGATGCGGTGGAGATGGTGGAGGAGTACAGCGTCAGAACACAGAGGAGGACACAGTGAGTGACTGTAAGGTGTGGGTGTATCTCAATGCGAGACAAGAGGGGAAACGCATCGGTGATGTGAGCTATTGCAGGAACGGCTACATCTCAACCAAGATCGAACTGGCAGCAATACTTGACGAGTTTGAGGTCCAAAGCGAGCGAATGTTCCAATTCAAGGAAGAGGGGGACGATGATGACGAAGGATAGTTTGACCGTGCATCTCGATGAGGAGGGACCGCAATTTCTCGTCCTCCATCAAGGAGTGGAGAAGACAAAGGCACTCATCAAAACGAATCTCAGCGGCGCGTCCATCGGCGTGCAGGACTTGGAGCGAGCCGTCAACCCAGCAGGCAAGGCGACCAAGTGGGAAATCCCCGGCCTCGGGGATGAGAATGAGTCAGTCAGCGAGATCGCTGGAGTGATCATCGGACAGCAGCCTTACCGAGTGTACTGGAAAGGTGAGTATGCCGGTGGTGGTGAGCAGCCCGACTGCATGTCCATCGACATGATGGAGGGCTCCGGCGACCCCGGTGGCCCATGCGCCGACTGCCCATACAATCAGTGGGGCAGTGGGAAGACACCGAACAGCAAAGCATGCCAAGAGCGCAGTCGTGTCTTCATCCTCCGCGAGTCGGAGATGCTGCCAATGGTGCTCACGCTCTCGCCCATCAACTCGGGCGCCGTGCGCCGCTACGGTCTGCGGTTGCTCAACAAGAAGCAGATTGGCCTAAATCACGTCGTCAGCAAGCTGCGACTGGAACAGGCCAAGTCCCCTAGTGGATTCGACTACGCCAAGGTGATCGTCTCGCTCGACTATGTGCTCCCGCCTGAGATGCAGAACCAGATGGAGTCGTACGCTCAGTACCTACTGCCCCAGCTACTCAATCTGGAGATCGTCGAAGAGGACGCTGAAGAGGTTCCGTTCTAAATCATCATTGCGCGGGGGCACAATGCAAGTAATCAAGTGGGTACAGAGGTATCAGGCACTAGGTTTCGTTATCCACCCATGTTGCCCAAACGATCATTACTGCAAGTCGCCAGGGAAAATTCCCTACGATCCGCTGGAGCAGCAGCACATGAAAGGCTGGCAGAACCATGAGCAGTTCTCCATCGAAAGATGGCAAGAGTGGATTGACTACGATAGCAGAATCAACATTGGATTTCTTTGCGGAAGTCCCAGCGCTATGCTCTGTGTCGATATCGATAACGCAAGTGGGGACGGACTCTTTCGATCTAACACTAAAGACTTCGAGCTTAAGACTTGGCGGTTTACAACTGGCATCGGAACCCGTTTCCTTTACCGTCACGACAAACACGTACAATCTAGTCGGTTTTCTTGCGGGGCTGCCAGTTTTGAAATCTTAGGCGACGGGAAACAGAGCGTCCTCCCCCCGAGCGTCCACCCAAGCGGCAAGACGTATGCTTGGCAGGCCGAGTTCATGCCGAGGACGTGCGAGATTCTACCGCCACCGTCGTTTCTTCTCACCACCGATGAGGAGATCAACTCCGAGCTGGAGGATTGGACCGGGCAGGTGGCGGCAGAGACGCCAGAGGGCAACCGAAACGAGACGCTGACCAGGCTCGCCGGCCACCTCCGCTCCCCTGGTGCCCTCCCTCCTGACGAGGTGCTGCTGTGGCTGCGCCTGTACAACGAGGTGAGGTGCGATCCCAAGCTTGACGACAAAGAGCTACAGGCTATCGTGAAGTCAATTGACAGGCGAGAACAACGCCAGGAGGTACAGAAAGAGAGGGAGATCAGGGAGATCATGCGGGAGACTGGCAAGCCAAGGAGAGACGCAGAGCTACGCTGGCGAGCTATGTAAGACAATGGCAGGTTACAGTTTCACTCCCTGCATCGAAGATTCTGATAACTGGATCAGGAAGTACATCGACTTCGCTCAAGCCTGCACCGATGCGCCCCTCGAATATCACGAGGCGTACGGTGCGTTCCTGCTCTCCATCGCGGCGCAGGGATTGAAGTTGCAACTACAGAGCGTCCCGAAAGGGATGCGTACCAACCTCTACCTGCTGATCCACGGTGTGAGTTCCAAAATGCGGAAGTCCACAGCGATGCTGCTCGCCAAGGAGGTGCAGGAGAAAGCGTTCTCGGGTGTCAGGTTACCGGAGAACTTCACCCCCGGTGGCCTGGAGGAAGAGATAGCAGATCGGAACGGCTTACCATCCGTTCTCTTCGTTGATGAGTTCGTCGGCGTTCTCGACAAGATGTACCACCAATCGTACATGGCGGGCACCAGAGGGTTCCTCCTGACGATGTACAGTGAGGAGAACTGGAAATACACGAGGCGGGCAAAAGGCGGGAAGAAGGACAACATCATCGTCGAGGATTCCCACCTATGTATCGCGGGGAACGTCACACCAACAGTGTCACGGAGATTGAAGGAAGATGACATCGAGGATGGCTTCCTCGCCCGCTTCGGAGTCATCATGCCACAGGGCAAACCACCCCGGCGCCGCCTATTCGAGTTACATACTGGCGACCCACGCATCCTCCGCGACGTATCAGAGGAGCTGCGGAAAATACGCTCCATCTGCTCCAAGCTCACCGGGGTGATAGGCAATGTCCTGATCACCCCGGAGGCACTGATGATGCTCGACACTTTCCAAGAGGAGGTTGAGAACCAGGAGGTGTCCTCTGAGATTGCCGAGATTATGCTCGAACGCATTTCCGATATGTCCATCAAACTCGCCATGATCGTCGCTGCCGGCAGGCCCGATGGTTTCGCTGTTGGCCCGCTGAAGATCATCGAGGAAGATGTGCGCTCTGCGATCACGTTGGCACGCCGCTGGGCGAAGTACGCTTCCGACTTCACCGACACGATCAACAAGACAGAAGTGGAGAAGTACGTGCGGCGCGTCACAGGATACCTGAGGAGAAATAATGGCAGGATGGCAGGCTATGAGATCGCCCGCAGAATGAAGGTCGCTCCGAGACTGATGGACGAGATCGAGACGGCCATGCTTCAACGCAACATGCTTCGCCTGGAGGATGAGGTACGAGGGAAGCCCGGCACCAGGCCAACACTGATGTGGGTGCTGCACGAGCCACCCTCTTTCGATGAAGACAAGGAGGCTCTGGTGAAAAAGATACTGGAGGGTGTAGCTAGTGATTCAATATAGCCCGACTGACATCCCCTGGGCCGAGACATTCCCGGCGAAAGATTGGATTGGTATTCGCTGCCCGCACTGCGGATGGGAGGTGATCCGTCCGCCATCATGGTTCCCACTCAGAGGAATTCAGACTACGCGATGCCCGAAGTGCATGGCGAGCTATAAAATAAAAAAGCCCCCGCAGGAAAGGAACTGCGGGGTTTAATGCGGAAGTGGGGACAAAAACCTTACTGTCTGCGTCCTCGGGCCAGACTTGTACGTCAGACCTTTGGTTCCTTTTCTTGTTCACCGCGAGCCGTAAGCGACCTCATTGCTACTTCATACTGCTGTTGGCTCTTGTTGAATGATCCGCGAGACGAACCAAGATGGAAGTTGTAGCCCTGGTTCACCCATCCGAGGGCGCCGCCGATGATCATAAAGCATAGGTTCTGCGCAAACTCGTTGGTTGAGAACCACGTCTGCTGCCAGAAGATCAAAGCAATCACCCCAAAGAATACGAGCATGGCTAGGTACGTCAAGTTGCGTGGCGTGCTGTCCATCGTAGCAATCTGCATTTGTCTTGCTGACTGCACATCTTCCAGGTACAACGCCTGCTCGTCGATCCCCAGTTTCTCCATCTCCAACTCGAACTGCTGATTGGCCTGCTGGATCGCAGCGTAGATGCTCGGATCGCCAGACGTAATAGCCGCCTCTAGGCTTTGCTCGTCCAGGTTGTCGTTGCCGAGTACCTTGCGAAGAACAGTCAAGGCAAGCGGCGCGAACGGGCCACCGGCCAGACCAGCCGCAACCTGCGGAGCCAGGCTGGTGAGAGTCTTGAACCACGGCTTTTTGGTCACCTTACCTATGGATTTGAAGATGCCCATAGTTCACCTCACGCAATCCAAATGCCAAGACCCCAGAGAACGGAACCCAGCGCCAAACCACCACCCACGCCCCACCAGAACCACCGCTTCGCCTTGGCTTCGGTGATGTCAAGGTAGATCCTCATCATGCCTTGGTTGTTAAATAGCTTCTGTGCCTCTGGCGTGAAGCTGGTATGTGTTGCCCAGGCTCGCTTCACCGCCTGTTCTGAGTCTCTGAAAATGCTGACCATGATTCACCCCACATCCGGCAGCGAGATCGGCGGTACGCCACCACCCGCCTGCCCACGAGGATCTTGGTTTTTAGTAAGGTCGAGTTGCCACCTTTCCATCGCCATCGCCTGAAGCGCCTGTTTGAATTCCACCAACTCGGCCTTTGGGAAGAACCCCGGTGGATACCCGAAACGTGTGGCGTAGTCCTCTCGCTCGAAGATGGTAATGAAGTTGTGACAGAACTTGACGAGGTACTTCGCCTCGACTTTCGGATACATCCAGTACCGCCACACTGACTCGAAGTAGCGCATTACCTCGAATACCAGCTCGCCCCCGTCGATCTTGTCGAGCATCGGCGTGTCCGATGGTGGCACGACCGGCCCTGGGTCACCACCCTCCAGCGCAGCGCGGATCGCAGCTAGAATTTCGGCATCTGTCATTTCCCCAACCTCCTTATTTCAGTACACCCAAATTCGGGGGAACGGTAAGAACGGATCTTTGTCTAAATGAAGATACGTCTTCGCTACCCCAATACGATTGAAACCAACGTCGAGAGCGGCGTTGATGAGCTTGTATCGTCGCTCCGAATCCATGCACCCGATGTCGCTCGCTTCTCCTCTCAGGTGTGCGCTGTGAGGTACGCCGCCGATGGCCTCATTGTGAGAGAAGCACCGAACACCGGAGTTGACGTGCATGGGGAACCCCACTTGATCCCGTACCCGCTGAAGCATCTCGACGTGGTGCATCTTGATGTCATCCGTGCCGCACCCGCACTTGCAGGCGAATTCGGATCGGCTGAAGTCGTTTGTCAAGTCACCCACTTTTCACCCCCGTGCCGTTGACTATCTTGTCAACGAGCCAATCCAAGCGACCACGAATGTATTTGATGTCATCTCGAACGCCCGTCTCTGTAGTCTGAAGCATGGTGTCAACTTCGGCGCGGCACTTGTCATGTGACTTGTCTACTCTCGCAACCTCCCTTTTCGTAAACTCACGCTCAACTTTCATGGCATCACCCACGGCTTGTTCTACAACGTTCTGGACCTTCGGCCAGTAGTACAGCCACTGAGCTGCGACAATTGCACCAGCAATTGTAATGAGCCCGATAACTATGGCTACGGCTTCAGTGGCTATATGCTGTATCATTTCACCCTCTCGATCATCCACCACGACGCTTGCTTTGGATCAGTATCATGTCCGATATAGTACGTAGCCGTGCCGCCAACCTGTCGGGCGTAAACTCCAATCTCATCAAACCCGGCAAACTCCCCAACATACTCAAACGGCACAAACAGGTCACCACCAACACCGTGATCACAGAACTGAATAGACTCAGAGGCAATCATTGGGCTGCCATTCAAATACAACCTAACGCTGCAAGTCGTGGCCGCAGTCCCCACACTGTCAAAGCCGAGGCTCCCTGCGATCCTATACCGTCCGTTCGCTGGGATTACGATAGTGTGTGTCCACGCCATCCCGCCGTAGAAATAGGTTACATCTGCGTACTCTGTATAGGAGGACCAAGTGACAACTGTCCAAGACGATCCGGCAGCACCCTTACCTGTGTTCATCCATGTCTTGCTGCCCTCGCCAATTACAGTCCGCGACGACTCATGCAGATTGAAGGCGTCACCCTCGAACGTCACGAGGTACACACCGCCGGCGACGATCTCCCCACCCTTCAGATACTCTCCGTTGTACAGCACAGGGTAGGGATTGATGTTGTTCACATCGAGGACGGTGCCGCCCGTGTTGGTGTAGATCGCTGTGAACCGCCAGCTCTGTCCTTCACGGTAATACGTGACCTCGCTGTCAGCGGTCAGTTCAATGGAGTTTGCCGTGCCTGCAACGTCTATGCTGATGACCGATGGTGAGCCGATGTAGTACGTGTCTTCGAGAAAAGTGCGCCACCCACGAGCGACCGAGGCCGGCATCCACTGAGCCCACTGATCGTACTTCCCAATGTAGTCAACGATGGCATTCTGACCAGTGCGTAGACTCTCACCTTCCTCCAGTGGACCGACGACGGACGGATTGTATCCGAGGACAACAACCTCACCACGGGTCGCCCACACCGCTGTCGCGTTGACGATGGCATCGTAGCCACGTATGGCGAGTTCCCCGGTATTGACTACCTTGACCTGCTGCGGAGTCGAGGAGATGGCATCAAAGCATTTGATCGACAACGCACCCTTGGTACAGTTGACCTGCATCCCTGAAACGACTGCCGCTGCGTTGTAACCCGCAACGGCGACGGCGCCCTTAGTGCAGTTCACGTCGATACGTGCCTGGTGGATGCTCGCCGCGTGAGCCGTGATCGTAACCGATGCGGTAGTCGCTGCGATGATCGGCGCGATGATACTCGCCGCTTTGCCGAGGATCGAGATGCCCTTGGACTGCGCTTGTATCCGTTTAGGATACCAATCCACCATCGCAAAGACCGGCGTAACAGGTGCAACGGTTAGTGCTCCGGTGGTGGCCTCGATGAGCAGTACGCCCGTGGAAATCCGAGTTGCATGCCCCGTGACGGTCACGGCGCCGGTGGTCGCCCGAGCGAGAGTCGGAGCACTGATCAGCGCAGCCGCTCCTGCGACCGTAACCGCCCCTGTGCTTGCGCTGATGACTGTGGCCTTGGTCACG
>Ga0307377_10009052_pt1 | contig 10020 bp, 8 predicted proteins | sample TR3MG_FD_202535 | JGI IMG/M metagenome (GOLD analysis project Ga0307377, IMG submission 202535) | Soil microbial communities from Risofladan, Vaasa, Finland - TR-3 | ecosystem: Environmental > Terrestrial > Soil > Coastal area > Acid sulfate soil | place: Finland: Risofladan, Vaasa | collected...
TACTCTAGACAATCTTACAAAATTAAAACACGATAGATACTTAGCTTTCCAGCATTGGATTAAAGTAGAACCTCTAGAAGTTAAGCAATCAGATGTTGTTGAATCTACAATTAATTCTCTTATTATGAATCAAATTGCTGCAAGTGGAATACCTAAGCCATTCGCCACTGGTGGTGGAGAGGAAACTAATAGGGCTACACTTAATAATCTTCAGCAACTTTTAGAATATACTCTAATTGATGTCGTTAATAGATTTGTTTCTTCCTTTACTAAGTATGTTCTTAACAGAATCCAGGAAACAAACAAGCTAGGTTATGTGCCTAAGTTACAATGGGGTGACATTAAAGCAGAAGATCCAAATGAAAAGATTAAAAGACTTACTACAAGTGTCCAAGCAGGTATAATTTTACCAGACGAAGTTCATGATTACGTACTAAACATGGAGGGAATAACAGATGACAAATAATATAGGAGTTCCACAGGAAACGTACGGGTTACAGCCTATTAAAATAGCTAAAATCAAAGAATCTGACTTAAAAATACTCAAAAATCTTAAAGATTTCTTCTTAATTAAGAACGCTATTGCCCTATCTTTTAATGAAAATCAGACTAATATCTTAGTCAAAATGAATATTCCAGAGAATTCCCTATTAAGAGAAGTTATCAAAAGTAAGATTTCTCACTTAATTCCAGTTGAATTGCAGGAAAATACTAATTTTGTTTGGGGAGAATCTCAGGCAAATAATTTTATTCCCATGTTTGATTTAGTTTTAAAAAGGTCAGATATTAATTCTATCAAAATGTCGGAAGAATCTATAAACTTGTTCACTCCTTATATTCCTATGAAACCTACAAAAACGGCTTTTTATGATTTAAATAAAATATTGGAGGTCTTAGCATGACAAGAGATGTTATAACAAGAACTGATGGAGTTACCGTCGATCTACAAACTATCAATGCAGAAGTTACTCCTCTACTTACAAAAAAAATGGCAAATCAATCAAGTGGACAACCTACTTACATTGGTGAAGCTATGCCTGGAACAGCTACAAGTACAGCTAAGTGGAGAATTAGAAAGATGGAATATGATGACGGTGATAATATGCCACCAACAGGAGAAACCTGGGCAGATGGTGTCAGCACTTTTACTAAATCATGGGATTTGAGAGCGACCTATGTTTATTCGTGAGTTAAAATGAAAAATCAAATACTGTTTGGAATTGGAATAATCTTATTGTTAGCTATGGCCAGCGCAGCTAGTTACCAAACTATTTACAATCCTTATACTGGGAAATTAGACTTTGTTGTTACAACAAATTTTTCAGGTGGAAACATAACTGCTGATTATTTTATTGGAGATGGTTCTAGATTATACAACATTAATGAAACAAATATGTCTAGTCATGTTTATTGGTACAATCAAAGTCTTGCAACATATAGCATGTGGAATGGAATATGGACTTCAACATTTAATGCTACTTACGCAGGAACAACATCAGCCTGGAATGGCAACTCAACAATGGTCTACAATCATACTGCTCAAATTTATTCTGATGACATTTATGTAAACGAAGCTGGAGATACTATGACAGGTAATTTAATTATTGGAACAAATAACTTTTCTACTACAAATATAGGAATAGGCATAGCTAGTCCAGGAAGTAAATTAGATGTTAATGGAACAAGTTTCTTTCATGTAGCAGGTGGAGATGATAATATAGTTTTAAGATTAGGAGAATATTCAGATTCATCCACAAGTTCAGCTTATGATATTAAAACAGATGATGTTGGAACTGATAGAATTTTTTTGAAAAGTAATAGATATGCTTTTGATTTCTTTGGAAAAAGAGGAAGTGTAGGTGGAGAAAGAAGTGTTTATAGAATAGAAGCAACGCCAACAGCAGGAACTTATATGTCTTTATATGGGAATGATACAGACCAAATTGCTAGAGTTAATTTAAACACTGATGGAGACAGTTATTTTACTGGCGGTAATGTAGGAATAGGTACAGCAACACCAGTTAAAAACCTTCATGTAGGAGATGGAACAGACGCAACATTTCAAAGTTATGATGGTATTACAGCAAATTTTGACGGAACTTCCCAATTATCAGCAAGAAATAGTGTTCAAAATGTAGAGGTGGGAATGTTTGCACATACTGATGTAGGATATTTAGGAACATGGACTAATCACGAATTAAGAATTAGAACAAACAATGCTGATATTATGACTTTTTTAGAAAATGGAAATATAGGAATTGCTAACATTACTCCTAATCAAAAATTATATGTTCAAGGAAATATTTCAGTACAAGATATGATTGTAGGGCAAAGTAATAATGTAAGAATTGGAGATGCAGGGTTAGATTCTCATACACTTACAGCAGATGATGATTTATTTGTAAGTGGGAAGTTTGAAGTTGATGGAAATAGTTATTTTGACCAAAATACTCAATTTACTAATGGTTATATCCTTATTCTTGATGATGTGGTTTGGCAATCTGGAACTGGACAAGATGCTCAGATAGAGTATGATACTTCCCAAACTCCAGATAGTTGGACTTTTCAAACAAGTTCAGATAGTAATGCTATGATTATCCATGAAAAAGCAGATGCAAATTACGACTTTGCCCATCCAAAACAAACTAATCCAACAATCTTCATACAATCTGCAACGCAATCTACTACAGAATGGGGAAGTCTTTCACATGATACTGACAACTTTGGAATAGATGCTGGTGGAATACCTTCAGATTCACAAAATCAAACTAAAATATTTTCACCAACTGACTTACATCAAGAAACACAAGTTGGAGCTGATCTTATTATAGGAGATGAAGTAAGTGACTATGAATTATTTACAATAGAGGCAAATGGTTCAGATATTGTTTACGATTCTCCACAAGGACTTAATCATGATTTCACTGGGGCAGATGTTTATGCAGATAGATTTTTTTCAAAAGAAGATCATCCACATATGTATGGAATAGTCACAGTACCTCAAATAGTAGCCTCTGGAGGAGTATGGTATAACTTTACTTTTAATACAACTGTTAGCATAATTGAAGGGAATTTATCTTTTACTAATCCTGCTTTAACTATTGGAGAAAGTGGAGATTATCTTATTCAGATGGGTGCAAGTATTTTAGATTCATCAGCATCACCAAGTGCTAATGTGGCTTTTAGAGTAATTAAAAATGGAGTTCAATTACCTGGAAGTTATCTAGAAACTACTACTACAAAACAAAATGCCAATCAAAGAGTCAATAAATTAGTTTATGCAGAATTAGTTGCTGGAGATAATTTAACATTCCAATATATCTCAAGTGAAACGACTGTTACAATTAATAGTACAAATACATGGAATACTGGATTAAACCAAGTAGCTTATGGTTGGATTCAGAGGATTGATTAAAATGGCAGATGAAATAGAAGAAAAAGAACCAAGTAAAATAATGCCTTTGATAGCAGGTCTTTTTGTATTGCTATCTTTAGTTGGAACTACTTACTTAATTTCAAATCCGGAAAATACTTTCTTCTGTAATGAGTCTAACATAGTGGGCCTTTGTAATAAATTAGATATTTCAGGCACTAGATGTTATTTTAATGAATCTAATGCTAGACAATATAAATACTGCAAGTCTGGATGGGAACAATACAAAGAAACTAATGTCACAGGCATACCTGCAAATCTAACTACTTACTTTGAAATTAAACCATTTGTTATGAAGACAGATTTTGATGAATTAAAGGTAGCTGAAGATTATATTAATGACATAAAAAGTAAGCTTTCTTCAGAAGTACAGATAACTAAAATTTTACAGAAACCTTATTCTACAGAGATAGATGTTTATTGGAAAATTACTCTTTATACAATATCACAAACAATTTCTCCTCTTTGCTATGAAGAAGGGCTTTGTATAGACACAAAACAGATTTCTAAAAATATTATAAGGACCGAAGAACTTTATAGTACTTTTCAAGCTAATGTTTCTAAAGTAGAAGTTAATGAAACTATATCTCGCAATGCTCAAGAATATACAGAAAGATGGGCCCCAAACATAGAAATTGAGGTTGCACAATGAAATGGAAAACATATATACTACTTACAACAATTATGATTATTCTAGCATCGCTGACTTCTGCTTTCAGTACAGAGGGAAATCATTCTGCTCTTACAGCTAATACCGTTGCTTACTGGCAATTTGAAAACAATAATGCTACTTGGACAGCTGATTCTACTGGTAAGAATAACGGAACTATTTTAGGTGCAGTTTTAACAAATGGAATGCTGGGGAATGCTTATGAGTTTGATGGGATGGGTGATTATATAACAATTTCTTCTGCTACAGTAAGTTCTACAAGTTTTACAACAAGTTTGTGGTTTAAAGGACCAATACAAACACAATTTAATAGAATTATAGGTCTTGCTCCAGATAACAATGGAGAGAATATCATTTATAAATATCTTTCATCTGGAACTCTTGCTCAAGTTGATTTTGAGGATGGTTCTAATGGGCATAATACTATAATATCAACTGATGCTGTTTTTGATGAGAGCTGGCATCATTTAGTTATGAGTAATGATGGTACAACAAATGGTGCTAAATTTTATGTGGATGGATTATTACAGGGAACAACCAACCAAACTGTTAGTTTTGATATGACAGAAGTGGTAATGGGTGCAAGAACTGTTACTTATGATACCTATATAAATGGAACAATAGATGAAGTAATGATATTCAATAAATCACTTTCTGCCTCAGAAATTTCTACTCTCTACAACGAACAAAAAGATAAATTAGCAGGTAAATGGAATTTCGATGGAAATGCAACTGATTCTAGTAAGTATAACAACTATGGTACAGTAGTTGGGGCAGGTTATACAAACAAAGGAAAATTCTCTGGTGCTTATGAATTCGATGGTACAAATGATTACATTTACATGGCAGATAATTATCAATTAGATATAGGCTTAGAAGATTTTACAGCGTGTGCTTGGTTTAAAACTTTAGGTGCATCTAGCAATACCAATATTTTAACTAAAAGGGAGGGAGGTCTTGGAAACGGTTATATGATGAGTCTAAATAGTTCTGGAAGTGTATTTGTTCAGTTAATTGATACAAATTCTTATGCTGCTCCTATTAGTAGTGAAAGTTTTAATGATGGTAAATGGCACCAAGCATGTATGATTGCTGATAGGACTGCCCAATTTTTAAATGTGACAGTAGATGGAATTAATAGGGATGGTGCAGATACTATTAGCGAACCTGGTGATATTGATTCCATAAGAACATTAACTATTGGTTCTCTTTATTATGCCTCAGGAAGATTTAATGGTACCATAGATGAAGTTCAACTCTATCATAAAGCTTTATCTCCATCTGAAATATTAGAACTCTATAATCAATCTCTTGAATCTCATAAATTTATTTTACAAGGTACTCCAGAGAATAGTCTTTTTGAATCTTATGAGGGTACGCATACTGCGGTTAATCTTTCTGATCAAGTTCTTCATATGAGATTTGAAGGTAATGCTAATGATGAAACTGGAATTAATAACGGAACTCTTGTAGGCAATACTATTTTGGGGAATGGAATTATCGGCCAAGGTTATAATTTTGATGGTAATGGGGATTATATTTCAAAAACTTCTTTTACAGGTTTAAATACAAGCTATTTAACTGTGTGTGCTTGGGCCAAGAGAAAAGATACTGGAAGACAACAAGGTATTGTTCAAACTCAATGGGTATCTACCACCACTTTTCGCCTAATTTATCTTAATACTAATGCTGTTGCTTGGCAAACAAGAAATGCTACGACGATTGCTGGCTCATCTACTGGGGTTATTAGCACAAATGAATGGCATTTTTTCTGTGGAACTTATTCTATTGATGATAGTTTACAGAAAATATACTTGGATGGAATTTTAGTTGATAGTGATCTACAAATTGGAGTATTAGGAGCGGGAACGACAATTGAAATTGGAAGAGATGTGGGGGTGGATAGTTATTCAATGAATGGTTCAATTGATGAAGTCCTTATCTATAATCGTTCTCTTAATTCAACTGAAATCTTAGACCTCTATAATGCTCAAAAACCAAAAGGAGATTTAGTTGGATATTGGAAACTAGATGGAAATGCTGATGATTCTTCTAATTATGATAATCATGGTACTGTAACAGATGCTATTTATACTAACAAGGGTAAGTTCTCTGGAGCCTATACGTTTGATGGTGCTGGTGATTATATAAGTGCTGGAGATATAGATGAAACTGATAATGCTCAACATTTAACAGTAAGTGCATGGGTAAAACCTGTTAAATTTAATGATTATGGTGCTGTTATATACAAAATGGGTGGTGTTTCAGACCGTTGGATTATGGGATTAAGTGGTGCAGGAATTGGTGGTAATGATGATGTTATAGTCGGAATATATAATGATAGTAGTTCTTATGGTTATACAAATGCTAATGTATTAAGCTTAAATGTATGGCAACATTGGGTTATGGTGTATGATGGAACTCAATCAGGAGTAAATGCTAATGCTTTAAAATTTTATTTAAATGGTGTTCAAAAGAGTCTTGCATTTTCAGGAACTATTCCAGCATGGACTGATGATAATACTGCTTCTGTAGTTTTTGGTTCAAATACTGGAGTTAGTTCTTTCTTCAACGGGTCAATAGATGAATTAAAAATTTACAATCGTTCTCTTAGTGCAACAGAAATCTTAGCTCTTTATAATCAAAGTTTAGCATCCAATAAATTTGTCATAAAAGGAACTCCATCTCAATCTTTTTTAAATGATCCAAACTTAGTTTCTAAATGGTCTTTTGATGGAAACGCTAATGACAAAACTGGAATGAATAATGGAACTATAACAGGTGCTACTTATACTAACAAAGGAAAGTTCGGTGGTGCTTATGAGTTTGATGGAATAGATGATGGTATTTTAACATCTGGTGTTCCATGGACTGATAATGTAACTGGAATGGCAGTTTCTTCATGGGTTTATATAAAAGAATTTGGTTCAAATGCTCCTATAGTAGATTGGTGTTATGCTGGAGCATCAGCATTTAAAAATGGTTTTTGTCTTATGGCAAATTCAGATGATAAATTTTACTTTACTTGGGGTAATGGAACATCTAGGTCTAATATAGCAACTACTAATACTTATACACCTAATCAATGGTATCATGTTGCTGGAACTGTTAATACTTCTGGATATGGAACTATTTATATTGATGGAGTAAAATCAGGTGGGGTGGCTGGAGCAATAAATATTTCAACTTTTGATATATTTAATATTGGTAAAAGAAGAGCATCAACTTTATCTTATTTCAATGGAACTATTGATGAATTAGTAGTTTGGAATAGAAGTTTAAGTGCAACAGAAATCTCAGCACTTTATAATCAATCAATTAAATCAAATAGATTTGTAATCAAAGGAGTACCTGCATGATATTTTATAACTTAAATAAAAGAGGAGGTAATTAAATGCCATTTGCATATCCAGATTTAATCAGAAAAGATACAGACCTAGAAAGTTTAGATGAAACCATGTTAAACTATTGGAATGAGAAAATGCATGTCTTTTGGTCGCAGATAGAAAGTGGGACTATTATTCCAGTAGACAGTTGGAATCTTAAAGAAGTTTATATCTATCATAAAAAGATTGTAGAAATCATGAAAGCTAAAAATTTTAAGCATATCTCGCCAATAAATAGCTTAGACGTTGTAAGGGAGAACTAACATGGGTACTGAAGTAATTTACTTAGGCTCTGAAATAGAATTAGTTGAAACCAACTATTCTGTAGAGAAAAGATATAGAGGCATCCATGCTACAATCCATAAGTCTGAAAATAATGTTAAAATATTCTCTGAACTAAAAGAAGATATTACAAAGAATTTTCCAATCATTGAAAAAATAGCAAGAAGTCTATCTCAAGATTCATTCATAATAGAAGGAGAATTAGTTGAAGATAAATTCTATGCCTGGGATATTACTCATTTAGTCAAGAATATCTCTGACTTAACTCTCCAGGAAAGAATCAGAAATCTTAAACAATTACAATTTAATGATATAATTTTAGAAGTAGAGAGAAAGGTTACATCTTCTCAAGAATTAAGTCCTGCAATAGAATGGGCATCTAAACTTAAAGGCTCTAATGGAGCTGTAATTAAGAAATTAAGTGAGTCTTATAATAATGCTAACTGGAAAAAATATGGCAAATTAATACCTTTAAACGTCACTGTACTAAAGCAAGTGCCAAAAGAAAGAGGTTTTAGTAACTATCTTGTTGGAATAGAGTCTAATAAAGGCATAGATTTAAGGTATATCCAAGACCAAAAGCTTGTTTTAGGCCATACTTTCACTACAGAATATGAGTTTAATGTAGGAGATCATATTGAAATACTTGTTGAAGACATCTGGAAACATGAGGATAAGAAAGGATTACATTACTCTATCTATAAGCCTAGAATAGTAGGTAAGACTGAATTAACACTATCTACAATCAAAGATTTAGAGCTTAATTCAACAAATGGCTAAAATATTAATGGGTTGCCCAGTATTTAACTTCCAGGACCTCAAAGTTAGAAAGAATCACGAGTATATGCGTAGTCTTTCTAATCATCAAGTTGTTTATGTTGAAGTAATTGGTGCATCCGTTGAACATGCTAAATCTATTATGTACAAACAATTTTTAGAAGGTGATTTTGACTATTTCTTTAACGTAGACGCTGATATAATGTTCTTAGATACTGACGATAATCCAATAGACCTTTTAGTTAGTTTAGCTATGAAACATAATTGCCTAGTTGGTGGAATTTATGTCTATAAAAAGACACCAGCACTTCCTACCTTTAGACCTTTAGATCTTCAAAAAATATACGAAGAAAAAGGAGAATTCCCTAAAGATTATATTTTCACTATCCCTAAAGATCCTTTTGAAGTAGAATGGTTATCAGGCGGTTGTATGATGATTAGCAGAGAAATCTTAACTAAATTAACAGCTAAATATCAAGTTCCAAACATTCCAATGATACATAATAAAGAATATCTTTCAGAAGATTTTGCTTTCTGTAAAAGAACTAGAGATGAGGGTTATATGGTTCTTGCAGACCCTAGAATTAAACTTGGACATGTTGGAAGTTATACTTATAAGATAGAAGATTATAAACAAATATAGAAACCTGTAATTTATATAAAGTAGTAAAATATATAAAGATGCTATACCTCTATTTCTTATGGCCACAGAACAGTTAACACCTAGAATAATTGAACTTTCTGATTCAGATTTACAAACACCTACAATTCTAAAAGATAAAATTCTCATGGCTCCCGGATTATGGAATGGAAAAAATTACACTGTCGAAGAAATTAAGAAAGCTTTTGAAAGAACAGACTGGACAAATAGAGATTCTTTTGGACCTAATGCTTTAATTGCTGATCACTCAGATAAACCTCTTAAAGTAAGTGATTGGTTTGGTTATGTTAAAAATGCTCATATGGATGGTGAAAATTTAATTGGTGACCTTGAACTTTACGACGATAATATGATTGTAAAATTAGTTAAAGGAAAAGCTAAATTTGGTATCTCTCCTAGATTAATGGGTGAGGCTGACGGTGATATGATGAAAGACTTTATTTTTGAAAACTTTTCTATTGTAACAAATCCTGCTTGTAAAGCAGCTTATATTAATTTGTCACAGCAAAAGGCTGAGGACACATTATCATCAAATAAATTACAGGAGGATAAAAAAATGAGTGATCAGGTAACTGAAGAAAAAAAATCAGTTGAAGAAGTCGAATCTGAGGAGAAAAAAGTAGAAAAAGTAGAAAAAGTAGAAGAAGTGGAAATGAGTGATGAACAATTACTAGAGGTAGCTACTTTAGCAGGTTGGCCAGAATTCGTTACATTAGCAAGGAAGAAAGATCCAAAGATGCCTATGAAAGCGATTGCAAAAGCATTCAAAGGTAAAAACGAAGAAATGTCAGCTCTAGAGGAATTAAGCGAA
>Ga0307377_10009053_pt1 | contig 10020 bp, 21 predicted proteins | sample TR3MG_FD_202535 | JGI IMG/M metagenome (GOLD analysis project Ga0307377, IMG submission 202535) | Soil microbial communities from Risofladan, Vaasa, Finland - TR-3 | ecosystem: Environmental > Terrestrial > Soil > Coastal area > Acid sulfate soil | place: Finland: Risofladan, Vaasa | collected...
ATTGGTCCACGGGCACCACACGAATAATCGGAACATTCAACAAAACAGGTTCACCCATTTACGTATGAGCCGATGGTATAGACCCGCGATTCTTTTCCGCACCAATGACATGGTTTTATACTTAAGTAGACAAGAGTATGACACGTAGGACATTCTCCTACAGGTACGGTATCTCCAGGTCGTAGTTTTTCGTCAGCGCATTGAATCGAGAGAGTTTCGCAAGCTACTCCTCGCCAATGACAATTCTTACAATTAACCGGTGCGATTCTAGATATTTGATTTTTCAAGCATAGTTTGTTGGTCGATTTTTTTGATTTTATTTGTTTGCTCATTGTTTATTTTCTCGTTTTTGGACCGATCTAGCAAATTATATATTGGACTACTCCATATGTTTTTAAAAAACAACTGGAAAAGAACAATGATTCATTTTTTGGTTATCTTTTTGTTTGTTTTTTTACGACGCATTTGTGCATCAACAAGTTTTTGGATTTTATACTGTTGATCTTCCCATTCTGGTATATTTTTTTCTACATGATTGCATTTGGAACAGTACTTGTTTCGATTAATTAAAAACCATTCTTCGAAATTTTCCCATAATTCTTCCCAGTTGATTGTTATTCTAGTAACCATTTTTAATATTTGTATGCTAATGAATTGTTGAATTTTATCTCGTTGTTCTTCCCAGCTTGGATCGTTGTTGTCTCTATGGCCGCATTGCGGGCAATATGGTTTTTCTAAATTTTCGAGCCACTCATCGTAATTACTCCAGACACTTTTCCAATTTATCGTCACTTTATTAACGACCTCCTCTTTGAAGATTTTTATTGTTTATTACTTGACGCTGACGATACTCAGGTTTATTTCGTTGAGACGTTTGTTGTCCCAAGGACTTTTCTACTTCTTCAATAAAATGCGAACATTCTGTTCCAATGAAATTTTGACCATCAATCGAAGTATTTCCTTCTTCATCTATTTCTACTATGATTTTTTTTGGTTTTCGCATAGTTATTCCTCTGCTATTTCTAATAATTTTTCGAAATATCTAAGATTATCTTCTCCTGTCCTTTTAGCTAGTGTATCAGATATATTACATATTTTATCAATATCGATTTTGAACTGAACCAGGTCTGCTTGCATTTCCCCTATGGTAGTAATTCTCTTTCCCTGCTTAAGAGAAATTACAAGGCGATCAACGTTTGTAATTGAGATATCAACACCACACTCCCACGCCGCCTCTATTTTTACATACCAACAATCCCAAATTTTAATGATGTAAGTTCTGGGTTTTAGTAAACGACGTAATTCTTTAATTGCGATAGCTTTTTCCCATTTTTGCATGATTTTCCCTTTCTATGGCATTTTACTTTGTTGGAATTCTTGATATGTAATACCATCTGTGGGTGGGATCAAACCAATCAATGTTTCATGAGATCGATGAACTGTTCGAATTTTTTTCTTTTTTGTAATGTACTTTTTTACATCAATTCTCCAACATACATCGAAACATTTAGACCGCGATTCAACGCTGCTTTGATTTTTATACCCAAGCGATTTCTCATTTTGATAATGATAGAATCTTCGATTTCGAAGAATTGAAATTGTTTTGTGTCTGGTTTATTTTGTTGAATTTCTGCCCATAGATATATTTGGTTATCGATAGTTTCGACATGTACTACTTCAGCTTTGGTTGGAATTTTTATTTCTTGTATTTCGCTAGATTTAGTATGCTTATATTTCCATATCTGTTTTGGCATTATTCTTTCTCGTGAAACATTTTTATTTTTCATTTTGTGGTCTTTTTTGTTTAGTCTCCAAATTCACTGAGTAGTTCTCTAGCTGCGTCAATGATTTTGTGGGCCTTGGTTACGTCTTCTTGTTGTCGCTTATTTCTGTCTTTGAGTAGGACATTGGTCGTCCTTAAGCGTTTAATTGTTGTAGAAATTGTTCTATTTGTTCTCCACATTTTGTGCAAACATCTTTGCATATTTGTAGTCCTTAGAAGTCACACTGTTTGCTGGTACTCATAGTATTGGCCTCCTGGAGAAAAGTGTACGATTTCCCACTCTATCGCTTGTTGGCGATTGGTGTGATTATACAATATTTTGCCGTCAATGGATGTAACTTGCCATTGTTGCGCTTGTTCGCAGAATTCCACGTTCGATGCTTTACGCACGTTGGTAACACGACCAATGTCAAAAAGGTTGATTTTGTCGGTATATAAACCGGATAAGTTTCCATCGTCATTAATCTCCAGTGTAACTTTCATTTATTTTCCTTATCTCTTCGTTATCTTTGCAATCAAAACAGACTATATCCTTGTGGTGGTTCCTACGCAAATCCACATATTTCTCCTGTTTCACCACAGGTACGACATATGAGGGGTCTATTTTCTTTAATCATAAAGATTCTTTCATGTTAATGATATATGTACATTCATTGTAACAAAATACGTTCCACCAAGCATCGTACAGTGCGTTGTGTGGTCCAAGTTTTATGATACTGGGTCTGTCTTTGGTGAATTTGGTTTCTGCGCGAGTTATTATGAGGTCTTTGGTAATACCGATAGACTCTTCAATAGTATAGAATAAACTATTAAGGTCTATTTTACGATAATGAAATGGTGATTCAAGAGAATATGTTCTGAACATTTTTTTCATAAATTCGAGATCGAAATCTACATTTTTACCAAGTGTTACAATAGATTCGTCTTTCATTCCCTTGGCACGAATCCAAGTATCGACACGTTCTGCGGCGAGATGGGGCGATACACGACACATATTATTGTCTTCGAAATTCCATTTATTGATTGCCGAAGCTTCTTCGGTAATGACACATTTCTTTTGATCTAGTTCGATATAGAAATCTTCACCAGTTTCTAGATCGACCATTCCTATTGAAAGTATCGAATGTTCGTTTGGGTCCAGTCCTGTGGTTTCAACATCTAAACTAATTTTTCTCATTTTCGTTCTCCAAAATCTTAACAAGTTTTCGGCATTGTTTCTTCCATCGATAAGGGACTGACCGTTACATGGGTAACGTTTTCACGCAATTCAGCGATGTTTTTAGAACCGCCCATAGCTAATCCTGCCTTAATCCCTTTCATGTATTCGTAAAGAACTTTTTCTGTTTCGCCACGATCTTCTATTTCAATTTCTATTCCCTCTGGGGCTATGTCTGGACGACCAGAAACGGTACGACTACTCATACCCCGTATTATTCTTTGTCCATTAATTTTTGGCGTATCGCTTGTCCCTGCTAGCATGTAGCCTAGCATGACAGCATCAGCACCGGCCCAGAAACTTTTTATCATATCTCCCGTGGAACGAATTCCGCCATCACAAATAATAGAAATCTTGGGGAATCTGTCTCTGACTGATAAATATGCATCCTGAACCGCCGACAATTGGGGGCGCCCAAATCCGGTTGTGGTTCTAGTTATACAACAACTTCCTGGTCCGACGCCTACCTTAATTGCATCGACGCCATAGTTAGCGAACCTGATTGCTGCTTCTGATGTACAGATATTACCAGCCATTAATACAAATTGATATTGATTTTTTAGTATAGATATAGCATCTATTGTTCTGTACATTTTTTGATGATCCCCATGACCAACGTCTATACAAATAACATTGCACCCAGCATCAAGAAGACTTTTTGCCTTTATTTTTTGCATGATACTGCCTCTAATGCCAATAGCACAACCTACGTTTTTAGCCCCTTGTTTCTTGGCCCAAACGATTTCCTGGACTTGCCTTACTAGCTCTTCATCGTCTGGCATATTTATGTAACGAGTTAATATTCCTAATCCACCAACCTTACTCATGGTGACAAGCATTTCTTTTCCAGTGATACTATCCATTGGCGCAGAAATAATTGGTGTTTTTAATTCTAGTGATCCAATGCGTGTAGTTGTGTTCGGGATCGTTCTCGAATCTAGTTTTGAGTAATGAGGAAGAAGTAAGATATCGTTGAAACATAAGTTATATTGTTGCATCATTTTTTCCAGTTCTGTGTATAGAATATTTATTTTCGTAGATATGTTGATTTTCCTTTTGTTTGTTAAACCTCATTTTTTATCGAATAGGGGCAATCAATTTTTATTAATCTACCCAATTATTTTAATTTTATAATAGTTCCAATAGCTGATGTATAAAATACATCTACACTATATTTACGAAGCATGCACTGACAAGTTTTACAGGGTTTTGCCATAGCAACGCCGTCACGATTAATTCTGACTACCAATATAATTATTTTGTTATATCTTTTGAAAGCTTTTATGTTATGGAGTTTGGCGATGAGAGCTTCTTCCGCATGTTGGGTAAATTTTCGTTTGTGTCCATATAGTTTTCTATTATTGGCAAATGCCAAGATTTTCCCGCGCTTTGTCATTGCTATAGCCGACATTTTTGCACGTTTAACGTCGCTTTTTTTAGTTGCTTTTGTTGTTTTAGGCAAACGTAGTAATTGGAGTAGATGGTTCATTTTTGTGTCGCCAATTCTGCACAGTACAAAGCGAATTTGCTGGAATAGTCGATATGTCCAACAGCATGTTGTTCGGCTGTGAATAATTTTCGTTCTGTAATAGGATCATATCGGCGAATTGATCGCCATCTGTTGATTTCCTTCAGCATCGTGAGTCGTTCAAATATTATCCATTTTGGTATTTCATGTCCTTCGATTGGATCATATTGCATTTCTCGCAGGTGACTTCGTTTGGTTTGTGCGTCTGAAAGAATTTTAAGGAAATGGTTTTTCGCTGTTATCATACTAATCATTAGATTCTGGTCCCCAACTATAAGTGTGTATAATTTCTCCATTTCTTCGCAGAATAAAACATCCACTACCATTTGCATTAATATGTGTTCTAGAAAAAGTTTGATAAGTATTTGCTTCTCCAGTAGCCGATTTACTACCCAATCTATGGACTTCTTTACATCTATTTGAGTCTTGTCCGCTAGCTTTCGCAATAGTTTTTGCCATTACTTGTCCTTTTTGATATTTTCTGCGTTTTTAAAAAACTGTTCCAGATATTGACGCAATTGAGCAAATTTAGCATATTTTAAATCGGCTCCAATAAATATTAAAATGAATGACATTTATAACAACAATACCATTAACACGGTTTGTGGGGCTTATGAGGATGATATTGTTTGTTTGACATGGTGTTGTCCTATTTTTCCTTTAATTTGATGGTTAGTTCTTTAATTTCTTTTTCAAGTTCTCGGATGCGGCGTTGTTCGTAGGTCGGTTTATGATGGTTCTTTCTGTTGTGGACTATGCGGGCCGCATCTTGAGCATCTAATTGGGACTGAAGTTCTGCCTGCTTTTCTGCCAGTCTCGGTTGCGCATCTGCTGCGGCAGCAAATACGTCTGTTTCATACCAAACTCTACCAGAGCCCACCCCAGTTTCTTCCATCATATATTCAACTGGGTGGTCTGAGTGGGTATTGGTGCGGATTGAACCTATGGTCATTTGATTGATTGTAGGAGCTACAGTATGAATGGTGATAAACCCGCGTACCTCATAACCGTAGCGACACGTAGCACATTCCAGATCAAATGTGTCCCCGCCAGGGACGGTGATGGGCCAATATTTGAGACCAAGACAATCGGGACAGGGACGATTTTGTGTGTTGTTTTGGACTTCGACTACCCACACTTGTTGTCCAATTTCATATTTAGGTTGAATCACGAAAGTTCTCCTATTTTAAATTGATGATTTCATCTGCTACAAGTCCAAGTGCTGTTAGCAGTTCTTCGCCTTTCCCTTGAGTGATTTTTAGATCAAAATATAATTCTGGGAAAACTTTACGTGCTTCTGTGTTTCCTAGCACCATATCTAAAACTTTATCATTTGATACATGGAGAGATATTTTGTCAGCCCCTCTTCCTGTTAAAAGACTTATTCGTCGGATTTCAAGTGTGAGTTTTTGCATTTTATTGTTCTTTCTATTGATCTAGTACTATACGCCTACGTGGTTGATTCTTTTTAGGATGTTGAATGTGTCCATTGATAATCGTTGAGGTATTTTTCTCGTTAGCTAGTTGGAAAAATGTTTCTGGAGTAATAAGTTGAATTCCCATAGATCGGGCTTTTACTGCTTTGTTCGATGAAGAATTTATATCAGCCATAACTAGTATTGTTACCTTTTTTGTAATAGAATTGCTTACTGTAGCACCAGCCCGATTGGCTATTTTCATCATTTCTTTTCTGGGCTTAGGACTTTTGCCAGTGAAACAGATTACTTCGTCGTTGAGCATTTGTTTTCCTGATAGAGTCGATAACCATGAAGTTTTAATACTATTTTGTTTCCCATACGCCCGTCTGAACCTGTTCGTGTTGCCAGACTGGTATGATGGCTCCGAGATCAAGCTCTGCTCCCCTCCCGGTTTCACAGGCGAGAATCTCGTCGATTTCTGTTAGTGCTGTTCCCAGAAAGTTAATTGTTGCGAGGCCAACGCCATATCGGGTATCAGTGTCCTCGTTATTGACGCGACGTATCACGTCGCGTATTCTAGTTTCAAGTTGAGGCCAATTCATTATCATGCTAATTTCCTTATTGATTTATAATTTCAAGAAAATTTTCTGGGCTGATTAATTTAACACCGGATTCTCTTGCTTTGACGGCTTTGCTCGACATAGAATTTGGGTCAGCGATAACCAAGATGGTGGTTTTGCTTGTTACAGAACCAGATACCGTTGCTCCTGCTCTTGCAGCCATCTCAGCCATTTCGTTTCTGGGTATGGGTGCTTTTCCTGTAAAAACAATGACTTCTCCATTAAGTGAGTTATTCATGGCGGCAATTTCTCCTTTTTCAAAGGTCATTTCTTTCTCTAATTCGATTATTTCTGACCAATGTTTGCTCAACCAGTGGCAAAAGTCTTCGGCTCGTTGTTGCGCGAAACCTTCTAGTTTCTGAATATCGTTTGGTGTTAAAGCAAAGATATCTTTAAGAGTTTTTATTTTTAAATTGACAACGATTTGTTTGGCTAATGTTCGACCGATACTCTTGATCCCTATACACCCCAAAAACTCCCATAGAGTGACTGTTCTAGATTTTTCGAGTTCTGTTATAATTTTGTTAGCGCGAGATTCGCCCAATCTTCCGTTGCCGATTTGTATGTTGGCTAAATAGAATTCGTTTGTGATGATAATGTAAAGATCGCGGATAGAATTTACGCCGATTGCTTTGACAATTTCTGAGCCAAGATTGAGTATATTACGTTTCTTAATCCAGTTCATTATTCTACCAAACGATTTGCCGTGACACGTAGGATTAATACAGAATACATGTGCTCCGTTCTTTTCGACTGACGCATCGCAGATTGGACACATTTTAGGTGCTTTAATTTCTGTTCTGTCATCGCCTTTAGAAATTAGCTTTGCTATTTTGGGAATTACATCTCCCGCGCGCACAACCTCCACGGTATCTCCGATAGCGATTTGTAAACGCTCTATTTCATCAATGTTACAAAGAGACGCTCTTTTGATAATTGTTCCACCAACACCTATGGGAGCTACCACGGCTATTGGGACAACAGCACCAGTAGCCCCAACTTGCCACACAACATTTGTTAACGTAGTTTCGGCTCCGCGAGGAACAAACTTAAAAGCAATTTGGCCTCTTGGTCTATTATTTTGACTGCCTATTTTTTGAGATTCCGCTCGACAGTCAAGTTTGGCGACGATTCCATCGATTTCATAGGGGATTTCGTCTCGGCCCTTTTCTTGGTTTTTGCACCATTGGACAAGAAATGAGTAGTCGGTGCCTATATCCCATGTGGGGATACGGAACCATTGTCGTAGTGCTATTGACACTCCAGTCTCAGTACAGGAATCAGCGCCGATTGCATCGAAAGCGTAGAATTGCAAATATTTCGCATTGCAGCCGTCCTTTCTTCTTAGGGTGCCAGCAGCAGAATTCCGTGGATTTGCTTCTCCTTTGAAATACTTGGTCCAATCGCTCTTGAGGATAACACACTCGCAGCGCACAGATGTTATATTTTTGTCAATTGACAATGGAATATCACCAGATTTGATAACATTTCTCGTTATGTCCTCACCCCAGATTCCATCTCCCCTAGTTATTGCTTGAATGAATGATCCATTTTGATAAATTAATTCGACCGATAGGCCATCGAGCTTATGACTTAGATGGATTTGATGTGGGTTGTTAGGTAATTTGTCTAGCCAGGAGAGGAATTCTTCTTCGTTGTTGGCGTTGGCCAGAGACCCCATTGGAATAATATGTTTAGCTTTGTGTTTGCCCGACACAGGAGCGCCGATACGCTTAAGGAATGGATGACTCGGCTCGGTTGCTCGTAGTTCCGAGACCATTTCGTCAAATTCCGAGTCAGACATAACCGGGTTTCCAGCATAGTATGCTTTACTTGCCCTTTCTAACAGATAGATATTTGCCAAGGTTTTCTCCTTTTAAGCATATTCTGCTATCTGAAATGTTTTGGCTCGATTAAGCATCGCTATCATTTCGTCAATATCGCTTACAGTAACCCCATGGATAGGAATCGACACAGAAAAATCTTGATCGGTTCCTGCTTGCAACTGAATTGTTAAAGTCTGCATGGAGGTTTTATGTTTAATAGAATGTCTGGTTTTACCGACAAAACGAATTTGAGTGTTACCTGCTACACCTGTTCTAATCCAAGAGTCCATAATTTCTTCTTTCATGTCTTTATCTGTATCCACTAATTTCAATTCGCTGTTTCCCAGTTTGCGGACACCTTGTACGCGAGACTCGTCTGCCCCTACCTTCTTGGTCTTGCTTTAGTTTGTGGTATACGTAGTTACCTTTAAGTTGAGATATCCATTTTGTTCCATATTTTGATTGATCGTATTTAGATACGATAATTTCGTAACAATTATCTTTTCCAAGAACGAGTCCGATGTCGTTGGATGCTATCCCTATAAATTTACGACGGATGATAATATTAGCGACTTCCGTTCTTTGGTCTCCCTTATATCCAAATAGATTTTGTGGAGTATTATGGATTTCAATTTGTTCGATAGACCAATTTCCTGTTTCCACCAAAGCCGCGATTAGAGCGGTTCTGTCTTTAAATTGAGTCATTACGGTGCAAAATCTGCTCACGTTTTGCTCCTTTGATTTGTCCTCGCCCACTTACGTCGTTGTTTACCACAGTGGGCACAAGCAGTTTTTATTTTGATTCGTTATGTCTTTGATTCCATGCTTTAATAATACTAGCTTCGGTGTCATATGGACGATCTATACTAGGGCGCACTGGACACATGATTCCAAAGCATTGAATATAATACTTGTTACCCACCTTATAAACAGATACTTCTCCACCACAGAATGGACACGGTAATGGTTGTGTGTCAAATTGATCCTTGAACTTCATTCAATCTCGCCCTTTCGAAAGGGTTTAGCGGTCTAGTAACTTCATTATTTTCATCATCATAATGGCAATAGCACTCACCAGAATGGCGGTGGCATTTTGAACAACAATCGTCGTTGTTGTAATCATCATCTTCTGAATAATTGTTTGGTGACACATGAAGATTGACGCAATTGTCGCCGCCATCATTTTGAGTACAAAATTCGATTCTAATATTTTCACTTAGACTAATTTGTTCAGACAAGATTTCTATTAATCTTGATGCCTCTTTTTTAGAAAGAGTTATTGATTGTTCTGAAATATAATTATAGACTTTTACTGGTAATTGATTACACATTTTTGTTTCCTTTCGATACTGTTATCTTTTTGTAAGGACACGAATTCGATCAACAACACCTATAGCAATCCATTCATCTTTGTCGGGTTCGAATGGTGATTCAAGTACATCTGCGATTATTTCTTCTTCTGTTGGAGGATGTTCGCTCATAACAGCATACATTGTGTCTCCATATTCATGGTGGTGACATACAGCATAGAGGGTTAATTGTAAGGGGTTTGTCTGTTCTGCGATTCTGAGAAATGGTATTGTCATTTTTTGATCCTTTTAGCTCAGTATGACTTTGCGACGAATGTTA
>Ga0307377_10009054_pt1 | contig 10020 bp, 11 predicted proteins | sample TR3MG_FD_202535 | JGI IMG/M metagenome (GOLD analysis project Ga0307377, IMG submission 202535) | Soil microbial communities from Risofladan, Vaasa, Finland - TR-3 | ecosystem: Environmental > Terrestrial > Soil > Coastal area > Acid sulfate soil | place: Finland: Risofladan, Vaasa | collected...
TATAGCTACTAAATCCTTTAAAGCTTATAAGAGTCTTAATCATATTGATAGACCTAGTGATATAGAAGATTTGAAGAGTTTGATCTTTAATGAGATATTACAGCGTAGGATGCAGATAAAATTGGGAGTTTTTGAGAAAAAGAAAGAATTTCCTGATAAATATATGATAGATACATTTAATAGCATCCAGGGTCAAATTCTTAATTTAAAGCAAAAACTAGGGTTGTTAGAGCAAAAGAAAGATGGTAATTTTTTAAATTATATAGAATTAGTTTTAAAGAAATTCAGGATATGGAAAGAAGAAAATTTAGATGGTAGAAAGGTTACTTGCTGTTGGTGTGGCAAGGTACTTTTTTTAAATATAAAAACAGATAAATACGATGTGATTAAGCATCCTATGTTCAAAGGCAAAATATTATACAACGAACATGCTTTTAAATTGCTTCAAGAAGGAAAAATAGATAAATTAGACGTTGCTAAGATTATTCAAGGTGAAGATGTAAGATCTACAGACTTCGTAGATTGGATACTTGATAAAGTTCAAAAACCTTCCGATAAGAAGAGTGAATAACTCTTTCTTCAGTTTATAGTTAAAAATCAAAAGAAAACAATTGCAGGGTAACGCAGTGGTAGCGTGTCAGCCTCATAAGTTGAAAGTCGATGGTTCGATTCCATCTCCTGCTCCCAAATAGGATTATTATGAAAAAAAACTGTAATATTTGTAGAAAAGAATTTGAGGCTAAACAAGGGTTATTTCGTTATTGGAGAGATCAACATCTTAACATTTGTAGTTATGAATGTGAAAGAAAACATTTTGCACTTATAATAGCTAGATTAGATAAAGAAAATGTACCAAATAGAACATGTTAGAAAAAATATCGGATACAGAATTGGAGATGATGGAACTTTGGCATCTGCCTAGAGCTTTTATAGAAGTTCTTTTTTCAAATTTTGATAATCTTACAGAAATGGACGAAGAAAATTTTGGAGAACTAAGAACATATCAACAATCTCTAATATCTGATGAAATTTTAATAGATTTTGATGCTACTGCTAAATATTATAAGTTAGGAAAAAAAGAAACATTTAATCTTCGCAAGACTGTTGGAGATATTTATAATTTTGGAGGCAGAAAATTCGGAAAGAGCCTCGTAACATTGATTTTTGACTTATTAATTGCAATGACACATTTTTCTGGCTGTTGGGCTGCTTTTGCTGCTGCTAATTTAAATAAGATTAGGCAAGTATTAGATAGAGTTAAGATAGTTTTTGAAAATCATCCTGTTTTATGTCTTTGGCGAAAATCAATTAGATCTTCTACATCAGAATATAAGTTTCTTTTGTGTAATAACTTTCGATTAGAAAGTGTTAATTTTAAAATTGGAAGTAAAGCAGAAGGAAATAGTGATTGGTATGGAAAACATGTAAATAGAGTATATATAGAAGAGGCATCATTAGAAACAGAAGAAGTTGCTAAAGCAAGAAAAGATGCTCTTTCAGAATTAGGTGCAGTTTTTCGTATATCTGGTATGACTAATTTTACTAAATATTCTCCTGCTGGTAAAGCATTTTATGATCTTAAAAATGAAGATAGTGTAGTTAATCTTCCTCAAATGGTCAATCCTTTTTGGGATGAAAAAGAAAAAGAAGATCGCATTAGAGAATATTCTGGTGAACAATCAATTGCTTATAGAGTTTTTGTAAAAGGTGAAGTTGTTGAAAATGGTGTATCTGTATTTGATATGGAGCGTATCCATAAAAATTGTTATCCCAATGATAAACATAAAGTCTTTATAAAGAATTTTGAAGTTAATAAAGATAATTTTCCGATGTTTGAAAATTCGATAGTAGTAACAAGACCTACAAATGCAGATAAGATATATATAGCTGGTGATATTGGAGAAAGTGCAGGTGGTACTGAAATAGGTATTTTTTCTGAAACAAACAATAAATACCGTTATCTTTATAATATTACTTTATTTAGTTTAACAGATAAAGAACAATTTAAGATTTTTAAATTTTTAATTGAATCATTAAGTGCAAATATAGTTGGTATAGATTGTGGTGAAGGTACTGGTAGATCAATTGCCAATTCTTTAGCAGAAATTTATCCTAACGATAATATAGTTAGATATAGAGGAACTAGAAATGTAGTTATTGGATTTGAAAAAGATGATAAAGGAAATGTAGTTTTTAAGAATGGAAATATAGTTCCTAAAGAAGAAAGAATGTCTCAGTGGAGCATCAAGAGATTGCGTGATCTTTTATATGAAGAAGGAAAAATGTTTCTTCCTTATGATTATAAATTAGATACACAGCTTAATCAAGTTATTTCGCAACAAACAAATGCTGGTATTCTTTATCATTGTGTAAGCGAGAACGATCACTTATTTGATATGTTTCGTGTTTTTGCTATTGCTCAGTGGATACATGAATTTAGAAATACAAAGAATATGCAAAAAACTCCTTGGGGGTTAGGAATAAATTAATATAGCAAATAAAATTTATAATTTTGAAACTCCAGCAGAATATGTTTATGATGCTGATAAAATAGAAGTATCTGGAGGAAGTAATGACCAGATAGAAATTACTAATACTATTAATGGTGTATTTTTAATTAAAATATCAAAGAATGAAACTAATGAGTTTGATAGAGAATCAAATATAGAAATAGAAATAGAAACTTCAGATAATAAAATATTTACAGTATATCAAAATAGAATAAATTTTTTATCAGGGCGTATAGAATGGGTAAATCCATAAAAAATAAGAAACACGATATTAAATTAGGAGTAATATATGTCTGAATCATCTTCACTTTTAATGAACACAATGTTGGGACTCTTACTTAGAAAAGTAGTTGTACCTACGGAATTTCATGACCAAGTGAGTGTTGTAAATTCCATGCTTAAAAGCGATACTTCTGGTTTAGTAGATTCTTTAACTGATTTTATGGTTGAATCTGCTATGGTAGATTGGACTATAGAAACAGAAAATGATGCTTTAAATAGCACATTAAATAAATGGTTAGAAACTATTAATATAGGCTATGCTGGTAAAGTTCCTATAGGTATTAATGCTTTAGCTAAAGAATATTTTACAGAAAGATGGAAATCTTCTTCTTTTCCTGTTTTAAAATTAACAGAATGGAGTCCAATTGATAAAATTTTACTTCCTACTAAAGCATTTTTTGTAGATGGAGGAAGTATCTATGCTGATCCTGTTAATAAAAAAGAAGAAAAAAATAAACTTATTAATTATAAATATTATCTTGGTAGAGATAAAGAAGATTCGCTTGATAAATCAACTATAATGACTAGACCTTACGGTAGATGGTTTGATGAATATCCTCCTGTTTTTCTAATTAAACGTGGAATTTATAAAAACTGGAAAATTATAGAAGATTTAAAAGATAAACAAATTGAAATTTTAGAACAAGTAATACCTTATTTATTTCTTGTTAAAAAAGGAACTGAAGCCTTGGCAACTTCACAAACTAAAGTTTATTCAGATGAAGAACTGACTACTGTTAAAGATAGATTGCAGTCATTAATTGAAACTTTAGAAAAATCAACTGCCGATAAAAAGACTCCTATGAGAGTTACTCAATTTGATGAAGAAATAACTCATTTAATACCAGATTTGAAATCTATTTTCGATCCTATTTTAACTGCTACCACAGAAAGAGCTATTTTAAGTGGTTTAGGTTTTGTTGATATTGCTGAAGCAGTTTCTACTTCTCGTAGAGAAAGTATTCTTAATCCAAAGGCATTTATAGAAGAAATTCGTTCAGGTGTTAATGATTTTAAAAAACAAATTTTATTTCAATTAATATATCAAATATCAGAAAAAAATAAATCAGACCATAGAAAGTATTTAAGTGACAGTGCAAATTTTTATATAAGCCACTCAGCAGTAAAGGCTTTTGCTACAGATGAATTTAAGACACAAGTTCAAAGATTATGGAGGGCTGGTAGGTTATCAGATCAAACCGCAATAGAATTAGTAGCTGAAGTAGATTTCAAAACAGAAGTTTATCGTAAAAAGAAAGAAACTAAAGAAGGATTACCTTTAGAATTATATCCTCCTATAGTAGATAATAGAGAAGATCAAGGAATTGATTTTCCTGGAGAAAAACCAGAAGATGTTGATGAAAATGGCAATCCTATTTCTGAAGATAAAATTGACGAAGTAGAAAAGAAAGAATATGATATGAGCAGTCATTTAGAAGGTGCTCCTTATCAAACAATAAAAGATTTGCCACCTTCAATAAAAAAAGTTCTTAGTTCAGAATTACAGTCTGTGTTTATGAGAGTATTTAATAATGCTTATAAACAATATAAAAATGAAACTCGCAGTTTCAGAGTAGCTTGGTCGGTCATTAAAAAAATGGCTACAAAGAACAAAAAAGGTGTTTGGATAAGAAAGACCGAAAAATAAGATTTAATTTAACAGGAGGTATGGTATGGTATTAGACGTAAAAGAAAGATTAATGTTTGGTTCGTTGTATCCAAAAGAAGGTAGTTTATTAGATCAATCTTTAGTTAAAGATATAACAGAGAAAACACAAATAACTAAAGCAGAATTTGAAAAAATAGGTTTTAAGTCTACACCAAAGGGATTTACCTGGAATAAAAATGCAAAAACAAAGAAAGTAGATTTTACAAGTGCAGAATTAAATTTTTTAAAGGAAAATGTAGATAGATTAGATAAGGCTGGAAAAATAACACAAGATTTATTGGGTGTATGTTTAAAGATCAAAAATTATTCTCCAAGTATTAAATAAGGGGTATATATATGCAAAGAGTAGACCTATCAGTAGTTAGAGGCAGTACACCTGTTTATGAATTAACTATAGTAGATGAAGATGATGTAGCAATAGATATTACTGGTTATACTGTTTTTTTTACTGCAAAAACAAAAACTAGTGATGATGATGAAGATGCTATAATATCATATACTATTACTTCTCATTATGATGCAACAAGCGGTATAACTCTAATATCTCTTACTACTGTTGATACTGATAGGATTGGCAATTTATATTATGATATTAAGATTAAAACTAGTGCATCAAAGATTTTTTATCCATTGGGAGGCACGATAAAGTTTGCCATTAACATTACTCAAAGGACATCTTAAAGGATATATAATATGTCTAATGAAAATATAAAAATAAAGATAGCAGAAAAAGATCCATTGACAATTAAAGTTGCCGATAAAGATCCTATAACAGTTAAAGTCATAGGGGCTGATTTTTCGCAAGGTTACTTAGATGCCGATTCTTTAAAAAATTGGCTAAAAATAGAAGTACCAACTAAAATAACAGCAAGTAAATTTCAAACTGCTCATAATTATGCTTCTGGTTTACTTAAAGTTTATTTAAATGGTATGAAATTAGTTATAGCAGATGTAACTGAATTAACAGAAGATACATTTGAAATTGGAATAGATACTATAGCTACCGATACTGTAGAATGTGAATACTATAAAACAATATAGAAAAAAAGATATAAATGAAAAATCAACTTGCAAAATTAATGTTCTTAAATAATCTTTCTGTAATGAAGTCTATATTAGATTTATTAGAATTCAAAATGGGTAAAAAAAGTGACGAATATTTATATATGAAAAAACAGCTTATGGATTATTTTTATAATTCATTGAAAAAATCGTTTTTATCTTTAGAAGAAGAAAAATTAATTAAGAGATGTCCAAATAAATGCTCATTAAGAAATGGTTATTCCGATTGTAAATATAATTGTGGTGGAAGTGGTTTTATAAATAACGAATAAAAATACAATTGAATTTTGTTGACTTAGCGTGCTCTGTCTAGGTTTAAAAGACAGAAAAAATATCTCGTAAGAGATTGAAAATTGAAAAATTAACCTTGGATTGAAAATCTCAAACAAGGAGGAACAAGAATATGAGTTTAAATACTGCAATTCGTAATGCTCAAATTAAAGAAGATGCTGATATTGCTTTGAATAAGATTCACGATATGGCAGATACTAAAGTTATGATTGGTAGCGGTGCAGGTAATGCTGAATATGCTCTTAGTGGAGATATTACTATGAGTAATGTTGGTGCAACTGCTATTGGGGCTACTAAAGTTACTGATGCTATGATTAATGATGATGTAGCTTCTGGTTTAGCTGGCGATGGTTTAGCTGCTACTGCTGGAGTTATTCGTCTTGATATAAATGAATTAACTGCTGCTGTTGTAGATGTAGCTAATGATAGTATTGCTATTGTTGATGCTAATGATGTTAATACTTCTCGTAAAGAGGCTATAGCCGATTTAGTGACTGCTATTGCTGGTACTGGTTTAACCGCCACTGCTGGAGTATTATCTGCTGATGCTATTACTGATAATATTACTGAGTCTGACATTCAAGTAGAAGATGAGTCTGCTAATTGTGATGATGTGGAAGTTGATTTTGAAATAAGTAATACACCTATTGCTAATTCTGTTCAAGTGTACTTGAATGGTTTGTTACAGCAAGAAGGTTCTGGCAAAGATTATACTATTAGTGGTACAACTATTACTTTTGCTGTTGCTCCTGCAGCTGGCGATATTTTAATTATACATTATATAATTAATAACTAAGATTGATATATGTTAATTATCTAAAAACACGCTAAGTTACCCGAAAGGGAAAATAGGATTAAAATTATGAAAAATAAGAAATTATCTAAAAAAGCTAAAGATACTTTAGAACGTATGAAACAAAATAGGCAAATTGATAGTAATAACTTGAGAGAAGTAATAATTGCCAAATCAAAATGGGCAAAAGCCGAAATAGAAAATGGTGAAACTAGAATCAAAACGATAAGAACTCAGATTAATCGTCTTGAGGGGATTATATTGTTTTGTAACGATTTATTAGAACCAACAGAAGGCAAATAATGGAAAGAAATACAAGAGTAAGAGCCAGCCAAATTCGTAGCATTTTACCTATAGATGTAGAATCTACAAATGCTAGAGTAGATGGTTATGTTCCTACTTATAATGAATCTGAAGAAAAATTTACATGGGTTGCTCCAGGTGGAGGAAGTGCAGATGAAATAACTGTTGCTGTCTTAGGTACACCTACTTATGATGATGTACAAGATGTGATTAATACAACAGGTTCAAGTGGTAAAATATCAGGTGGTGGATTTACAGATAACCTAAATGGAAGTATTACTGTTGCAGCTGGCACTGGAATGATTAGAGAAAGTGATTCCGCTGTTGCTGAACTAAACTTCTTTGATTGGGCTGAAGATGCAACTGTATCACTTACTGACGAAAGAACAAATTATATAACTGTTGACGATGAAGGTAATATTTCTTCTACAGTAACAAAATCCGATTGTAACAATAGAGCTTGTATATTATTAGGAAAAGTATTCCGAGAAGGTACTGTTCTCCATTTTGTCGAAGCAGGTATGCTTATAAATGAAGCCACAAAAAATACGTTAGGATATTTTACTCAAGTTTTCGGTGAAACTGTGAGAGCAAGTGGTTTTGTTATATCTGAATCAGGAGAAAGATATTTATCATCAACTAATGGAGTTATATGGGCAGGACTAACACGATTAACAACAACTGGCATTGATACCGCTGATTCAGGAGTTACTTTTGAATCATATTATTATGATGGAGATTTAAGTGGTGGACAATGGATAGAGTCTGATGATACCCAACTAGATAATGTTTACTATAATGATACAGACACAGGATTAGTTGAGCTTACAGCCAATAGATATGCTGTCCATTGGATATATGGTTGTCCAGATGGTGATATTATAGTGGTCTATGGTCAAGGTGATTATACTTTGGCTGGTGCATCAGCAGCACAACCCCCATCAACTTTACCCGAACATGTTTCTGATTTTGGATTTTTAGCAGCAAAAGCAATTATACAAAAAAGTGGAACAAACATATTACAACTATTAAGTGCTTATGATACAGCCTTTACTCCTAGCGGTGCACAAGATCATAATGAATTAAGTTCTCTACAAGGTGGAACAGCTGATGAATATTTTCATTTAACTTCTTCAGAACATGTAGAACTTACAGGATGGCTAGATAATGTAATTTTAAATACTGATGGTAGTGTTAATTTAGGAACTGGTACTTTAACAGTTAATAGCATAGAAATAGTTGGTGCAGATGGAGAAGTTAATGCAGCAGCTATAGAAGATAAATTTTTAAGAAATGACGGAGCAGATTCTACTAGTGGTATTGTTACTATGGATTCTTTAAAAATAAATGATAGTAATGATTCTCATACTTTAAATATAAAATGGAATGAAGATGATTCTGGAGACAGAGTTTTAAATTTATTAGTTTGCGGTGCTGATCGTTCTCTTACTTTAAATGAAAGTCTTACTATAGGAGATGGATATGATGGTACTTTAACTTTCAGTGTATCTTCTAAAACTTTAACAGTAGAAGCCGATTCTATAGTTAATCAAGATTTGACATCCGATGCTTCTCCTACTTTTGCAGGATTAACCTTAGTCAATGCAATAACAGAGTTTTCAACAGATGGTACATTATCTGGAGACAGTGATTCTGCTGTACCTACAGAAAAAGCTGTTAAGACTTATGCTGATAATAATATTAAGGGATTGTATTCTACTTCTTTTGACGATGATGATTTAGCTGCTGGCATTTTAACTGTCAATCACGCTTTGGCGACTCAATGGCAAGTAGTATCTATTTATGATAATAATGATAAATTAATAGTTCCAGATGAAATTACTTTAACAGATACAAATAATGTTTCTGTAGATTTATCTTCTTATGGTACTATATCTGGAACTTGGCATGTAATTGTAGTTGGGGTGGGTGGATTAAGCACAGTTCAAACTTTAATACAAGATGGTGATGGTGACACAAAAATACAAACAGAGGAATCTACTGATGAAGATATAATAAGATTCGATTTAGGAGATGCTACTTTAACAGCAGCAAGAGAAGTTTTAACTATTCAAGCTATCGATGCAAATGATGTTAAAATAGAACCTACAACAGATAATGATGTTGATTTAGGCAGTGAAGCAAAAGGATTTAGAAATTTATATGCTACTGGATTGATTTCTGCTAAGGGAGGTCAACTTAAATTCCCTGCTACTCAAAATCCAAGTGCAGATCCAAATACTTTAGATGATTATGAAGAGGGGACATATGCGGCAACAATGACCTGTGTAACAAGTGGGACTATTACTGTAAATTCAACATATAATAAGTGTTCTTATGTGAAAATAGGTAACCTAGTGACTGTTCATGGTTATCTTCATGTTGATTCGGTATCTAGTCCAGTCGGTTTTTGTCGAATAAGTTTACCTTTTGTGTGTAAAGCTACAGTATATGGAGCAGAAGAATACTCTATAGGTGCAGTGCTTTTACATGGAGCTGATTATGTTGCAACTGGTGGTGTAGTTGCACAAGTGACTGGAGGTGTTTCTTATTTTGAGCTTGATGGTTATTCAGATTCAGGAGCTTCAAATAGAGAATTAAGCGATATATGGAGTGCAGGTGATAAGCTGGTTTTTACTATAACTTACGAAACTAACTAAAGGAGATAATAAATGTTAGAAAAAAAAATTGAATATTCATATAATGTAGATACCCTAAATCACATCCAGATAAAGAGAATTACTAAAATATTGGAGGATGGTAAAGTTATATCTAGTTCTATCCATATAGAAGGTAATTATGCTCCTGGTACAGATATAGAAAATCAATCACAAAAAGTAAAAGATTTAGCTATTATATTTTGGACACCTGAAGTAATAGCAGCATATAAAGAAAAAAACGCAAAATAATATAAATGTATTTATAATAGAGGAAATTAAATTATGAGAATTGGTAATATAAATTTATTGAGTGGTCAAATGACATTTCCATCAACGCAGAATCCTAGTGGGGGTGCAAATATTTTAGATGATTACGAGGAAGGAACATGGTCGCCTGTTCTTAAATTTGGTGGGTCAGCGACAGGTATAACTTATGCTACTCAGAGTGGA
>Ga0307377_10009055_pt1 | contig 10019 bp, 13 predicted proteins | sample TR3MG_FD_202535 | JGI IMG/M metagenome (GOLD analysis project Ga0307377, IMG submission 202535) | Soil microbial communities from Risofladan, Vaasa, Finland - TR-3 | ecosystem: Environmental > Terrestrial > Soil > Coastal area > Acid sulfate soil | place: Finland: Risofladan, Vaasa | collected...
GTCTGCTTGATTCTACAACCTCCATCTTCCTGTATTCCGCCGAACGGTTCGAGTTCTGAGAATGCCATCCACTCGGTAATCTCTCGACTTGACATTCTGCGTAACATCTCATCTACTGTCATTCCTCCGAGTTCGCGGCAGAGTCGGAAGTAGAATCTCCGCTCTGGCCGCTCCCTGAGTTTTTTACCATTTCTCTCAATGCCGATTCAGTTAAGCCGTTAATCCTGGACGAGATCATGGATAAACGTTGCAATGCGGCGCCATTCTTTTTCACCAGTTCCGGTATATCGGCCTCGGTGAATAGTGGCTTGCCGTCTTTATCGACGACAGAACATACACATTGCCGCGCCCAAGTCTCCCCGTCTGGCTCATCTTTTTTCGTGCCATCAAAAAACTGTGCCCGCTCCGCGCCTGTCATCGTTTTGACATAAACACACCCGTTCCACTCAGGGACCTCTACCTTCTCCACAACACAATCATTCGCGCTTAACACATCGTCTCTGCTTAATTCACTCATAGTTCTTGCCTCCATATTTTATTGTCTTTACGCTGCTGGTGCGCATACCGCCGCGCTGGTTAATTTAACGGTGAAACTTATGTCTACCGGCATACCCCCGCTGATCGTCACTTGCGGGTTAGTGGAGATGTAACCTGAAAATGTTATTGTCGATAGGTTTGAGAGCGTTATGGTCCATACTTCCGCGACCAGTCCTACGTTGTCATATATCTTGTCTAGGCCCGCTTGCGTATATCGCAAATCAATTTCCATAGACCCTGCGTCGGGGGTACCGGCCAGTGTCGCCTTTATGGTTGACGCCAGGGTTGTTATATCGATCTCCTCCACAGGGCCGCCATTGATCCTGGCCCCCGTCACTTGCCCTAATGCTCCCACCGTTCCGCCTGCTATCGTTGCTCCTTTACTGACTATTCCGTCGTCACTCATTGTTCGTGCTCCTTATTGTTTTAGGGCAAAGAAAAAGGGTGGCAGTCGGAGAGTCGGCCCCGACTAGCCACCCTAAATCTTCCTTATGCTGCCGTCGGCTGATCAAGCGTCCGGCAGGCCCTATGTTATTAATTCATTCTTTTAAGTTATGCCTCTGTATCAAAGATTGCTGAATACAGTTTGCTGTTGCTCATTACTCGAATATATCTTTCAGTAATACCCGAAGTCATAATGATTGCCGTATTCCCCCACGTTGTCACTGCCTTCGAGTTCCAGGTCTTCTGGTCGTTAGATGTCTCGACCATTCCGTCACCCTGCGTCGCTATATAATTCGTACCGGCTATTGTTTTGGTCCCTGATGTATAACTCGATATTGTCGGCACTAACATAGTGCTTCGTGTGGTCTCCTTGAATGTGATCATAAAATCCAAACCCCGGCCATATTGCCTGGTCGTACTATTCTCCGGCTCGAATACCGGTATCTCATATTCGCTTTCTATTGTGCACGCTTCCACCGTCATGTCATCCCATGTGCCACTGTATCCGTCGAGAGCTAATCTCACAGCCGTAGCAAGTTCAACGACCTCCTCATAAGTTTTTGCAATGCAGGTTATCTGAAATCGTGTAACGGCGAAATCTGCGGGACCTGATAATTTCTGCTCATGGATTGAGCTGATCTGCTGATATGCTATGGCTGGCAGCGTTATCTTTGGAGGCAATAGTCTAGGATATACCCGAGTCAGTACCAGTGCCTTTACGGTCGAATCATTAAGTAATGTTGCCCTTACGCCTGACGATATACTCATGCCGGTCTACTTGCCTCGATTTCAATGCCTCTTAACAAGTCCCTTTCTATGGCCGCTGAAGCCGATGTCTTCTTATTGTCAAAAGCCGTGCGGCCAAATGGGATAGCAGCCACCCTTCCGCCACTGGCTGTTATGTGTCCATATTCAATCGCGGCAGGTATATAATTCCTAACTCCTGACTTGCTTACATCTATAAACACATCATTCTTATTTGGATCGATTATTACATTTATACCATAACTGCCTCTGCGCTTTGTTCCAGCAGCTCTTACCTTTAATGCATTGGCAATCATACCGCCCATCTCGCCCCCGACCATGCTCATAGCCATCGCATGCTCTTCTGCTTGGATGATCTTCGCGCCCTCACGTACCGCTGTTCGGACATGTTTCTTGGCAACGTTTATTGGCAGCATGCTTAATTTCCGCTCTAGCTCTTTCGCGCCTATGACTGTTATTTCAAAGTAAGCCATTACACGCTTTCCTTACACATCGTCCGGAGTTCTATATTTCGCTCTTCTATATTTATTACCGCCGTGATCTCGAATGTCCTGCCGTCGCTGCAACGCTTTATTCTGTCCCGTGGCGTTAGCCCTTTAATATATCGCATGATAATCTCTGTCGTTACCGTCGCATCGATTCTTTGGGCCTGATACTTCTCGTTGCCCTCTAACGGGTTTATCGCCGCCCAACAGGTACAGTCCTTCGCCCACGTTTCAATCAGCTCTCCGCTGTCATCCGCAGTTGTCGAGTATTTCCATATCTCAACCCTATGTCGCAGTTCGCCCGCTCTCATAGCTACATATTCCAAAAGAATTTATACGGGTTTAATAACGATTCTACTGTGCGTGGGAATTTAGAAATAATTGTGCCTGTTATCACCGTTTCTCTGTTTCCATAAAGGTCCCCGATAATTAGTAATATCGCCTGCTTGATTGCCATGGGGACGCTGGATGCCGCATTGCCGTAACCAGCTTTGAATATAATTTCAATAACATCAGGGATGTCGCGTGTTGAGGGCCATGATGTACAATAATACGGCACGATATAACCGGGTTCCGAGGATGTAACCACAGTATAATCCGTATCTTCTGTTAATGTCTGTTGGTTCCCACTCGTGTCGTAATATTTCAGCGTTGTTACAGATTGCAGTTTTGGTCTCGGCAATTCTATCCGGCTATAAAACTTATTGAGATAATAGGTGTATGTCGCAGTGATTAATTGCCGATGTGTATATTCCTCTGCCGTTTGCCGGGCCGCCGTGATGAGGTTCGTGATGTAGGTATTATCAGCATCATCCTCCACCCTTAAATGTTCCAACGCCTCTGTTAATGTTACAGGCTCAACGGCAGGCTCTGTAGTGACCGTCCATCCACTCATCGTTTCACCCGTTTTTTCTTGCGCTTGCGTTTTATTTCAACCTTCTCCAATATTCGACCGGCGACGCCCCTATCAACTAATAGTATAGCCACCCGTTCGTCCATATCGGATATATCGCCTGCAGCATATAATTGAAATGGTTTGATGAATTTAATCTTCATTCGTCTCGCCTCCTAATTTGTCTAACTTCATTTTCAATGGTAGTAGATCAACCTCCTTGTAATGGCTGCACAATACCGTAGGATCGACCCTTGCGCGAATACCAACATCGTTTAGTTTAGAGAAAAAGTATATGTCCTCACTCATTTGATTACCGTCCTCATACTCAACCCACCTAAACCACGGCCATGCGACATGGTCGAATATATCCCGCCGAACAAGCAGACAACCGGCACCACCGGCATCAACCTCAAAAGGCCCACAGGAGGCATTTAGCCTTTTCAATAACCGGTAGTGCCCGTCGTTATCTTTATTCGCCAAGGCCCATCGCAGGCCGTCTTTCGCCAACGCTGGATAGCAGCCAGTTGCCACTATCGCGTCCAGTGCTAACAGTTTGTCTACTGCGTCAAGCGGCACGCTCTCATCGCTATCAATCATGAATAGGTGCGTATATTCTGGATGTTCCTTAAAATAAACAAACAACCTGTTCCTCATGTAATCAAGTGGTCTGCCCTTCATGATTAACGGCGTTATATCATCCCGCTTTGCATAATGGGCCAATGCCATTGCAGCTACAGCGTGGACAACTTGTGCCGTCTGGACGTTCAGTAATATGTTAGCCTTTGGCGACATAACCCTCCTTTACGCCTTGATGTGCTCTGCTAATCCCTGTTCAGCCGCCGTATCGGGACTTTCTGCCGGACGAGTCAATATCCCGATAATCGCAAGATTACAGCCCGTAGTACCATCGCCGGAATGCGGTACCTGTACCTCCATATATCGCTTGCGATTGCCTGTGATCGGGACATCAATTGCGAATAGAGAATCGTCTTCTGTTGCGCCAATTGCATCCGCGAGGGCCGCACCTGTTATGGCCGCATACGTGCCGTCTGTTGTGTCGCACTCCTCGACAAGTGGTGCTGTTCCCTCTGCGGTTGATCCAATAGCTGCGTCAATAGTGCCGACAATAAACAGCACCCTTAAATGTGACCACCCCGCCGTGTCGACGTATGTGTTTCCAGCAAAGTCGCCATTATCTTTAAGTTGCGGTGGGGTCAGAATCGCAACCTTCATGTTCTGTACATCTATCATTTTAAGCTCCTAGCTTTTATCGTTTATGTTTCCAGTTACGCTGAATGCGAAATGAGCCCGACAACCGGACCGGCCACTGTGGCGGAACCAACGTCGTGACAATTGATGTCGAATCGCTCGGTTGCTCGTACCGCGATTTCATCTCGCTCGAATACGCTTGTGCTGCCGACATACGCGGAATCACTGAATGATATCGACGTACTCCTTCTATCGCCGAAATCAGCGGCAAGTCTCAAGTCGCCAAACAGACACTGAATCTTGCTTGTCGCAGCAGCTGTCGGCATGATCTCTGCGAACGCAATGGGATAGCCGAAGAGCTGCCGTCTGCCTGCGCCATCCTCTAAGTTTAGTATCGTGTTCCCACCCGCTGCAGCCAGCAGCTTCTCGATGACCTGGTGGAAGAAAGTGCGAGTGCAATAGAACTTCGCGTTTGCATGTGCTATGTCTGGCAATATGCCGATCAGACTATTGAAATGAGCGAGCGTAATGTTTGTCCATGCATAGCCTGTACCATAGGCGATCAGCCCGCCTCCGGTATCCACTCCATTCACGTCAATAAGTTTGCCGCACAATCCCATGATATTTCCATACGTGCTTGTGCCGTCGCCAAGAAAACCGTCAATGTCTTCTCGATATGCGAACGCTCTGGAAATATCGTCTGCAATATCATCAGCAACACTAATGATCGCATCCTCACTGAGCTCATTGCTCATGCGAGTAAGAACCATAATCTTCTTTGCCACAAGTGCGACGCGGTCCCAGCTTCCGGTTGATTCCGTTCCCGCCTCAGATTCGCCGACATGATATGCAGTCAAGCCGCCTGTCTTCCGGCTACGTTCTTTTGTATCACTACTCATTGGCGAAGTCCTGGCCTCACGCCTGAATACGCCATATTCCTTACGCAAGTCGATCATGTCATTGTCGAATTCCGGCAAGACAAGGAATCCACCCGCAGAGTTGTTCTTCTCCTGAGCAACGGCAACTAAGTCGACCCCGTGTTCACCACACCACTCCCTCGCCGATGTAATGCCGTTTGCCGCTCGTATCCATTGCCCAAAACGATAAGCCGTTTCATCTGCCTTGGGGCCTTTGAAACAACGGAGTTTCCCCCACCTCTTGACGTTTGGAGGAATGACCGTTGCCCTGGGAGTCTTCTCCCCGTTTCTTTCGGCGATTTCGGTGGCAGTGTCCGCGTTAGAATCAGTAATTGAGGGCATAGACTTCTCCATCTCATCAAGAGCCTTTAGCCTCTCAAGTTCCGTATCCATGGAGGTAACGGAACTTTTATAATCATCGAATTTCTTACCCTCATCCTCGGTTAGGTCACGCTCATCCTCGCCTGCCATCTCTACGATGGATTTCATGGCGGCAATAGTCGTGGCCCTTTTATCCTGTAATGTCTTTAATCTCTTGTTCTTCATAGCTATTTCCTTCTATTCATTTGTTGTCGTTGACGTGTCGAGATTTTGTATCCGCTCGTTTTCATCTTGCGGAGAGGTTTGAAATTGTAGTTCGGCGACTTCGCAGGCAGCCGTAGCCCATGATCTAGTTTTTGTTTTTGGAATTTCTTTTTGTGTAATATTGATAACTTCGTCAAGTGTAGCTATCCCGTCAACCATGCCGACACCAGCCGCATCTTCGGCAACCAATACCCGCCCCTGGCCATAATCCTGCAAGACCTTCGATGGGGATACGCCTCTATTCCGTGCAACATCGCTGATGAATTTCTTGTAATACGAATCGATCTGATGTTGTAAATATCCCCTCGCCTCGTCTGATAACGGTTCAGTCTCGGTTAGCTCGGTCTTATGTTTTCCGGCATCAATTATCGTGTACTTATATCCCGCTCTTTCATCTGCAACTGAAGTGTCTACATGTACCGCATAAACACCAACCGAACCCACTTGGCCGGATGGAATGATATATACCTTTTCTGCTGCTGAACCTATCCAGTACGCCGCAGACGCCATGAGGCTGTTTGCTACGGCAATAATAGGTTTCTTTGAACGGGCATCGAATATCTTCTGTGATAATTCCTGGACGCCGGATACCGAACCGCCTGGAGAATCTACGTCCAACACAATCGCCTTTACAGCCTTATTCTCGACGAGATTGTCGAGAACCTCACCCAATTCAATTGTGGAGTTACCACCGAACAATAACGATATCCAACTTGGTTTATGTGTGATAATCCCACTGATGGTCAATACTGCTACGGAACCCGGCTCAATCCGCGGTTCATCCTCGCTGGTTCTCGCTTCATATTCCGTGCCTGGTACTATCCAGCCTAGTGACTCAAGCAGTGCATCAAGTTTCTCGGGCACAATCGCCCATATTGTTCCTTGAGTTGCGGATAATATATCCGGAGTTTTAGTTCCCTGCATTTTGCTCATTTACATCACCTATAGCTTTTTCAAGTGTTATCATGTTTGCTGGCACAAACCTCGTATCCCCTTTTGGCCCTATGCCATTCATGTTTTCTCGTGCTAATATCTCGTTAATGGTCATTCCGCCAATCATAAACGCCTTGTGGTACGCACTCCATCTGGCCTGGATATCGCCACGTACGAGACCGTCTAATAAATATTCATAAAAATAATCCTCATCATTTAGTAGTAAATCGCGCGACATTGCTTGACCCCATCGAACCGTCCACGGGGTCATTGTATCCGTATTAAACTCAATGCCCTGATGCTCTATGTTGGAATAAGTCGCCCGCAATAAATGTCCTGCCTTGTGTGGCTGTATCCGGAAAAATCTAAGGATATTCTCGATAGTGCAATACTCACTTTCGATGATCCGCGCATCGTCGGCAGTCATGCCAATTTCTTTCACAGTCAATCCATCCTTTAATATGGCAACGCCTTCCCCATCCCTGCCATAGGTATTATTCCATTCGCCTCTCAATCTAGTAGTAGCTTCCTCTTTTAGGGTCTTCTCCGGTGGTAACTCCAATGCCACTCGCCTCATTGCTCCAGAGCGGTAAAGGCTTGAGCTGTATTTCTCTTGCGCGATAGCCAGCCCAATACTGTTCGCACCCCACGATATCGGGCTTATGCCGGTAATGCCGTCGAGAGATTTGTATCTGATATGTAACATATAATCTTCTGTGATCCTTCGGGTCCGGCCAGCTGGCTCTGTATATTCATATCTCAACCGCCCGTTCTCTAGCCTGGCAACTTTCATTCTGTCGGCTCTGAGGGGGATTAGTTGTTCGACGGAACCGTGTTTCCCTGGAATGATTTCTGCGTACCCATTGCCGCGCAATAGCACCCACATCTGCGTCATTTCGACAAATTCAAACCATGTCTGCCATCCATTTGGTGCTTTCGTTATTCGATATAGCGGATGATCAACAGCACGCTCTTTAGTTTTATCTAGTAGACGTCGATATAATATGCAGGGTAAGTGTGCCAAGGTTTCTGAAATAGTATTAACACATGCATATACGATGGAGACCTTCATGGCGGTGTTTGTTGTCACTTTCTCGCCAGACGCTGATAATGTTGATGGTCCGAAATATGTATACCAGCCTCTTTCATCCGCCGCCGTTGCAGCGTTGATATATCCGAATTTCCTGAGTATCTTTGGGATTAATTTCATTTATAGTACCGTTAGACTTTCTGTGTTGTAGATACTTTCTCGGCTTTCCGCTGGCGTCAACGCCGCCATACCCACTGCCATTATCGCCGCAATGATCCCGTCGATCTTGTTCGCAATCTTGAAGTCCGGCTTGACTGGTCGGACGTTCGCGCTAACATCAGTCTTTACGGATAGATTGTTGGCATTCCATGTTAGAATTTCATTGTCCCCATGATGCAAATTTCCCGATATAATCAGTCGTAGTAATTCCTTTGTCGGCTCATTCATCGTCAGGAAGCCCTGCCGCATTGGAACCATCTTCAACCCGTCCTCGTCCTGCATTTTCAGGGCCGTCTGAGTAGCGTTCCACGGGTCATATCCAATTGCCTGAAGGTCAAACATCTCTGCATCGTTCCGCACCTGTGCCCTGATGAAATCATAATCGATCACATTGCCCGGAGTTAAAGTTATCAGCCCTTGTCGTGCCCACTGACTATAATTAATTCTGTTCTTTTCCTCTCTCTCTCGCGCGCGTTCCTCGGGAATCCAGAACCGAGCAAGTAGTTTTACGACGCCCGCATCAAACGGGAACGCCATCACGAAGGACGCTAAATCCTGTGTGCTCGATAAGTCCAGACCGCCGAAACATAACCGCTTATAAAGCGAGTCAATATCGAACGCGCCCCCACAATCACGCCATGCATCCATCGGGATATAGCGGCTCAATTGCTCCGTCTTCTGGTTCAAGTGTAATCGCCTGAATGTATTTTCATACGCAGGTGTCTCAAGCGCGGCCTTGAATTCCTCGTCGAGATAATCGCGCTTGAGGCATATACCGAGATTAGGATTAACCCGTGCCCACGACTTGGGGTCCTTCCAATCCTCATCCTTGCCCAATGTGTAGAGCACTGGCAACATATACGGGTCCTTAATGATTCCATCCCTCACCTGTGCTGCATAGTCATAGGTTTCATTGCATATACTCTCGCGGTCATAATCTGAAGTGGAGATATATATTATCAGTGGTTGTCGGCGTGAAGCCGTTGAGGTCACTAACGCATCAACAAGATTGCGATTGGGTTGTGCGTGCAGTTCATCGATAATGACAAGATGTGAATTATATCCGTGCTTCGTTGCCGAAGTTGCGCTGATGGCCCAGTAGTAGGTTCCTGTATTTTCTATGGTAATAGAACGCGCAAGAACCTTTGCCTTTGACGAAAGGTACGGCTCCTGAAATACCATTCCCGCGGCCTGTTTGAATACTAACGCGGCTTGTTTTGCGTCGGCAGCGGCTGAATATATCTCAGCACCCGGCTCGTTATCACAGAACATCACGTATAGGGCTATGCCCGCCACCATAGTTGTCTTGCCGTTCTTACGAGGAACCAATATGGCGCACTTCCGATATCGTCTTGTGCCGTCCGGACGTTTCCATCCGAATAGGTTTGCGACAATCGATTGCTGCCATTTCTCAAGATCGAATGGCTGGCCTGCCTTTTCGCCTTCAACGTGATTTAAGCATTCAGGGAAGAAGTCCATAGCAAGCTGAGCAGCCTTGGCATCAAACCAGCAATCGCCGGCATCCCCGAACGGATCATAGCGCGGGCTCAATTTCAGCAGCTTCCGCCACTTCTGGCTCACCGCCGGCTTAGTTGGCTTGGCCTTTGCCTTCTTCTTAGCCACCGTCTTCTTTTTGGTTTTGCTCTTTGCCATTCTGATATCCATTAATCTCAGGGCAAAGAAAAAGGGTGGCTGCCGGAGAGTCGGCCCCGACTGGCCACCCGTGTTTTCTTATTCTGCCGTCGGCTGATCAAGCGTCCGGCAGGCCCTATGTAATTAGTTCATTCCCATCTGCTCCCTCTAAACATAGCCCTCTAAGTCAAAGTATATCATGTGCCCTTGTTTCTTGAGAGGACGATCTGACCTCTTAATAGTTAATATAGTAGCGGGGTCCATCCCGGCCTCAATTAATTCCTGCGTAATCTGAGCCGTAATTCTCGTCTTGCGGTTCTTCCGGGGGAAGAACCGCGGTTGTATTCTGAATGAATGTGCTATATCCA
>Ga0307377_10009056_pt1 | contig 10019 bp, 8 predicted proteins | sample TR3MG_FD_202535 | JGI IMG/M metagenome (GOLD analysis project Ga0307377, IMG submission 202535) | Soil microbial communities from Risofladan, Vaasa, Finland - TR-3 | ecosystem: Environmental > Terrestrial > Soil > Coastal area > Acid sulfate soil | place: Finland: Risofladan, Vaasa | collected...
CTGAATTTGAAGAAGATAAATTTGATGACAATTTTGACGGTCTAGCCTCTGGTGAAATCGTTGCATACGAAATCGCAGACGAAAAAGCATATTACGCAATGGCTGACATCCTCGGCGCTGAACTAGATTTTGGCCCACAAGACGAAGTACTTGTACCAGCAGCACGTAATGACGCACTTGTCCTCGAGCTTAGAGGACTTGGCTTTGAGCAAGGTAAGCATTTTGAAGTAGCAGGCCAGTTGCAAGATGATTTGCAAAACGGCTACGACGATCATACTTACACAGACGGACAAGACTATTTCCCTAAGGGTGCAACAAGCACGCCTGCTACTGACCTCGGTCCAACAGCAAGCAATATGCGCGATAACCCAATGGCAAATAAGATGCGTAGCGTTGAGAAAGACGACGTTTATGAGAGCATGAAACTTGCGTACAGACGTTTTCGCAAGGTATAAAGGATAGCAATAATATATAAAAGGGGCCTTGGCCCCTTTTTTATTCGCTAAATACTACTATGGCACAATTAGATTCCCATTTAGTTAAAAAAGCACACGCTAAAGTTAAGTACACGCCAGAGATGGCCGATGAACTTATGAAGTGTACCGATCCGATCACAGGTCCGATGTTCTTCATGGAAAACTTCATGTACATCCAACATCCGCTCCAAGGTAAAATCAAGTTTGACCCATTCGATTATCAGCGTGAATTGTGCGTAGTTTATAACGAATATGTATCATCTATCGCGATGATTGGTCGCCAGCTTGGTAAAACCACGCTTGCAGCAGGATACCTCGTTTGGTATGCTATGTTCAAGCCTGACTCGACCATCCTGATCGCCGCGCACAAACGCGAAGGTGCCTCAGAAATCATGCAGAAAATACGCTACTGCTACGAGATGCTGCCCAACCACATCCGCGCTGGCGTCGCAGAATACAACAAACAGACGCTAACCTTCGACAACGGCTCGCGTATCCTATCACAGGCTACTACGCCAACTACGGGTCGTGGTCTTGCGTTGTCGCTTGTATACCTCGATGAGTTTGCATTCGTGCCGCCGCAGATTGCGCGCGAGTTTTGGACTGCTATTTCTCCAACACTATCTACAGGTGGTAAGTGTATTATTACTTCGACACCTAACGTAGATGATGACCAGTTCGCTGAGATTTGGTTTGAGTCGCAGCGCACGATAGACGAGTTTGGCAACAAGAGCGAAACGGGGCGCAACGGCTTCAAAGGCTATCACGCTACATGGGAAGCACATCCTGATCGCGATGAAACTTGGGCGCGTATCGAACGAGCAAAGACGAGCGATGATAGGTTCAAGCGTGAGCATGAGTGTAAATTTATCTCATTCCAAGAAACACTTATCAATTCCAAGACGCTAACAGAACTAAGTTTCAACGGTATAGAGCCTATCAAAAGATTAGGCCAAGTTAGATTGTATGCTCCGATTCGCGATGGTCGAAGCTATTGCGTAGCGTTAGATCCATCCATGGGAACCGGCGGCGATAACGCAGCCATACAAATATTAGAATTGCCCTCACTAAAACAGGTCGGTGAGTGGCAGCATAATCACAGCCCTGTCGAAGATCAAATAAAAATCCTCCGTAGCATCCTGCTTCAAATCCAGCACGAAGCACCTAAGTCTGATATCTATTGGACGGTAGAAAATAATTCTATGGGCGAAGCAGCCCTTGTAGTAATCCGCGACACTGGAGAAGAACGATTCCCAGGCACGTTTATGCATGACCCTAATCGCCACCTCGGTCCTAAAAATCGCAAGGGTTATAACACTACGCATCGAACCAAGCTTGAAGCTTGTGCAAGATTCAAGTCGCTCGTCGAGAGTGGCAAGCTACAAATCCTTAGCAAAAACTTGATTCACGAACTCAAATACTTTATTGCCAAAGGTAATAGCTACGAAGCTACTCTAGGTGAGAATGATGATCTTATCATGGCAATGATGCTAAACATACGCATGATTCAGCATATTGCAACATGGGACAACGACATATACACAACCATCAATACCAACGTGAGTGGCCGATTTGAAGACGACTCCGACGACATGCCATTCCCTATGCTTGTAATCTAAGTAGTTTTTGATAAATACTACATTATGATAAACTACGAAAAAGTTGCTGAGAAAATATTCGCTGTCATCAAAGGGCATGGTCATACGCTTGCTATGTTCAAAGAAGATGGCATGGACACTACTGATGCTGCCGAAGCTCGTAGATTCTTCGTCCAAAAGCCAAATTACATGGTCACACTCGACGACGAGTCCAACACAATCAAAATCAATAAGAACAGCAACCTAAGTCTTGATGACCTCGAAAGTATCATGAAGCAGTTGAAGAACCTAGCGCGAGCAAATATGCTCAACACGCATGTTCAAGTATTCGGCAAAGAAATTACACCGAAAGACTTTGCATATCAAGCCAAAAAATATAGGGATACACCGATGAACGAAGATTACATAGATGACGAAGTGTGGATGGTTTACATTCGCGCAAATACTTATCAGGGCAAATACTACGAATCTAGTGCAGCACCGTATGACGTTAGCACCAGTATTGCACCAACAGAACAAGACGCTATCGACTACGTCAATGATAATCGAGAAAAAGTGCTAGCAAAGCTAGCGAAGAAACGTGTACGATACGGCGATAGAAGTATTCCTATGATAGGGCCAAAAAACCGTGGCGGCGTAGAAAAGAATGTATTCTTTGCTGACACATATCAAGTTCGAGGTCCACAGAAAGTATCTCGTTATGTTGCAGAAGCATCCCTATCACGTATGAGTGGCAGCACAAAGACAAGCTACCAAACACTAGAATCCGTTAAGATGATTGTGCGCCACCGCAAAGCAGTAGACGAAGAAGTCCGCGGTTCACGCAGTCGCCAAATCTCTGCTATTTTCCTAGAGCAGGCAGGCGAGCGTTTCCGCTTCCCGCACAATAATCTACAAGGTGCAAGAGCAATGGCTCGGCACATGTATGAAGGCGGCGAGATGGGTGATGCAGTCGGCACATATATCGTAGAGTCCGTTGGCAACCTAATTCAGCTAAACGAGTTTGTTCGTTATGCGCGTACAAACAAGCTGATTAACGAGAACAGCGAAGACATTATTGCAACGGTTCAAGAAAACATTGCAACACTACGCGGCGAGCTAAAAGGCTTGACTGGCGCAAATTCCTATGCTAAAATAAGCGAAGCTATTGCAGCGCGCGAAGCTAGCGTACTAGAAGAAGACGATACCGATGATTTGAAAGACATGTTTACCGTACGTAAATTTGACGAGAAATTCGGTGATACACTACCATTGGTAAACAGACTTATGAACGAGAAAACTGCATGGCGTAACGCACTAGTCGAAGCAAGCACACAAACTGTTTGGCTGGATGCTAAAGAGGCATTGTCCGAAGTTGATATCGTAGAATTTGACAGCCCCGTACAGCAAATGGGTTATAAGATTCAGAAAGTTGCAAACCGAATGGTCGAAACCGGTGATCTAAAAAATGTTGTAGGCCGAGTTGCAGGCAAGCTAATCGAAGGCAGCACACTTTCCGAGTTTGAAAAGACTATTGTACGTAATGTAATGGAAAATGCTAAAGTTCAAGAAGAAAAAGTTTGCGAAAATTGTGACTGCGAACCTTGCGAATGCGAGAAAAATACGTTTGAAAGTATTTTGGCTGGCTATGATCTCAAGATGAAAATGATAGAGCATGAAGACTTCTTCGAAGAAGATAATGCAGCTTTGCGCAACCTTAAGCAGGGTCGTGAAGATCGCAAGACTAACGTACCAAATCATTCCGGTGTAGGTGCTGGGAAAGTCAGAGAGGACGAAGGCGACACATGTATTCGTTGTCGCAAAGGCACAATGGAAGTTGGCGACACAATGATGGGCGCACAAGAGAAGTGCAATCGCTGCGGATATCAACATGCCGTACGCGAAGGCGAAATGGACGAAGGCATGTTCGACAACATAGCTAAGAAAGCTGGCCGTGGACTTGGAAAATTGGTTGGCAAAGGCGCAAGAAAATTAATAGATAGCGCAGTAGCGAAAACAGTCGCAAAGGTAAAGAAAGATGGATTGGGCGGCGCCGTCGCATGGGCTGCTAAAAACAGTGGCGACAAAGGCTCACTCGATATGTTAGCAAACTGGCTACAATTCAACCAAGACCACGAAGATTATGCTCTTGTTACAAAGATGTATGGTATGGCTGGCGGCGACCACCTTGAGTTTGAAGTAAACGAAGCAGACTATGACGATTATCACGCAGGCGAGAGAGAAGCTGGCGCACATATGGGTATGCCTCCAGAAGATGCTGAAGGTATGCATATTGATCGTGCTGACTGCATTGATTGTGAGGGATCTGGTATTGGGGTAGATGGAGATATGTCTGATTGCTATGCTTGTGATGGAACAGGACGTGGCGACGAAATACGTTCTGATGAATGGTCAGATTTTATCGGAGAAGGCTTGGGTGACAAGATAGCAGACGTTGGTAATAAGATCGTCGCTAAGGGCACAGAAGTTGGTAATAAACTTGCTGGTAAAGCAGCATCAGTAATGGGCCTCGAAGAAGACGAAGGCCATAGTATCAGAGACATTCTCAACGGTGCAGAACTTGCCGACTTACTCAGTGACTTGGATAAAGAAGGTGACATAGTATACGGCGCATCTTACTTTAATAAGTTGTACGATCATTTCTTAACTACTCACGCTGATGAAATTCCGGTTGGTTCACGAACTGGTCGTCCTGACGATGTTGATGCCTACGTACTTGATAATCTCTCGAATGATTATGGCGACGAAGTTAGATCAATGATTGATGCTGGATTAACAGATCGCAAAAACGGGCTAGGCGAAGATTTTCCAGCACAAGGACACGACCAGGAATGCGCATGGTGGGCAGGATGCCACAACGATGCAACAACAACCGAGCCGCACCCAATCTTAGGTGATGTTCCTATTTGTGATAGATGTGTAGGAAAGCTGCGTAAGATTGAAGGGCTAGACGAAGCAGAAGGCGATACATGCATTCGCTGTCGCAAAGGTACAATGGAAACTGGCGACACAATGACGGGTGCTGCGGAACAATGCAATCGTTGCGGCTATCAGCGTCAAGTAAGTGAGACGTCAGATATGTTAGGCTATGATCCAGAAACACAATGGATGGATCCAGCAGGCGGCGTACACGATAATGATGAGGAAGATCCAAGGGCAATGTATGAGGATGACAACGACAATACTATAACGAAGCTTATTTCGCGCAGTTTTTCGACATCTACAATGGGCGACCGCCTTGTGAAAGACCTCGGTATGAAACAAACATTTCGTCGTTCTGGAGATAATGGAGTAGAAACAGTTTATAGTGGCGAACATCAAGGTGTGCCATTTGAGATTGTTACAACAATGACTCGGCACATGGGTGACTTTACAGACCTTGTTCTATCACGCGACAACTTCCCATCCAAGGCAGCGATGGAACGCTTTTATCGAGATATAAAGAACAAGCTTACTCATCAGCGTTACAATGAGGAATCTATCAGCGAAGAACCAGGCGATTGGGATCACGGCTACAACTACGAAGGTGGTGGAAATGTCGATCCCGAAGATTTTATGGATGATTGTCAGGTATGTGATGGCACTGGCAAACACCACGGCGAAGATTGTGAAAATTGCGACGGAGAAGGCTACGTCTAATAAACCGCCACGGCGCAAGCGAAAACGATAAATAATATTGTCTGTTAAAAAGCTTGACAGATAAGTATAGATGCAGTATAATGTGTAAACATGATATGCATCGACTCAATATAAGACTAATGCACTTATGGCGAGAAACATGGTATGCATTTTGGCTATTATAATAATTACATTAAGGAGAATTAATCATGGCTACGCTACAAGAAATACGTGCTAAATTACAAGCACTCGAAGACAAGAAAGCAGGAAACAAACAATCGTTCGGATCCTCACTAGTATACCCCTTTTGGAATGTTGGAGAAAACGTACCAGTAAATATACGTTTCCTACCTGACGCCGACCAAGACAACACCTACTTTTGGAAAGAACTACAGATGATAAATCTTGAGTTCCCAGGAGTTAAGGGCGGGGACGAAAGCAAGAAAGTATATGTGAAAGTACCTTGCGTTGAAATGTGGGGCGATGTATGCCCAGTTCACGCTGAACTACGTCCGTGGTTCAAGGATACATCATTGGAAGCAACAGCGCGTAAGTACTGGAAGAAACGTTCATACATTTTCCAGGGCTTCGTTATTGACAACCCAATTCCTGAGGACGCAGAAAGCGCACCAGAGAATCCAATCCGCAAGTTTAGCATCGGACCACAGATCTTCAATCTAATTAAAGAAGCACTGATGGATCCAGAGATGGAAACATTGCCTACGGATTACCTCAACGGTATTAACTTCCGCATCATACGTACCAAGAAGCCAGGTGGCGAATACAACGACTACAATACGTCTAGTTGGAGCCGCAAGGAAACTTCACTCACCGAAGATCAGCTTGAGGCAATCGAGAAGTACGGTCTGTTTAATCTAACTGACTGGGCTCCGAAGCGTCCAACAGCCGAAGGCGTAAATGCAATTTTCGAGATGTTTGAAGCATCCGTTGAAGGCGACCTTTACGATCCAGAGCGTTGGGGCACGTTTTACAAGCCTTGGGGTCTAGAGATTGAAGGTTCCAACTCCAGTTCCGATAGCGACGACGATGACGACACAACCGCAAACGCAGCACCGACGAAGGCAGCACCAACATCTAGCCTAACGGTAACGCCAGCAGTCGAAGAGAAGGAGACCGTTACTGAATCTCCGAGTGTTTCGGCACCTACGTCGACATCCGCGCAAGATATTCTTGCTAAGATTCGGGCTCGCACAACAACCTAATAATTAGGGGCAGGAAACTGCCCCTTTTATTTCACTGGAGAATAATCATGGTACGTCCATTTAATCCCGACAAGTTTCGGAAAGGTATTACAAAGTCCATTAAAGGTATCTCAGCAGGATTTAACGATCCGACTGACTGGGTGTCTACTGGCAACTATACACTTAACTATCTTATCTCAGGCAGATTCGAAGACGGAATCCCGCTAGGTAAGGTCACATGTTTCGCTGGCGAATCAGGCTCAGGAAAGAGCTATATCGCAGCAGGAAACTTAGTACGCAATGCACAACAGCAAGGCATCTTCCCGGTCATTCTCGACTCAGAAAATGCGCTCGACGAAGCATGGCTTCAAGCTATCGGTGTTGACACAAGCCCCGATAAATTGCAGCGATACGGAGTCTCGATGGTCGATGACGTTGCAGGCATTTTAACTGCATTCATTAAAGACTATGAACTAGAATACGGAAAAGAAGCACCCGAGGATCGCCCGAAGATTTTGTTCGTTGTTGATTCTCTAGGCATGCTATCTACTCCGACCGACGTTGCACAATTTGAACGTGCAGATATGAAAGGCGATATGGGCCGTAAGGCAAAGTCTCTCAAGGCACTAGTGTCACAAACGGTAAATCGGATTGCACAATGGAACATCGGTTTCGTTGCAACAAACCACACATACAAATCACAAGACATGTTTAATCCTGACGATGTGATCAGTGGTGGTGGCGGTGTTTTGTTTGCTAGCTCAATCATAGTTGGCATGACTAAACTAAAGCTCAAAGAAGACGAAGATGGAAACAAGATCACACAAGTTAAAGGAATTCGATCCAAGTGTAATATTGTTAAGTCTAGGTTTGCAAAGCCGTTTGAAAGTGTCCAGGTTCATATTCCGTTTGATACAGGAATGGATCCATACTCAGGATTGTTTGATATGATTCTTGAAATGGGAATTTTGACCAAAGAGGGTAACAGCTATGTGTTTACTTCTCCGATTGATGGCGAAGTAGTCAAGAAGTTCAAGAAAGCATGGAACAAGAATGACGACGGCTGTCTTGATCGTATTATGGCAGAATGGGATCAAATCAAGAAAACTGTAAATCATAACCTTGCAGATAAGATTATGTCCACTACTGAAAACGATATCGTTGATTCAAACATCGAATTTGTTGAGGAAGTAGAATGAGAGACGAGTTTATTATCGAACTATGGGCACGTATAAAACCATTGGTTCAAGCAAAGGATAGGCTAGATGCCGCTGACGCAATTGTAGCTGTCTGTGACGAGTTTGGATTCCTAGATGAATTAGGAAATCATGCAGATTTAGACAGCGAATTGCGCGCAGCAATTAAAACACAACTCGAAGAAGACTATGATGAAGACGACAACGAGTATGGAGATTACTAATGAGAGTTTTACTAGAAAATTTTAAAGAAAAAGTTATAGAAGGCAATGCAGAAAAAGCATTGGCAGCTATCGACTTGGTAATAGCAAAAATTACAACTGACGCAGAAATGGCCTCAGAAATTTTGCAGCCGGTTATTATTACTGAATTGCATCAATTACTAATTGATCACCTAAGTGTGCCGCCGAAATCAATGAAGTTAACTCGACGATTTCCGAACAACAAAACACGGGCACTGATGTTTTCAAAGGCAATGCGCAACGGAATTATAGTAGCAATAAGACAACAAGCAAGCGTAGAGTAATATGTGGTACAACAAGGTTGTAAAAGATTTAGGCGAACTGACTGACTGCATATCTTATTTTGAAACTGAGCTAGCAGGCGCAAAAGTAACTGACCTAAGACTACGTGGCAGACGACTCGAAGAATTCTCGGCCGAACTTCCGGGAGTGGTAGAGCACCGTTACAACCAATTGCAGGAAATCGAGGCGATTCTCGAATTCCTAAACATTCAACTACGAAAGGTCAAGACCGACAAGTTCATCCAATATTTACAGCATCATGACCGAGCCCTTACCTCTCGGGATGCCGATAAATATGCGGAGGGTGATTCGGACGTAGTTGATATGGCACTACTTGTTAACGAATTTGCTTTATTGAGAAACAAGTGGATCGGTCTTCACAAAGGCATCGAAGCCAAAAGTTTCCAAATCAATAACATTGTCAAACTACGCGCAGCAGGAATGGATGATGCAACCATCTAAATCTGACCTGATAAAAATGCTCCGTGATGATTCCGGGGCTGGCATGACGGAGTGCAAAGCAGTCCTTGAGAAGTGTGAGTGGGATTACTTGCTAGCCGAAGGCTATCTCCGATACTACGGTTGCGCGATCAATACCTATGATACACCGCACGAAGAGTGGGCGATGACTGGCGCGCAAGCATACAAGCGTATTCGACTCGAAGAAATCTCCAAAGAAAACGCAAAGTCTCGATGACACAATTATCTAAACTAAACGAATACGAGCAAGCACTAGCAAACGCCGAAACACATTATCGCACCCATTTTCCGTGCCGTGCAGGACATTACAAACGGTATACAAAAAGTAAGCAATGCCAGCCATGCCATGCCATAGCAGTCAAGCGTGGTCGAGAAAATGGTCAGTTCACAGGAACACAAGCGGGTCCATCAGCGAATCCTAAAACGCATATCACTACGGACCAGCCTTGCAAGCATTGCGGAGGAAACGTCTATTACAAGCGACGGCCGAAAATGTGCGTCTCCTGCCAGCAAAAGCGCGCCATGGAGTGGCTGCACCCTGAGAAACTCGCCGCAGACTCCGATAATTCACAGAAAAGCAAGGAATATAGCTATTTCCTAACAAAATCAAAGACTTACGCAGCCAGCTAAGTCATTGATTTATATACACTTTCCAAAATTTCTGTAAGTCATTGATTCCTAACGGATTATATAGTTGACAAAGTGGAATTATTCACCTATAATTATATTTGAGAGTTAGGAAACACTATAAAAAAGCTTCACACAAGGACTTACACAATGACAGCAAAAGTAACAATCTTAGATGGCATGTACCGTGGCGTAGCAGTTAACCCGCTGAACGGTGATTTTGAATTGGTAGCTGATTGGAAGCAGGGCGCCAAGGGCGGCTTTGTTACGGTCATCAATAACGGTTCGCTGAACTTTG
>Ga0307377_10009057_pt1 | contig 10016 bp, 10 predicted proteins | sample TR3MG_FD_202535 | JGI IMG/M metagenome (GOLD analysis project Ga0307377, IMG submission 202535) | Soil microbial communities from Risofladan, Vaasa, Finland - TR-3 | ecosystem: Environmental > Terrestrial > Soil > Coastal area > Acid sulfate soil | place: Finland: Risofladan, Vaasa | collected...
ATCAAACTAATTTCTCCCAGCGGCTCAGGCTCATGCAAAGCCATCTCAAGAAGGCTCAAGAAGAACTCTTGGGGGTGTTTGAACTTTAAATAAGTCGTTATCGCCGAAAGAATACCATAAGCCGCGCTATGGGAAAGGTTGAATGAATAATTGGCGCTGTCTTTGGCTACCTTCCATAGGATTTCTCCTATCTTGGGGTCCAGCCTGTTGGCCGCGATCTTTTCGGCGATCTTATCTTCCCACTCGGCCATTTGGTCGACATATTTCTTACCAACAATGCGGCGCAACTGTTCAGATTCATCTAGGGTAAAGCCAACCTTATGGGCCATTTTCATAAGCTGTTCCTGATAGAGGGGAATGCCACCAGTATAACTGAGTATCTCATCAAAGAAAGGATGAAGCGGTTCCGATACTCCAAACTGGATGTTCCTTGCATATTTATCCACGAAAGCCAAAGCGCCAGGCCGAGCCAAGGCAATAACGGCAAATAGCTGGTCAAGTCTCTTCGGGCGGACCTTGCGACAAACCTTGCAATTGGTATCGGCTTCAATCTGGAACAGTCCTTTCGGATTATCGAGCTGCTGAAGGCTCTGATATATGGACGGGTCTTCTGGGTCTATGTCGTCCATGGTGATCCCCAATTGTCGACAAGTCATGTCAACAACAGATAACGTCCGCAGTCCCAATATATCAAATTTCACCATGAGCTCAGACACCCCGTTCATATCATAGCCAGAAACTAGATGACCGTCGTTTGTAGACTGAAGCGGCATGATATCCCCGACGGGATAGAAACTAATAGCAATACCAGACGGATGGACCCCAGTATTTTTGTTGAGCCCCTCTAATTTGCGAGCGATCTTATATATCTCTGGATTAGCTTCGCAGAAGACCTTGAAATGGGGGCTCTCCTCATAAGCTTTATCCAGCTTTTGCACCTTACCATATTTTTTCGGGATAAAGCCGCTGATTCTATTGGCTTCTTCTTCGGAGAATTCCCCAACCAACTTGATGCATTCCTTGATACAGAGCTTGCTGCTCAGGGTGTTAAGGGTAAGAATCTTACAGGTATAACCAATGAACTTGTTTTCGATATAATCGATAACCTCTTGTCTGCGATCATAAGCTATATCATTGTCAACGTCACACAGCAAAGAGCCGTCAAGGAATACCTCTCCATCGTGTTCTATTTTCTTGGCCCTGCTTTTGGAAACGAACCTTTCAAAGAAAAGTTCGTATTTTAGTGGGTCAACACGAGTAACAGCAAGAAGGAATAACACAAGGCTCCCAGCAGCAGAACCCCTACCAAAACCAGTCGGAATCTGTCGCTCATGGCAGAACTTGAGAATATCCCAATTAAGGAGAATATAATCAACAAAGCCGAGATCGTCCAAAACATCGAGTTCGTATTCAAGCCTATTGCGATAAGAGGGCTCATCAAGAGTGGGAAAAGAATCAAGATACTTTCTAAGTTCATGGTCACATTTTTTGGTTAGAAATTCAAAATTAGATACACTGTTGGGCAAGCCTAATTCGCTATAATATTTATCCTCGATATCGATAGTGGGAAGTTTAACGCCCACTGGAAATGGGTTCTTATATTCTTCAAAGTGCATCATATGTCAAGGACCCCTAAAAGTTTATGGAGCAACTTAAAATTGCACTCTATATCATACGAGGCTTCATGCAAGCGTTCTGGATCAAAATCTATGTCAAAATATTTCAACATGAACTTTAAATTAGTTTTAACCCCGCGTTCTATGACATGCGAAAGCCTGTATTGCCATTCGGCGAGGTCAATACCATCAGGCTTTTGGAGTCCTTTCTGTACGGCCATAGACAAAGCCTTGGTATCAAGTATCCTTTTCACGAAAAGATAATCAGGCGGCAAGTCCAAAAGTAAACGCCAGATATTGAGTATGTAGTTGTCGAATCCCAAGAGGTTGTGTCCGCATAGTATTGTGTCTTCTCTATTGGCATCTTTCCAAAACATCGAGAACACATGATAGGGGTCTTCCTTAAGCCTGATATACTCCTTCATATCAAAACCAGTAACAAAAGCCGCGCCCTCGCTTACCCTTATCCCCTCCCAAGATAGAAAATGATTATGGCGGGAAATGATTTTTTTACCTTCCGCCACAAGCCAAGATACCTGCCAAGGACGGGACATTATCAGGTTGAGGCCTTCGGTCTCGGTATCAAAGAGCATGTATCTCTGGTCAAACTTATATCTAAGCAGGTCGTCCATGAGCTTTCTCCATGTATGATTGAAAGCAAAATTCCCTGCTGCCAAAATGTTCTATGTTCGGGGCAGATAATGTCCTTGGACGACCGAAGCCCCTATTACAGGCTATTCGATATACTTGACACGCTTCAGCATCCTCCCTATAGTGATACAAAATAGTTTTTGTGTTAACCTTAGGGTCTGGGAGTTTAGATTTTATAATAGGGTCAAAAGGAAGGCCGTTGTCTTCGACAAAATAGTGTTCTTCGCAAGACACTGGAAAATAAACACAATTTTTAAAATACATTGTGTTATGGAAGATGAACGAATCATAAAAAGGATGGGCAATCAATAAGTCGTCATTAAAATTTCTATCTAAAAGAAACGGATCTAGATATCCCCCGTTATTTACGTGTGCCAAGGAGAATAAATTATACAACGTCCGACAGCCGTCGTCATTTCGAGCAAAAACTATTATCTTGTATGAGCTATTTTTTTGGTTTTCTTTTGTCACGTCGTTGCACATATTAAAGCGGACGCCAAACCGAAGCTTGATCCCAGCCTTGGAAAATGTCTTGTGAGATTCTAAAAATCCTATCATGGAGTCTTCCACGAGAAAAACCTCATCTAGCCCAGCCTCTAGGGCTAAGTCAAGGATATAGCTCGGGCCGCCTTCCACTAGTTCCTTGGGGGGAGTTATCTTAAGAATGCTTCTTCCGATGCTGTAATCGGAGACAAATAATGGTATCATCTTATCTTAACATACTAAATTAACGTATAATGTCAAGCTAATTATGACTAGGACACCCGTTATATGTATTTTTAATGTAAATTTGATTTTTCCCCACTAGGGATTCATCAAATTCATCCTCCGAAATATTGCCCACAACCTCTCCATTCTCATCAATAATCGTATAATAATCAAAGGGAAATTTAAAGGGGCAATGCCACATAGGGGACCCGTCCTTTTTCAGTTGTCCTTTGCGGGTGGCATATCCGCACTGGAGGCGCTTGCTGAAAGTCTTGTCGTCTGGCCACCCCTGATTGGCCGCCAGAAAACTCAGCGCATCACGATACTCAAAACTATCTATACAGTCTTGATAGTGGGTCAGTTCATATTCAAACGCTTCTAGGGCAAAATCGTCGAGCTCATCCATGGAAATAATCCCTCCTCCCTTGCCATCCATGAATTTAAGAAATAAAAACTCACTATTTCTGATATCATGTTGAGGAAATTTTTCCTTGGTGGCAAGGCAATATATCCAGTCCTGTAAATTATCATTAATTTCTGGGCCAACAAACATTTTTTTACTTGTCTTGAAGTCCCTGACCACGGCCCTGCCCAAATTGTTATACAAAAACAGCTTATCTATAAAGCCTATCACATTATAGTGTATATCCCCCTCGTCCTTTTCCACGCAAAAATCGAACTCAGAAAAAGACTGGTCTGGTTTGCCAATAGACAGGCCGAAAAAATCATGGTTGAGGCCAGCGAGGATCATCTCAAATATCATATCAAGATTTTCTTTGTCGTCTACCCCGAGACGTCTGGCCTCCTTAACTGCGAGCTTCAAAACAGAAGGAGAAGCTCTCACGTCTTGGCGGCGAATTATGGCGTCAAAAGCCCCGCGATGTCTGGGATTGCCGAGGACATCAAAAATCAAATGGCAAACGTTCCCCCTGTTGGCCCCATCATTGCTGGCTTCTGGCAACCGAAGAACGTATTTGCACCAATACAGCCACGAACAGGAGGTAAGGGTTTTTATTTTAGAGGCGGAAAGATAGTTTTTGTCTTTATCCATTCAGAATATCCCTCAAGGTTGTGGCTTGTTCTTTGGTCATTTTATCGAGATAATTTGAAGCTGAATCCAAAAACCCACAAGTAGAGTCGGTAGATTCCAACCACTTATCAAACGATAGACCAAGCTCTTGCATATCTCCAAAGTCATTCGACTGGGGGGGCTTGATAAAAAGCCTGTCTAGACTAATTACGGAGCTGAGATTGGCGTAAGCCTTAAGAGAGGCTATGCGGCCATGGTTTATATCGGACAAATCATCGTTGTTAAAACAAATATAAACCTTGGCGGGATACTGGGAGATAAGAAATCCCACCATGGCGGAAGAAATGCCGAGCCCGAAAGTAACGAGGTGATTTTGTAGCCCATTCTCGGTAAGGGCTAGGCTATCGCCTATGCTTTCAACTATATAAATATCCCTATCGGAAGAAATAGAATCCGAAAAGAAATTGCCGAGAAAATATGGATAAACCCAATTTCTTCTTTTCCCTAGATGTTTCCACTTGGGGGCGTCGTTGTCATCGATCTTCCGCCCACTGAACCCATGGATGTCTCCATCTTTATTAAAAATCGGGAATACAATGCGGCGATATAATTTGCCAGACCCGCTAAACCCGCATTTATACATTCGCAGCGTGGTCTCCGATATCTTTTTGTCCAAGTAAAACTTGTAGGATGGGAGAAGATTTTCCAAGACGGATGGGGGGTAAATTTTATCCATTTCTATATATTCATTGGGTTGGGGGATATCCTCGAAATCAATAGAGCAATACTTTTCTATGGCCCCTGCATCTTCTGTGCCGAGGGTAAGAGATACAAGCTTTTCGAGGGGTAGCGGGCCTATATTCTCTGCAAAATCATACCAGACGCCAGAGTTCTTATAGATAAGGACGGAAGTGTTATTTCTCCCTCCCCTATAAACGGCACAGGTACGCCACGCTGGCCCACAGTCTCTCAACCTATATCCCAACTCTTCCAACGAACTTTTAAGGTCAAAGAGCATCAAAGTCGGGTAGTAATGAACTAGTATCTGGGGTTTTTCCCTTGGGGGATGGGGCTAGTTCTATATTGGCTTGTCGGAATGAGGCAATATCCCTGAGGTCTCCGCACTCCTCTATATCAAAATTCTTAATATTAAAATTGATGAAATTTCTTTTCAGCTTCCCGTCTATAAGAACGGGCTCTAGGGCCCCAGCTATATCCCGCCCCAAGTGTCGGGGCTTCAGGTTGATGAGCTTATGCGTACCATATAGCTCTCCCTCGTCAGCAAGTTCGTCTATGGTCTTCTTTCTCAAAATAAACATATGGGAACAATACTGAATAATCCTATCAGACAAGGAAATAATACTCTCGTCGTCGATAATGTCATCGGAGCGCCGATTGTTGGTAATGCCATATCTATTGCTCTGAACTGAAGTTATCATTGATATAACGGGCTTACTATTATGTAAAATATCCTTGCTGATACAAGTTTTGAAGGTGTCCACCATTTCGCCAATCTGTGCCCATTCACTCTGGCCGTACTGTCCCTTGGCTGGCTTGATATAATCAAAGCTGAATACAAGTTCATTACCACGCCCTATCACTGAGAAATAAAACCTCTTCAGTATCGTTAGCATCGTTTCTACCTCCATACCACCAACGTTATAGTAATAGAATTGGAGACCCTTGACCTTGTCCCATGTCTCGCGGACCTTCCTGACTGTCTCGGGTCCCTTGCTGCGCCATTTCCCTGTCTCTATATCATGCAGGGGAACATGGGAAAGGGCCGCAGTCTGGCGCATAATCAACTCCTCCTTACTCATCTCCCCGTTGTCGAAATGAAGAACGGGGACCCCCTCTGCTAGGGCGACCTTGGTACAAAAATTCATACATAGGGCAGTCTTACCTACGCCGCTCCTAGCCACGATAACAGAGATATTGCCCGCACGAAGCAACGACCCATATATATCGTGGAGTTTAGGGAATGGTCCTTTAAGGCCAAAGTCTTGGATTGGATTGTCTCCGCGCTCCTCGACGGTGGCTTCCATTTCCTTGGCTAGGTTTATAGGAGTATCGTCCCCAGATTCGAAATAATTTATACGCTTGTTGAATGTGGTATCAGCCGCCTTGATGATGTCATCATAGGTACGATCTGGAGATATCCTTTTCATCTCCTTGCCAACGTCCTCGGCGGCATAGTATATATCGCGCCTAATGGAAATCTTTTTTAATTCTTTCGCCACTGTTTTAAGGGCGGCAGCAGACGTTTTGCGTAACCCCAGCGAGTGGACATAGTCAAAAAGAGACAGATTTTCACTGAACGTTATTCCTAGGGCCTTAACCCTTTCGATTACCACAGTGGTATCCAGCGTCTCGTTCTTCTCTAAAATCTGACGGATAACCGAAAAAATAGTCTGGTTTACCTTGGATTTGCCGTCATAAAAATCGTTATGAGTAATAAAATCTGCTATTTCTGGGTATCCGTTAGGATGTTGCAATAATGTCGCCAAAAATTGCTGCTCAATCTCGGGAGAGAAAATCATGTAACCTTATGATGCACTAGAACAACAAATAGTCAAGAAAATTATTCATTGTCTATGCTAATAAGGTATTTTTCCAAGGCCTTCTGGAGGCCAAATTCCGTTACAGCGCTATCACAATTCATAGATATCATGGGTTGGCCAGCCTCGTTACACGAAATCAGAATAAAGCCTTTATTCCTATCAGCCCCGCCGCTAGCTTCGTAAAGATCATCCATGAGTTTCTTGGGCAGTTCGAATGTTTTGGCGGTGATACGTTTCATTACCAAGTTTTACACCAAGGCAACACCAAACTCCTTGAATAAATTCTTGCATATTTCGTCGTCGTAAAATAAGGTAACAAGGGTAATATTGTTAATATTACAAAAGTCTTCTTTGATCTCGTCTCTTTTTAATTGTTCTAAAAATGCCCGTTTGTTTTTCTGGAAATACGGTACAAATTTTGTATGTTGTTGACCCTGAACCTCTACCGCAATTTTTTCTGTATTATTATAAAAGTCTAATGACAGTCGTGTGCCAACAATAGGAAATTCCTCATAAACATCGTGATTTTTCCAGAAAGGATAAAGAAATACCTTGGCTTCAGTCTGAAGGAAGCTGCGACTCGGCTCAGACCACTTGATATTATACCTATAAGAGTTTCTTAAACTCTTTTCTGCTCCATATATAGTAATAAATCTCATCGAAAAGATTCAAATAGGGACAAAAAAGCTTCATAATTTGTCTCAACAAATTCCATAATAGCTAACTTGCCTTGAAATTTAGTATCTGGCCCAATACCAAGGTCTTTCATGTTTTGAAGTTGGCTAATAGAGTCGTCGATATAATACCACGCCCCACGCTTGGTGATAAAACCTCCTTTTACGAGGGCATCGAACACTTCTCTTATCACCCAAATGGAACTTCCTCCCTTCTGGCCGTATTTGACGGGATATTTTACTTTTAATCCAGTCTTTTCGTTAGGAGATTTGCGGAAAATTATCCTTACCGTGTGTCCAATCGCTGGGTTAGTGTCAGACTCAGTTGTCTCTGGGTGCAAGAGAAAGTTTTCCGACTTTATTTTGGGGAGAAACTCAAGTACATAATTGGGATAATGCTTAAGGGCGTGTCCGCCAGAACCAGCTATCTGGGTATACGGCTCCGAGGACTTTCTGTTGATATCAATTTTAGACCTCCACTGGGAAATAAATATGGCCATGTGTCCTTTTACGGACAGGGGAACCCCGATTTTCTTCCACAGGGTAGAGGAAACAAGGGCCCCGCCAGCAACCTTGCCGCTTTCTTCAAACGGCTTTTTGACATCTTCTTTACGTATCAGCCCGTCAAGAGAGTCCAAAATAAAACAATAGATAAGATTATCGTCCGTCTTATCTATCACAAAATCAACTAAAAATTGAGCTATTGCCTCGTATATATTAGAGTGGAGAACAAAACAAGTATTAGGCCCCCACTCCTTGGGATTATCTACAAACTTAAGGCCACAGCGTTTTTTTATGTTATCGGTAAGGCGACCCTCCGTAGAAAAATATACGCCGCGCCCTTTCTCTGGGTGTGCGGCTAAAAAATTTCTCAAAACCTCCAAGGCCTCACTGGTTTTTCCCGTTTCGTTGGGGCCTATAAATCTATGTAAGCCTGGCCCGAACCCCCCATCCAGCGCCTCGTCTAATTCCAACGAACCACTCGATATGGTATAGGTCACGATTGTCTCGAAGTTATAATGCTCGTCTTTATGATCTTTGAGATATTTTTCTAATTTATCTAGGGCTTTACTCATTTAAAAATTCTCTGACTGTTCTCGGGGTTTTATGTATTATACGGTCTGAACCATATTTTTCACCGACAAGCTCGGGGCTCTGTTCATATTCCTTGGGTTTATATGTATGTTCCTGATAAAGATACTTGACTTTTTGGGCCATAGGACTGACCAGAAAAATAGCCATCGAGTCAAATTTATTCTTAAACGACAGGGTATTTACAAATTCGATGGGATAATTTTCTAGGAGCTTGTTCAAGAGATGCATCTCGCGGGCCCAAAAGTTTCTCTTGGCAGTCTTCGGGGTTAGGATGAGCCTCTCCACAATCCTGCGTTTATCTATTTTCACACGAACACCTTAAAAGAAGCATACCAATTTGTCAAGCTTATATTGACAGAGCCGTCTTGCGAGCAGTAACCAACTTTTCATCGGCCTCTTTTTGGTGAAAGGCAAGGTTGCCGTCAATGATAGAGAGAACCTCGTCCTTGGTATAGGGACCGTCGCCGCCATTCTTAATCTGTTTTCGCGTCTGTTGAACCCCCTTGACCAAAGCGTCTACCGTAGAGGTCGCCGCCACTCCAAATGCTGATGCCAATGACGGAATGGCTTTAACAACTGCCCCCAGCATCTGCCCAAAGATAGGGATTATCGCGGGACACAATAAAACAAGGGCTATGATGCCCCCAATCCCAAGGGTCCCCTTGGCCCAAGACCATACCTTTTCCCATGTCTTTTTTTTATGCTCTTCCTCATAGAGAATTCCCTTGTTTACCAGTTCCTCAGTACGGGCGTTGACTTCGAGTTTATTAATAAGCTTGGTCTGGCGAAATTCAGCGACGCTTTCCTCAAGGCGGGCAAGTTTTTTCTGGAGTTCTTTTATGTCCTTATCGTTTTCAGAAATAGCTAAATCAATAAAACTTTCCACAGAGATGGGTTCAATAGGCAAGCCTTCGATCATTTGATCTTGTTGTGCGAAAGAAAGAGCTAGCCTAGAGCGGGGGGTTACTATCTCCTTAGGCTCGTCCTCAAGGACTTCCACCACGGCGGTTGTCAATTGGCGGCTTTTTTCTTCACCCTGTACTGAAAGCTCTTCTTGGGTAGCCTTGGCTTCCTCATATCCTTTTGCGGAATCTGGCCAAAAGGGAATATATCTACACCCGCTCAAAAAGACAAGCGACAACAATAAAAGAGAATATTTCATTAAAAGAATTACACTTCACCGAAATCGTGTCGAACCATTATATCGACCAAGTCTTCAAAAGAATGTTTAGGGTTCCACCCCAGCTCAATTCTCGCAAGCCCACTATCTCCTTGGAGGAGATCAACTTCTGCTGGCCTATAAAAATCAGGGGAAACTTTAACAAGAACATGCCTTTCCCCCCTCTGGGGAATTTCGACAATAAATTGGGCCCCAAGGCCGCCGCCCTCCCAGTACCCATAAATACCGAGTTTAGCAAAAGCCATCTTGACAAATGTCTTCACAGAATGGGTCTCCCCAGAAGAAAGGACATAGTCCTTGATGAGGGGAGACAGAACTTGACAATTCTTTTTTTCGACCTCAAAAGGAAGAAGAATAGATCCACCAGAATAGGCGACCCCCTCCAACTGTGAGTTGTAGGCCTCTTGATGTAACATCCTCCAGATACCATCAATAAAATCTGGAGCATAACTCCAATCCCTTCGGGCGTCGATGTTGCCTATCACGAGGGGTTTCTTGATA
>Ga0307377_10009059_pt1 | contig 10012 bp, 11 predicted proteins | sample TR3MG_FD_202535 | JGI IMG/M metagenome (GOLD analysis project Ga0307377, IMG submission 202535) | Soil microbial communities from Risofladan, Vaasa, Finland - TR-3 | ecosystem: Environmental > Terrestrial > Soil > Coastal area > Acid sulfate soil | place: Finland: Risofladan, Vaasa | collected...
CTGTTTCTCGAGGGCGAGGCCGGCGTCGGCAAGACCGAGATCGCGAAAGTGCTCGCGGGCACCCTCGGGCGCAAACTGGTGCGGCTGCAGTGCTACGAGGGACTGGATATTTCCTCGGCGGTATACGAATGGAATTACCCGCGGCAGATGATAGAAATCCGCCTGGCGGAAGCGGCCGGCAAGGCAGACCGCAAGAAGCTCGGCCATGACATATTTTCCGCAGAGTTCCTGATCAAACGGCCCTTGCTGCAGGCGCTCGAAGCGAGCGCGGACGGCGCGGCGCCGGTGCTGCTGATCGACGAGCTCGATCGCACCGACGAGCCGTTCGAGGCCTATCTGCTGGAAGTGCTGTCCGACTACCAGGTGAGCATTCCCGAGCTGGGCACGATCAAGGCCGACAAGCCGCCGATCGTGATCATCACCTCCAACCGCACGCGTGAGATCCATGACGCGGTCAAGCGCCGCTGCCTGTATCACTGGGTGGACTACCCGGACGCCGCGCGTGAGCTCGACATCCTGCGCAGGAAAGCTCCCGGCGCGGCGGAACGCCTGTCGCAGGAGATCGTCGCCTTCGTGCAGCGGCTGCGCAGGATGGATCTGTTCAAGCTCCCCGGCGTCGCCGAAACCATAGACTGGAGCAAGGCGCTGGTGGCGCTGGACAAGCTCGCGCTCGATCCGGACACGGTCAACGACACGCTCGGCGCGCTGCTCAAGTACCAGGACGACATCGGCCGCGTGCGCGGCAGCGAAGCCGAGCGGCTGCTGTTCGAGGTCAAGGCGGAGATTGCCGCCGCCTGAGGCGGTAGCACGCGCACGTTCATGGAATCCCCGGCGTTCATCAAGCGTTTGTTCACCAAGGCTCCGATTGCAGGCAGCAAGGCGGACCGGCATACGCGCAAGACCGTGGCCCTGTGCCACGCCCTGCTGTCCGAGCGCGGCGAGGCCTCCGGCGCCGCGCTCGCGCGCGAGGCGCTCGTAGCCTACGGCGAGCTCTCCGGTCCGGCGCTGAAGGCGTTTTTCGATGTCCTGGCGCAGGAATTTTCCCCGGACCCGGATGCCGTCGAAGCGGCCGCCCGCGCCTACGGGCAGGATCACACGCCCGCCAGCCTGATCCGGCTGCAGCACGCGGTCGAGTCGCCGCGGCAGGAGCTGTTCCGGCGCCTGAACCTGGCCGCCGGCGGGACGGCAGCGCTGGTAGAGATGCGCCGGCGCGTATTGCGCGAACTGCGCGCCCAGTCGCACTGGGCCGGCATCGATGCCGATCTCGTTCACCTCCTCGGATCCTGGTTCAACCGCGGCTTCCTGACGCTGCAGCGCATCGACTGGCGCACCCCGGCGCTGGTGCTGGAAAAGCTCATGCAATACGAGGCGGTGCACGAGATCCAGGGCTGGCGCGACCTGCGCCGGCGGCTCGAGTCCGACCGCCGCTGCTACGCTTTTTTCCATCCGGCCCTGCCCGACGAACCCATCATTTTCATCGAGGTCGCCCTTACCAGGGGCATGAGCGCCCAGGTGCAGCCCCTGCTCGACCCCGACTCGCCGGTAGTGGAGGCGGCGGCCGCGGACAGCGCCATTTTCTACTCCATCACCAATTGCCAGGAAGGCCTGCGCGGCATCTCCTTCGGCAACTTCCTCATCAAACAGGTGGCGCAGGACCTGGGCCGCGAATTCCCGCGCCTGAAAACATTCGCCACGCTGTCGCCGATACCGGGATTCCGCAAGTGGCTCGCCGAAGCCGCCGCCACGCACAGCGAACTGGCCGAGCTGGCCGGCGCGCTGGCGGCAAAAGACTGGGTCCAGCGCGCCGGGCCGGGTGCGCGCACGCGCACCGAATTGATGCGGCTGTGCGCGTACTATCTGCAGCATGCCAAGAGCGACAGGGATCCGGCCGATGCGGTGGCGCGCTTTCATCTGGGCAACGGCGCGCGCATGGAGCGCCTCAACTGGCTCGCCGACCTGTCCGAAACGGGCATGGCGCGTTCGGCCGGTCTGATGGTCAATTACCTCTATCGCCTGAAGGATGTCGAGCACAATCACGAGGCCTATGCGAAGGAGCACCTTGTCGTGGCCTCGCCAGGACTGTCGCTGCTCGCGCGCGAGAGCCTGCTGGCGCGCGCCGCGGCCGGGCGCAGATAGGCAGCGCCATTCATTAACAAAGCTGGGCACTTCGCCCAGCTTTCGTAGTTCGTTGATCGAACGTCGGAGGGCGCAATGGGAACAACCGTGGTGATCGACAACGTCAAGGCAAGCGAATTGCCCGAGGCGTGGCGCCATAATGCGGCTCGTCGAAAAACACTTTCTCGCGCATCACCTGCAGCTCGCCGTTAGCCCGGTAAAGGTAGATCGTGCCCGAACTCAGCCGCTTTCTTGGAATCGTGATCTACATGTATTACCGCGATCACGCGCCCCCACATTTTCACGCCGAATATGCCGAGTTTGAAATTATCGTGGAAATCCAGTCTGGCGTAGTAATGGGCCAGTTCCCACGCCGGGCATTGAATCTGGTCCTGGAGTGGTATTCTATACATAGGGAAGAGCTTGTCGAAGACTGGTATCTGGCCCAAAGCAAGCAACCGTTGAAGACAATTGACCCATTGGAGTAGCGCAATGTTTCTTCACATTCTTGAAGCTCGATATGTTCGGGATTACGTGGTCTGGGTCCGCTTCAGCGATGGCACAAAGGGAGAAGCGGATCTTTCCGCTGAGTTGGTCGGTCCAATTTTTGGCCCACTGCACGATATCGAGCAATTCAAAACGTTCACCCTCGCATACCACACGCTCACATGGCCCAACGGCGCGGACTTTGCGCCCGAATTTCTTCGCGAGCGTATCGCGGTTACCGTCTAACTTTAGGTGCTGCGGACGGGGAAACCTCACCCGATAAAATGGACACCTCGACCTAACGGAAGAGGAGGTGTTCATGGCCGCACCGATTGGTCCGAAGAAGGTCCATCGCTACACGGTTGAGTTCAAGATTCAAGCGGTACGATTGTCTCTGCACCCTGACATTCAGACCCGGGATGTGGCCAATGCATTGGACATTCATCCGTTCATGCTCTCCAAGTGGAAGAAGGACTACCGCGAAGGCAAGCTCAAGCCGGCTGCCGCGGCGGCCGGCTTGGGCTTGCCGAAGGTTTTGCGAAGGCCACGATCGGATCCGGAGAAGCGCGCGTTGCAGCGCCAGGTCAAGCAACTGGAAGCAAAGGTGGAGGCGCGCACGCAAATCCGGTCGCTCGAGCGTAAGCTCGCCGCCCTGGAGGTGGAGCACGACCTTTTAAAAAAAGCCATCCGCTTCAATATCGAGCGCCGAAGGCGAAATACGAGTTAATAGCGCAGCATCGCAGCCAGTATTCGGTGGCGTTCTTGTGCAAACGCTATCGGGTGTCACGTAGCGGGTTTTACGCCTGGCCGCGGCGCAAAGGTGGCGTTCGTCAACAAGGCGATAAGGCCCTCAAGACAGTGATCAAAGAGATATACGAACAGCATCGGGGCATCTACGGCAGTCCGCGAGTGCATCGGCAGCTCAAACGCCTGGGAATTCGTTGCAGTGCCAAGCGGGTTGCCCGACTGATGGTGGAGCTTGGCCTGCGCGGAAAAGCAGGCGTGGTGGGTCGCAGTAAGGCCGGGGTATTCAAGTTCTTCAAGATGACCGCCAATCTCAGACTCAATCAACCCGCCCCGACCAGACTGAATCAGGTTTGGGTCGGCGACATCACCTACCTGCGTGTCGGTAAGCAATGGCGCTACCTTGCCACGGTGATGGATCTGTTCTCCCGGCGCATCGTGGGCTGGACCATCAGCCGTAGCCGAACGGCAACAGTGACGCTACACGCCTTAAAACGAGCGATTCTCGCGCGCAATCCCGCACCTGGCCTAATACTCCATTCTGACCGAGGGATCGAATATTCCGCCTACGGCTTTCAAGCATTTCTACACGACCGGGGATTCGCTCCCAGCATGAACCGGCCTCGTACCTGTCAGGACAATGCCCACATGGAAAGCTTCTTTCGATCCCTCAAAACAGAATTTGTTCAACGCCGAATCTTCGCGAGCGATGCGCAACTCACTGCCCAGATCGGCAGCTACATTGACCGCTTCTACAACACCAAGCGGCTTCATTCCAGTCTGGGGTACCATTCACCCGTCGAGTTCGAATGCTTGGCAAATGCCCAGCAATGTGTCCACTAAATCGGGTGAAGATCACGGGCCATCAGCACCGCGCGAGCGCGACGTCCGGCTCGTCGATGCGCTCATCGCCGCCACCGCCATCGAACACAAACTGCCTGTCGTTACCTCCAATATCAAACACTCCCAGTCGGTCAAGACACGCAGGATTGAAGCGTTCAAGCTCCACTGATTGAACGAGGCCTGCAGGAACGGGCATTGGGGGAGCCATTTCAATTTAACTCTTGTTCGGCCGGCGCCGGTTGACTCTTCGTGGCCCCATGCACGAGCCATCCCGTAGCTGGTGCCGACTAGCCGCACGCCACGACGTTAAGGCAGTGCCACTTTGAGCCGCCACAAGTGCTCTGGCCGGGGACGCGCGAGCGGCCGGATGCGGCCAGAAGCGGCCCCTGGCGTCCAAACGCCGATGCAAGAAATCATTTAACATAGACGAGCTTCGCAGGCCTTGCGAAACCTAGTCCGCGAAATGTATGCGCAGATAGTCGAGCGCTCGACGGAAGCTGTCAGCTGTATCGGCTTCCCGGTAGTTCGATGTTTTGAGGTTCCAGCCATGACCGGCATCAGGGTACTCGACGAGTTCCACCATGGCTGGAGCGCCACCTTTATGCGCTCCGTCAGCGATGTCTCTGATAGTTCCGATTAGGCAGCAATGTGCTGCGGTGAACCAAGGCTGAGCGTCCCTGACTCCCGCCAGGAGCAATGTCGGAACCATAATTTTGGAGCCAAACGCGGCCGGGTTCTGAATATCTGCCGTCACTGGATAAAAGAGCACAACGGCTGAAACCAAGTCGGACATCGTTGTCGCATTCATCAAGGCGTAACCTCCGCCCATCGAAAAACCAATTACAGCAACCTTGCCCGACATGGCATAAGGGGATTGCTGCGCGCGGGCAATGACCCCTTTTAGCTGGGCTCCAGCATCTTTGTCGGGGAAAGCATTACCGTCGAAAAGGAGCGTGTAATAACCTTGCGCGGATAGATCTTTTGCAATATAGCGATAGCGGTCGGGGCCACTATATCCCGACAGCACAATAAGCACCCTTCCTTTTCCACTCTCCGGGACGAATTCCTGTTGCGAAGGTAGGGATTCTTGGGCATTAGCCCAAGCGGCGAGAATCAAAAGAATTAAAACGAACAGACGTGCTGTTTTCATTCAAGCCTCCTGCTAAATGACCTCCCGCGCCAATTCCCTTTGGTGAACGAACGGATTAGGGCGATGGAAACCATCGCTTGCGATATTCCCGCAACGATCACGTTACTCCGTACCCGAGAATCCGTATTGACAAGAATCACGGCAAAGTCGTGGCGTTCATACCCAAGTTGGAGTCGGCAACGTGATGCCCACAGGTGCTGACGGTATGAAGCGCGGCGCCAGCTGAGCGATGGCGCTCGGGACGCAAGCCAATCGTGGAAGGCCGCTTAGTGGCGGAACCGGCCGCCGGCTCCGCGCCGGCCTGTGCGTCGGGAGATCCAAAAGCCGCCCGGACAATCGGCAAGTGTTTTTGCCGAATTTCGAAACGTCCCCAGCACGGCCACATCGACAGCGCCGCAACTTGCGCCCCGCTGAGCGTCTACAGGACAAGCGGCACCTTCATCAGCCAGCGGTGCCCATTACCTTTGCCCTGATCGGTGAGCCGGCCAAGGCTCGAACGTTACTGCACCAGTAGCACCTCGCGCCAGTGCCCATCTTCATCCTGCCAGACGCGCCCGACGCGACGCCGGCACACGCTAATCGAGCCTGGGCTTGATGCCCTTGATGTCGTCGAAGGAGACGACGCCGAGCAGGCGTTCCTCGTTGTCGGTGACCGGGATGGCGCGAAGGCCGTACCGCGCGATCATGTCCACCGCGTCCTGCAGCGTGTCATCCGGGTTCAGCGCGATCACGTTGTCGGTCATGATTTCCCCGATCGTCTGTTCCGGCTCCGCCACGATCAACTGGCGCAGATCGACCACGCCGCGCAGCGTATCCTTGCTGTCCGTGACATAGACGTACATGGTCACGTCCATTTTGCGCGCGATTTCGCGGTAGTCGTTCAGCGCATCCCTGGCCCGGGTCGATTCGGGCATCTTGACGTACTGCTGCGTCGCGAACAGCAGGACGTTCTCGTCGTGCCCCTCGATGATCTGCTGCACCATCGGCGCGCTGTCCTTGTCGATCAGCTTGAGGATCTCGTCGGCCTCCGCGGTCGGCAGGATCGCCAGGATGTCGGCAGCCTGCGCCGCACTCATGTCGTTGATGAGCTTGGCTGCGGCCTCCCTTTTCATCGCGCTGATGAGTTCGCGCTGCACCCGCGGCTCGACCTCCTCCAGGGTATCGGACGCATGCTCGGGTTCGAGCTCGCTGAAAATGGCCATGCGCTGCTGGCCGTCGAGTTCTTCCAGGATGTCGGCCAGATCGACCGGGTGGATGTCGTGCAGCTTTTCCTTCAGCACCTTGAGTTTGACGCTGCCGGAAAAGCTGCCGATATGCTCCGGCAGGGGCTGGACGTACATCCACGACACGGTCGCCATTTCATTGTGCGCGACCATGAAGTTGGCCAATTTCTTCAGCCCCAGCCGCCGCAGCAGGCGATAGCGGCTGAAATCCACTTCGCTGGCGTAGAGCCTGCCGTTTTGCAGCACCAGCTTGACGTCGTAGACGACTTCCACTTCGTGGTCGTCCATGTCCAGGATCTTCTTGTCGAGGATGTGATCCTTGAGCAGAATGGATCCGGCCGGCGGCGCCTTCTCGTAGTCTGCGGCGTCGACCACGTCGGCCACGATTTCGGTATTGGAGATCAGCGCGATCCTGTCCCAGGGCAGGAGCAGGGACGGATAGCCGAACGAGCGAGTCACGACCAGATGGGTGACTTCCGGAATCCTGCCCGTTTCGACGATCACCAGATCGTCCAGCCGCCCGATCTTTTCCGCCTTGAGATACACCCTGCGGCCCAGTATCTCCCCCAGGAAAAACTCGTTCTCGAGTGCGGCGATCATCGCGGGCTCTCCCCTCAGCTCAACAGCAGGACGAACTTGTATGCCATCAGGCATACCAGGAACAGCAGATAGACGCGCAGGAACATCAGCGCGGCCTTTACCCCGGGCGACATCCGGATTCGCGGCTCGCGATAGCGCTGATTGATCTCACCGATCTTGCGAAGCAGGCGTCTCAGGCTGGCGCGCATGGCCGCGTCCCCCTATCGGAACAGGTTCGGGAACATCACGCTGATCCCGTAGAGCGAAGACAGAAGCACGATGACAACGACGATGAATCCGCCGATCAGGTTCTGCCAGACCCCGTTGCAATAATCGCCCATCGTGTGCCGGTCGTTGAGCAGCAGGATCAGGAATACCAGCGCCGCCGGCAGCAGCGTCACCGCGACCACCTGGACGAACAAGGTGATCAACACCAGCGGCGCGCCCGGAATCAGCACCACCAGGCCGGCGGTGATCAGGGTGAAGAAATAGCTCGCGTAGAACCAGGGCGCCTGCTTGATGTTCTGGTTGAGCGAGTGCGCCCAGCCGAATATTTCGCCGAACGCCCAGGAACTCGCGAGCGAGATGCAGATGGCGCCGAGCAGACCGGCATCGAACAAGCCGATCGCCATGAAGGTGCCGATATAGCGGTCGGTCCGCATCAGGTGCTCGGCCGCCTGTCCGGCGCTGTCGATGTCGACGCCGTGCAAGGTCGTGCCAACGACGATGACGATGAAAATCGCCACCACGATGGTGAGCGCGGAGCCGAGCAGGGTGTCGAATTTTCCCCAGGGGATATCCTTCTCCTGCATGCCCTTGTCCACCACCGCGCTTTGCTGGAAGAACAGCATCCACGGCGCGATGGTGGTGCCGATGTTGGCCATCAGGAAAAAGAACAGCTGGGCGTTGAAGCCGCCGGTGAAATTCGGAATCAGCCCGTCCTTGACGATGTTCGCAAGCGACGGATGGATCATGAAGGCACCCGGGATATAAATCAGATTCAGGGCGCAGAACAGCAGCGCGATCTTCTCCCACGTCCAGTAGCGGCCGTTGAGGACGATGATGGCCATCAGCAGCACCACGCCGGTGACCGTGAGCCAGGGCGCCACGCCGAATATGCTGAGGGCCGCGGTCATGCCGATGAATTCGGTGACCAGCGTCAGCCAATCGACCAGCATCAGGTCGAGCAGCGAGAACCAGCCCCAGAACGCGCCGAAGCCGTCGAAAATCGCCTCTGCGTGGCCGCGCTTGGTGACCGCGCCAAGGCGCACCGTCATCTCCTGCACATAGTAGGCCACCGGAACCAGAAGCAGCAGGAACCAGATCAGGTGGTAGCCGTACTTGGCCCCCGTGGCCGCGTAGGTGGTGATGCCGCCGGCATCGTTGTCGGCGACCATGACCACGATGCCGGGACCGGCGATGATCAGGTAGAGCCGGATCGCCTTCCATATCTTGCGCAGCTTGTAATACAGCTTGGAGAAGAAATTCATTGCGCGAACTCTATGGGCTTTTTATCGCAACAACGGGACGACGGACGCAGCCGCCCGTAGCCGTGCATGGCAACGACTGCGCGCGAACAGGGACGCCGTATAATACCCCATGGTCGCAGGCAAATTGGCGGAAAACATCATGCATTTCGCGCGCGTGCTGCGCGCGGCGGGGCTGCCGATCGGCCCGGACCGGGTGGTCGATGCGCTGCGCGCGCTGCAGACCGCCGGTATCGAGCGGCGCGAGGATTTCTACTGGACGCTGGCCGCGGTGTTCCTGTCCAAGCACGAACAGCAGGAATTGTTCGATCAGGCTTTTCATGTCTTCTGGCGCGACCCGCAGATGCTGGAGCGCATCATGAGCCTGCTGCTGCCGCAGATCTACGGCCGCACCGGCGTGGCCGAGCAAGCCGAAGCGAGCAGGCGGCTTTCCGAGGCGCTGTACGCGAAACATGAGCAGGCCGAGGAGCAGGGACAGCAGCAGGAAGTGGAAATCGACGCCAGCCTCACCTTTTCCCAGAGCGAGTTGCTGCAGTATGCCGACTTCGAGAGCATGAGCGGCGCCGAGCTGGCGCAGGCGAAGAAATTGATCGCGCGCCTGCGACTGCCCATTCCCGAAGCGCGCACCCGCCGTTTTCGCCCCGATGCCCGCGGCGCCGGCATCGACCTGCCGGCGACGCTGCGCGCGAGCCTCCGGGGCGGGGCGCAGGTCATCGCGCTCAAACACCGCTCGCGCGTCACCCGGCATCCGCCGCTGGTCGTGCTGTGCGACATCTCCGGCTCGATGAGCCGCTACTCGCGCATGTTCCTGCATTTCCTGCACGCCATCACCAACGACCGCGACCGCGTGCACACCCTGGTGTTCGGCACGCGGCTCACCAATATCACGCGCCACCTGCGCAACCGCGACGTCGACATCGCGATGAACCGGGTGACGGCGGCGATCCAGGACTGGGCTGGGGGCACGCGCATCGGCGCCTGCCTCGCGGAATTCAACCGCAAGTGGTCGCGCCGCCTGCTCGGCCAGAATGCCGTGGTGCTGTTGATATCGGACGGCCTGGACCGCGACATCGGCGAAGGCCTCGGCGCGGAAATGGAGCGCCTGCACAAGTCCTGCCGCAAACTCGTCTGGCTCAATCCGCTGTTGCGCTACGAGGGCTTCCAGCCGCGTCCGGCGGGCGTGCGCGCGATGCTGCCGCATGTGGACGCGTTCATGCCGGTGCACAACATCGAAAGCCTGGTCGACCTGGCGCGCGAGCTCGAGCACGGCAAATGGCAGCGCCAGTCCGGTAGAATCGCCGCCTAATTTCACGAGGACGCGATGCAATGGAAATGACCGGCGAGCAGCTCATAACGGCGGCACAGGCCGAAGTCTGGCGCGGCCT
>Ga0307377_10009060_pt1 | contig 10011 bp, 6 predicted proteins | sample TR3MG_FD_202535 | JGI IMG/M metagenome (GOLD analysis project Ga0307377, IMG submission 202535) | Soil microbial communities from Risofladan, Vaasa, Finland - TR-3 | ecosystem: Environmental > Terrestrial > Soil > Coastal area > Acid sulfate soil | place: Finland: Risofladan, Vaasa | collected...
TGGATGAAAACGCGGTATTTCATCATTCACTCCCATAGCTCGCGATCCGTCGTCCTTGTGTCCACTTGTCGTCGCGTCTTCGCGTCTCCTACGTGTTCTCCATCAGCTTCGCAATCTTCCTCCTCTGTGGCCAGGATGCGGCGCCCACGAGCACGAGCCCGCGCTTGCCGGGCACGAAGCACTGCTTCATCACGCGGTTGACGTCGTCGGTGGTGACGGCCCGGAGGTGTTCGACTTCGCCGGCCGGCGTGTCGAGCTTGCCGGGCTCGGCGAGCAGCTCGCGCGCACCGAACCACTCCACCAGGTCGCCCGGGCTGTCGAGCAGAAACTCCATCTGGCAGGCAACGCGGTCCTTCACGCGGGCCAGCTCGTGCTCGGTGATGCCCTTCACGGCCAGCTCGCCGGTCACATCGAGGATGCCCTGCAGCGTCGGCACCAGCTTCGGGCTATTGGTGCTGGTCATCACGTCGATCGAGCCGACGTCTGAATACAGCGCGGCCGACGTCGAGATGTCGTAGACCAGCCCCAGCTCCTCGCGGAGCCGTGCAAACAGCTTCGAGGCCGTCCCGCCGCCCAGGATGTCGCACACCACCAGCACCGCCAGCAGGTTGGGATCGCGATACGAGCACGCCTTGTGGCACAGCTTCATGTAGCCCATCCGCGTGGGCATCTTCTTGTAGATCATGCGGGGGAAGCTGACGTTGGGGATGTATTCCGGCTCGGGAATCTGCACCTCGCCGCTGATCCCGCCAAACAGTTCCGCCACGAGCGAATCGACGTGTGCCGGGTCGAAGTTGCCCGCGATGGTCAGCACCATGTTCGACGGCACGAAGAACCGCCGGTAGTGCTCCACGATGTCGTCCCGGGTGAACCGCTTGATCGTCTCGTCGCTCCCGAGGGCGGAATAGGACGTGGATTTCGTCGGCCACATCAGGTTGTAGGAGAGCTCGTCGAGGCTCACGCTGTCGCCCGCCACGTCGAGGTACTGGCTGATCTCCTCGATGATGATCTGCTTCTCGTTCTCGAGCTCGTTGGGGTCGAAGACGGAATCGAGCAGGATGTCACTGAACATCCGCAGGCCTTCGTCGAGGTGCCGCGGGTGGACGACCAGCGAGAACTCCGAATACTCCGGCATCGTGCTCCCGTTGATGTCGCCCCCGATGTTCTCGACCGCGTCTGAGATGGCGCGGGAATTCGGGATGTGCCTGGTGCCCTTGAAGAGCATGTGCTCGACGAAATGGCTGATGCCGCTTTTTTCAGCGCTCTCGAATCGCGGGCCTGATTTCACATACAATCCCGCTGCAACCGAGTGCACCGATGGCATGTGAACTCGTATCAGGCGCAAACCGTTGGGCAGCGTGGTCTTCTGATACAGGTTGTTCATGAAATAATGGATGATGAACGATGATCGATGAACGGCGAGCAGCGAGAAGGACGTGATGGGCCTGCATCGCGGCTTGCGTCGTCGTTCACCGATTCTCGGGAATATTCACCTGTCGCGGCTTCTTCGAGGTTGCCTCCTCGCGCGACTTCTCCAACTCCTTCTGCAATTTATCGGGGGTGAGTGACTCGATGTGCCCGTCGACGCGGATTGCCAGGTGCTTGCCGTCGTGCAGCGGCTTGTGCTCCCACACCACGAGCGACTGCATTGAGAATTCCGCCGGCAGCCGGAAGTTCGCCAGGTTGAACACGAAATCGTAGCTGCACTGGATGCCGTTCGGCAGCATCCCCGGTTCCTGGTCCAGCGGGCACACCAGTATCGAGATGTCTTTCAGCAGGCCGGCATCGATCACTTCGTTGAGCGTCCTCGGGTATTGAAGGTTGAGGCTCTCCTCGAGGTCCTTGACGATGTACCTGTTGATGGCTTCGTGGATGTCGATGATGTTCTGGCGGCACTGCTCGTTGGCCGTGAGGTCGCCGGCCTTCTGCTCGCGCTGCTGAGTGATCTTCCGCTTCTCGGCGGCATCGGACAGGTACGCGCAGGCGACGCCCAGCAGGTTGAGGTCGCCGGAAATCCGGATGGCTCCGTCCTTCTCGTGTGCGGCGAGGCAGGTCGAAGCGTCGGGCGCGAGGGCATCGGCGAGCGTCGAGTTGCGGGCCTGCAGCAGTGCCGCTGCGTTGGCGAGCAGCACGGCGGCCGCGCCGTTCCTCCGCGCGTCGGCGAGCAGCGGCGATGAGCTTAGATTCGCGGGCGCGGCAGCGGCGTCGATGGCAGACGTCAGCCCGGCCTTGCCCCCTCCGACCAGCAGCGTCTTGCCGCCCAGTGCATAGACCGCATCGCCGCCGTCCGGCGCATACACGTTGTAGCCCTGGTGGCTGCTCCCCGTGAGCTTGGTCAGTGCATTCAGCTTGTCGATCGAACCCTGGAGCCGCTTCGTGTCGGGCACCTCCGCCGCGACCATCAGCGAGTCGAGGCCGAGCTTCTCGACCGGCTTCGGCATCATCACGGCGAAGTGCGGGCCGAGCGCCGCGAGGAAATCTTTGGCAGGATCCAGCCCTGCCGCGGCGAAGATGGCCTGTATCGGCTGCTCCTGCTCGGGAAACAGCGTCTTGAAAAGCTGGTTCCAGACCTGCTCGAGTTTCCTGCTCGAGAATTCAGCGTACACGGGGCAGTCGCCGGGAGCGAACGCCGCGAGGGCACCATCGCCGGGCGGACCCGACAGCACCGCCGCAAGCAGTCCTTCCACTGCCATCGAGCCTGACAGCACGTTGGCCTGCGGGTCGAGCACCGCCTGCACGAAATGGATGTCGCCGAGCGATACAAGCCCGCCCAGGAGCTTCCTGCCGGCGAGGGCGTCATCGTTCTTCGGTGCGAAGTAGACCCAGGTCCCCTCGCCGGGCCGCGTAGCGAGCGCCTGCACGAAGGCAGGATCACTGGCGAGCGAACCGGGCGTCTGGTTGCGCAGCCGCTTCAACACGTCCTGCACCAAGTCGTGCCGCGAGCCAATCACGGCATAGGTGCCGTGATAGCCGACGAATACCTGCTTGTCGAGCTCGCCCCGGTACTCCTCGATCAGGATGCCGGCGAACTCCAGCGTGTTGGCCGGCTTCGCGGTGGATTCCTCGCCGAGGAGCTTCCCGCGGGATGCCTGATCGTCGAGGACGGCGATGACGACGGGCGGCTCGTCGCCCGGCTCCGCGAACGCGAGAAGGATGGCGCGGGCGCGGCGAGCCACCTGCTGCACGTCCATCTCCCGCACGCCGAACTCGTTCGCCATCAGTTGGCAGATCGCCTCATACGCGGCGTCGCACCGCTGCGTGGCCGTCGCCTTGTCCTTCCAGACCGGCTGCGATGCGAGGGAACTGACGAACTGCTTCGGCTGCAGGATTTCGAGATACAGCGCGGTCTTCGCCGGCAGGCCGGCGGCGATCTTCTGCGTCTCCGGGAACCGGTCGATGCCCACCTTCGCGGCGGCCGCCGCGTTCACCTTGTCGGGTGCCGGGGCGGGTGTCGCCGGTTGCTGCCCGGCATCGGGACCGGTCTGCGGGCGCTCGGGCGGAACGTCCGGCGTGATCTGCGGAACCACCGTCACGCGGTCCGGCCCGGATGCCCCGGGCTTCATCCGCGGGATGATCACGAGGGCGCACACGGCAACAGCCACGACGACTGCCGCCGCCGGAATGACCACCGCCAGCCGCACGCGGCGCGGCTCCGCCGGCTTGGGGATCGGCTGCGGCTGCGCTGCTGCCGGCGATTGCCCGGCCGCTGATGCCGGTTGCGGTTCCGGCGTGGCCGGCGCGTCTGAAGGCTGCTCAGCGGCCGCCGCAGGCGCCCTGGTGCCCGCCAACTGCTGCGCCGCTGCCTGCGCCGCCGTGGGAATATCCAGCACCTCAAAACAATGCGGGCACTTCCCCTTCTTGCCGGCAAACGCGTCCGGGACTTCCAGCTCCCGCGAGCACATCTTGCACGTGATCTTGATGCTCATGGTTCAACTCACCCTGCACGGTTGTGCGAAATGCTTATACTATATTATAGACCGCGCTCAAGGGGAAATTTGAGAGTTTTCCGGCGGTGAGGCGCAGGGAAGTGTGCAAACGTCTTGTGGGCGCGGTAGGGGCGGGCTGAGTGTCTCGCGGGAATGCTGACCGACGCCGATTTCGAGATGAACTCGTGGAGCCCCTTCAATCTCGCGAGGCACGAATCGCCCGCCCTGCCCGGACCCTCCGGTGTCCGTGATTCAGGTGCACCCTCGCGCACAAACATCTCGCGTGAATTTCATGATTCTCCGTGTCGGCCAAGTCGGCAAAGGGCGGGCGATTCGGGCGTCCGGGGTTTCGGACGTCCGGCAGGCTGCGGCGTGGTGCGCGATCTCCCCGGCCCAGACGCCCTCAGCCCGCCCCTACATGCCCGCCGGCGTTCTTGGCGGATCACTGCTTGCCCAGCCACGTATCCAGCGAGCGCATGATATCGTTGTGAACCGCCTGAACGGATTGCTCGGCATTGATGACGGTGATCTGCTCGCCGCCGGCGCGCAGCAGCTCCGCAATCTCGAGGTAGTTTGTGCGGATGCTCTCGAGTTTCTCGATCTGCTCGTAGCGGTCGCGGTGGTGCCGGCCCCTGCAGATCCGGCCGAGGCAGACCTCCGGCTCCGCATCGAGCAGGAAGGTGACGTCGGGCGGCCGGCAGTGGGCGTTGAGCTGCCGCAGCCACGCGACGTCGCACTCGAGATGCTGATAGGCGAATGAGGAAAGATAATAGCGGTCGGTCACCACGTGCGAGCCGCCGTGCAGCGCCGGCTCGATCTCGTTCAGCAGGTGGTCCATGCGGTCGGCGGCAAACAGCAGCCCGTAGGTGAACTCTTCGCGGCGGCGGCCGGATTCCGGCGGCGACAGCGTGACCCTGCCGGCGAGTGCGAGCCGGATGAGCGAGCCGATCGGGCCGCGCGTCGGCTCGAACGTTGCGATGCATGGCTCGCCGCGGGCTAGCACCGCATCCCGCAGCAAACCCGATTGCGTTGTCGTGCCGGTCCCGTCGATGCCTTCCAGGGCGATGAGCTTTGCATCCATGGTCAGTCCAGGTTCTCCGTAAGTCGTTTGACGATCATTGCGGCGGCGATGAACTTCACGGTTTGATCCGGATCGCCGAGCCGCCGGGCGAGCGGGGCCAGCGCGCGCGTGGCTGCGAAGTACCGCATCCCGTTCATCGCGGCCAGCCGCACTAGCGGCACCGGATCGTCCTGCAGCCGCTCATAATATTCGAAATCCTCTCCCGGCCTCAGCGACTCCAGGTAGCCGATCGCCTGCGCCCGCACGGCGGGATCGGGGTTCCGCGTCGCGTCCTCGATTACGTCGAGGTGCTTCCACTCGTGCATCTGACACAGGGCATAGGCCGCGGCGACCTTCACGGTCGGCTCCAGGTTCAGGAGCATGTCTTGCAGTCGCGGGATCGCCGTGCCCACGCCCAGCCTGCCGAGCACGTCCGCCGCCTGCGCACGCACCTCGGGCGACGGATGGTAGGTGGCATTGTTGAGAATCCAGCCGAGCGTGGGGCCGCGGCCCCGCTGCTCCCGGAACTTCATCGCCCACACCACCCGCTCGGGAATGCCCGATTCCGCCGCCGTCCTCGTGAACTCGTCCACGCGGTCTATCCTGCCCAGCTTGAACAGGGCCTCGGCCGACGCGGTCCGCACCGGCCACTCCGGGTCGTGCTCGAGCCCGTATCGCAGGGAAGGCAGCGCGTTGAGGTTGCCGAGCTCGCCGAGGAACTTGGCCGACGTCACGCGGACCTGCGAGTCCGGGCTGCTCATCCCTGCAACGGCGGGGGCGACGGGTAGCGACCGCTCGCCAAGCGCGGCCAGCGCCAGCGCCGCACGCATTTCCACCTCGGTCGGCGTGCGTCCCGTCTCCCCGTGCTCGCGCGTCAGGAATGGCGTTATCGCGTCAGTCGCCGCGCGGCGGTCCAGCTCCCGGAGGATGTCCAATACAGCGGCCACTACCGCCGGGTCATCGTCGTGCAGCCGCTCGATTGCCAGGTTGAACGCCAGATCCGGGTCCGCGTATGATAACGCCCGCGTGGCCTGGAGCCTGGTATCTGCATTCTCGGACCTCGTGCCCTCGCGGAACGTCGCCGAGGCGATCTCCAGCAGGATCACGGGATACAACTTCCTCCGCGTCACGTTCACCAGTGCCACGTAATTCCGCCAGGCCTGCTCCACTTCCCCCTGCTGAATCAGGCCCCGGAACTCAGTCCGCCTCGCCTCCAGTTGTTCGGGCGACAATCGCCGTCCCGCGCATCCTGCCATCGCCAGTGCGAGCAGCACGATGGACAGCTTCCTCATTTTTCCTCGCCTCCTCGAAGTTTGATGGACGAAGTGGACGCAGTGGACGCAGTGGACGCAACCATCACACCACGCAGCCATCACACCACGCAGCCATCACACCACGCAGCCACCACACGATCGTTCCACGCCCCCGCTGTCCGCCTCATGTTTCCACCATCGCAATCGCCTGCTTCGGACACAGGTGCACACACAGGCCGCAGCCGTCGCAGCGGGGGGTGATCCTGGCTTTCTTGCCGTGCATCTCCGCCGCGAAGTGGATGCATGCCGCCGCGCACGTGCCGCAGCCGCTGCATGAATCTTCGTCAACCCGCGCCACCTGGTGATGCTTTCGGTTCACCTGGTCTGTGTTTAGGATGCTGGAACCTGACACCTTGCCGCGGAAATCGGCGAGCCGCTCGTAGCCCTTGGCCGCCATCCACTGCGAGAGGCCCGCGTTCAGCCCGTCGATCACGTTGTAGCCGCACAGGTAGATGGCGGTGCAAACCTGCACGTTCGCCGCCCCGGCCAGCAGGTATTTCACCACGTCGTCGGCCGACGCCACGCCGCCGCTGGCCGAGATCTCCAGCGACGTCTGCGGCGAGATCTCGCTGATCCAGCGCAGCGGATATGAGATCGCCCACGGGCCGCCGTGCCCCGCGTATGCCCCATGCATGATCGGCCGCTCCGCGTCGATGTCGATATCCAGCCCGGTGAGGCGGTTGAAGATGACCACCCCGTTCACCCGCCGCTTCTCGATCTCCTTCACCACCTGCAGCGGCGTGGTGAGCTGCGGGCCGAGCTTCACCATCAGCGGCACCGCCACGGCCGACCGCACCACGTCCACCGCGTGCAAGAGGTTGTCCACCACCTGCCCGCCCGAAAACGTGATCGAGCTGTGCGGGCACGAGATGTTCAGCTCGATGGCGGGCGCCCCGGCCTGCTCCATCGCCTTCGCGTAGGCCGCCCAGCCGGCGTCGCTGAAGCAGTTGATGCTCGGGATCACGGGAATGCCGATCTCGCGGCGGGCGCGCTCCACCTCCTGCGCGTAGCGGTCCGGCCCCCAGACGCTCGCCTGCTCGTAGGAATACAGCGTGAAGGTCCGGTGTTGCTTGATGTTGTGGCGCAGGATGGCGAACCGGGGCGTCGGCGCGATGCGGCAGACTTCCTTCTCGAACAGCGATTTCATCACAATGGCGCCCGCACCCGCCGCCTCCGCCAGCTTCATCTGCTCGACGTTCTCCGACGCCCCCGACGACGCGACCACCACCGGGCTTTTCAGCGTCAGCCCTGCATACGATGCTTCCAGATTCGGCATATCAACCCCAGATACAAGATCCGTTCGTGTTTTCGAGCGCCTTTTTCGACACGAAGACACGAAGAAGAAAGAAGGCTCGCTGGTCAGAATTATAGTGCGCGCCGCGTGCAACCGCAACTGGATTTTGCCGTTGATCGTTGGCTGTTGGCTGTTGACTGTTGGACGTTGGACGTTCGACGTTGGACGTTCGACGTTCGACGTTGGACGTTCGATGTTCAATGTTCGATGCTCGATGCTCGTCCTTCGTCCTTCGTCGTTCATCGTTCATCGTTCTCCTTCCTCCCGTTTCCTCCATTCCGCACTTTCCTATACAGCAGCCCGTATTCCAGGCTGTCCACCAATGCCTGCCAGCTCGCTTCGATAATATTCTCCGACACGCCGACGGTGCCCCACAACGTCTCGTTGTCGGTGGATTCGATGAGCACGCGCACCTTGCTGGCGGTGCCCGCGTGCTCGTCGAGGACGCGCACCTTGTAGTCGGTGAGGCGGATGTTTTTGATCTCGGGATAGAGCTGCTCGAGCGCCTTGCGGAGTGCGGCGTCGAGTGCCGCCACCGGGCCGTCGCCTTCCGCCGCCGTGTGAACTTCCATCTCCTCCAGCCCGATCTTGATCGTCGCTTCCGACTCCGTCGTGCCGTCGCCCCGCCCGTCGACGATGATGCGGAACCCCACCCGGTGAAACAGCTCGCGGTGCTTCCGGAAGGCCTTCATCAGGAGCAACTGGAACGACGCGTCGGCTCCCTCGAACAGGTAGCCCTGCAGCTCGCGCTGGCGAAGCTCATGGAAGAGCTGCTGGATTTCCGGCGAGTCCTTGCTCACGTTCGGGTCGTATTCGCGGGCCTTGTCGAGCAGCAGGCTCCGGCCGGCGAGCTCCGACAGCAGCAGCCGCCGGGAATTGCCCACCAGCGCCGGGTCTATGTGCTCGTATGTTCGCGGCTGCTTCTCCACGGCATCGATGTGCATGCCGCCCTTGTGTGCGAAGGCCGAGCTTCCCACGAAGGGCTGGCGCGAGTCGTGGGCCTGGTTCGCGATCTCGGCCACGTACAATGACAGCTCGGTGAGCTTGCGCAGGTTGCCCTCGGGCAGGCACCGCTTGTGCATTTTCAGCTCGATGTTCGGGATGATCACGCACAGGTTGGCGTTGCCGCACCGCTCGCCGTAGCCGTTGATGGTGCCCTGCACCTGGGTGGCGCCCAGCCGCACTGCTGCCAGCGAGTTTGCCACCCCCACGCCGCTGTCGTTGTGCGCGTGAATGCCCAGCGGCAGCTTCACCCTGGCACGCGCGACCTGCATGACTTCCACGAGTTCCCATGGAAGCGTGCCGCCGTCGGTATCGCACAGCACCACCCAATCAGCTCCGCCGCGTTCGGCCGCCGCAAGCGCCTGAAGGGCGTAGTCGGCGTTGTCCTTGTAGCCGTCGAAAAAATGCTCGGCGTCGAAGATCACCTCCAGCCCCGCGGCCTTCAGGAACGCCACCGATTCCTCGATCATCCCCAGGTTGGTCTCGGGCGAAGTCTTCAGCACCTCGCGGACATGCAAGTCCCAGCTCTTGCCAAAGATGGTGGCGGTCCGCACGCCGGACTCGGCGAGCTCGCGCAGCGCGGGGTCTTCGTCGGCGCGCATCGTCGCACGGCGCGTGCTGCCGAACGCCGCCAGCCGGGCGTGCTTCAGCGGATCCTGCCGAAGCAGCCGGAAGAACTCGCGGTCTTTCGGGTTGGAGCCGGGAAACCCGCCCTCGATGTAGTCGATGCCCAGCGCGTCCAGCCGCCGGGCGATCAGGAGCTTGTCCTCGACCGACAGCGACACACCTTCGCCCTGGGCACCGTCCCGCAACGTTGCATCGTAGATTCTCACCCGGTCCATTGTCATTCTCCCATAAGGGCGGGCAACGATGACCGCTGCGGTCGTACGAAGACTCGACCCGCCCGTACACGTGCGAACGCACCAAAAAACAAAAAGGCCGCGGACAGCAAGCTCCGCGGCCGGTGCAAACAAAATCAGCCGCGAGGCTCGTCACGCCCGCGGCCGCCAGTCGATCCGGATCACGCCGAACGTCAGCGGTTCGCGGGCCAGCTAATGGCGATGGCCGCGATTCTCGCTATCCGACGTATGGCGATGATCCGATTACGGTTCATTGGTTTGCCCTGGAAATCATCCCTCTCTATTATCTGGAAATCATCCTTCTCTATTATTATGCACCATTGAGCGGCGGATGTCAAGTCATTTTTCCCGCTTGCCGTTTTTCCTGCAACTCCGCATCCTTGTTCCCTGTTCCCTGTTCCTTGTTCATTCATCCGTCCTCTCTACTTCTCTTCCCTCTTCGTTCCAGGGCGAAGAACAGGGATTGGGGAATAAGAAACTATCTCAAAACATCCAACAGGATCATCATGTAGGGGCACACGGCGTGTGCCCCCGGGGCGGACGCCGTCCGCCCCTA
>Ga0307377_10009062_pt1 | contig 10010 bp, 5 predicted proteins | sample TR3MG_FD_202535 | JGI IMG/M metagenome (GOLD analysis project Ga0307377, IMG submission 202535) | Soil microbial communities from Risofladan, Vaasa, Finland - TR-3 | ecosystem: Environmental > Terrestrial > Soil > Coastal area > Acid sulfate soil | place: Finland: Risofladan, Vaasa | collected...
TCGGCCTGGCTGGTGTTGCCGCCGGAAAGATTGCCGTAGTTGCCGAAGTAGAAATTGGCGGCGGCGCCCTTCTGCGAACGCTTGGTGATGATGTTGACCACGCCGGCCATCGCGTCGGAACCGTACAGGGCGGACGCGCCATCCTGCAGGATCTCGATGCGATCGATGATGCTGGCCGGGATGGTGTTCAGATCCACCGCCGACGACACGCCCGAAGCGGAGCTTTCATCCACCCAGCGGATGCCGTCGACCAGGATCAGCACGCGCTTGGCGCCAAGATTGCGCAGGTCGAGCGTGGCCGAACCGGAACCGACGCCGCTGCCGTCCGGCGGAAAACCGAAGTTGCCGGCCGAATTGAACTTGGTGTTGAGCGCCGAACCGGACGAGCTCAGCTGCTGCAGGATGTCGCCGATGCTGGTCAGGCCGGTCTTGGCGATATCCGCCGAACTGATCGTGATCACCGGCACCTGGGTGGCCATGTCCGCACCCTTGATGCGCGAGCCGGTGACCTCGACGGCTTGCAGGTTGGTTGTCGACTTGGCGTTTGCCGGTGGCGGTTGCTGGCTCTGCGCGTGTGCGACCGACGCGCCCAGCGAGATGCTGGCGAGGAGTGCGCTGGACAGGGCCAGGGCAAGCCGGTTGTGAGGCAATGGACGGTGCATGAAGGTTCCCCATTTTTTTGATTGGTGATGCCGGAGACTCATGGCGACTGCGCTTCTCGAGTTGACGCATCCTTCTGTTTGAGTGCTTGGCGTTCCTTGCTCCAAAGGCACGCTTGTCGTCATGAGCGGTGACAGGTGCCCTGCGGCAAAGGCAGGCACGTTGACCTGGCGGCTCCCGACGCCGGTCGCCAGCACGCTGGCGATTTGTTAATTAATCGGAAGTGCGCAGGCCGGCATGGAGCATCCCACGAGCACGCGAAAAAAAACAGCGTCGAGGCGCTGTTTTTTTTAACACAAATAACCCGGTATCTTAATCAACGTCTTGACGGGAGTAGCGCTGCTGCAAAAACGCGAACAGCGCGCGCATTCCCATCGCTTCGCCACCGCGCGGCCGGCCGGGACGGTCGGTGTCGTTCCAGGCGTAGGTGTCCAGATGCAGCCAGGCGATCGCATCGGGAACGAAGCGCTCCAGATACAGCGCCGCGGTGATTGCGCCGGCATGGCGCGAGGGGCCGGCATTGGCGAAGTCGGCCAGCTGGGACTCCAGCAACTTGCGGTACGGGCGCCACAGCGGCAGTTGCCACAACGGGTCATGCACCGCACGGCCGGCGGCCAGCACGGCACTGGCCAGTTCGTTCCGATTGGCAAACAGCGCCGGTAGATCCGGCCCCAGCGCCACCCGTGCGGCACCGGTGAGGGTGGCGAAATCGACGATCAGGTCGGGCTGCTGTTCGGCGCCGTAGCTGAGCGCGTCGCACAGCACCAGACGCCCCTCGGCATCAGTGTTGTCGATCTCCACGGTGAGGCCGGCGCGGGTGGTGATCACGTCGCCCGGGCGCAGCGCGTTGCCGGCCAGCGCATTTTCCACCGCCGGCACCAGCAGGGTCAGGCGCACCGGCAGCTGCGCCTGCATGATCAGCCCGGCCAGTGCGATCGCGTGGGCGGCGCCGCCCATGTCCTTCTTCATGTTGCGCATGCCGTCGGCGGACTTGATGTCGAGACCGCCACTGTCGAAGCACACGCCCTTGCCGATCAGCACCAGCTTCGGATGGGATGCCTTGCCCCAGGTCAGCTCGATCAGGCGCGGCGCCCGATGGCTGGCGCGGCCGACCGCATGGATGGTGGGGAAATTGGCTTCGAGCAGTTCGTCGCCCGCCCAGCCACGCACCTTCGCCTTGTGTGTCTTGCCCAGCTGCTTGATCGCCTGGGCCAGCTGCTGCGGCCCCATGTCCTCGGTCGGCGTGTTGACCAGGTCGCGCACCAGGGCGGTGGCCTGCACCAGCGGCAGCAGCTGCCGCAGGTCGGCGGCGGAAACGGCAAGCCGTGCCGGTGCGCGGGTGGGCTTGCGATAGCGGCTGAATTGGTAGGCGCCCAGCGCCCAGCCCAGAGCGGCCTGCAGCGGATCGGTCAGCACGCTTTCGGCGGCAAGGTGATAGCTCGCCTCGGGCAGGGTGCCGGGCAGGGTGCCGGGCAGGGCGGCCAGCGCCCCTAGTGCATCTTGCGGATCGACGCCGACCAGCACGCGCTCCAGCTTGCCGTGGCTGTCGGCGAGCAGCGCAAACGTGCCGGCGGCGGCCTGGAAGCCGCTCTCGCCCAGCCAGCGTCGCTGCGCGGCGGTCAGTCGCCGGCGCGTGGCGACGAAATGCGCCGCGTCGGTGGTCTCGATGGCAATGCTGTGGCGGTCGCCGGGTTGGCGTTCGATCAGGACGGACATGCGGTTTCCTCAGCTGCGTGCGGCGGTGTGTGGTGCCGGAGGCGTCACGTTGGCGACCGCCAATGATGCACCCTTTGCCGTGCTACTGCCTATGTGCGGCGGGCTGTGCTTCGAGCCAGTCGGCCAGCGCCGTCATGTCGGGTAGATCCAGTTCGGGCGGCGGGCCCAGCGCAGCTGGCCAGGGTTCGCCGCAGCGATTGATCCAGGCGGTGCGCAGCCCGGCCGCACGGGCGCCGGCGATGTCCATCAGCGGATCGTCGCCGGCGTGCAGGATCGCCGCGGGGACTACGCCCAACCGCTCGGCGGCGGCCAGAAAGATCTGCGGGTCCGGCTTGGCCGCGCCGGTATCGCGCGCGCTGATGTGATGGCTGAAGTGCTGCCGGATGCCGATACGCTGCAGATCGGCATTGCCGTTGGTCAGGCTGGCCAGTGGCCAGCGGGCGGCAATCCGCTGCAGTGCCGGCAGGCTGTCCGGATACAGCTCCACGGTGTTGCGCGCCGCGAAGTAGATTTCCCACAAGGCGTCCACCGGCGCCGTCGCGATGCCGCAGGCGGCAAAGGCGTGATGCAGGGTGAGCTGGCGCTGCGCGGTGACATCATGGGCCAGGTCGTGCCGTTCGCTGGCGATCCGTGCGCGCAACTCGCGCATGGCCGTGACCGGCCAGACACGGGCGACGTCGGGATGATGGCGCCGCAGCCACGCATCGACCGCATGGTCGGCGCGTTCCAGCGCCGGTGCCACCGGCCACAGGGTGTCGTCCAGATCGATCGTGAGCGCGAGTATCCGCACGTCACTCCGCCGCTCAGTCGCGGCTGAGCCGCAACCACTGGCCCGGTCTGAGGCGGTTGCCGGTGAGATGGTTCCAGTCGCGCAAGCGAGCCACGTCCAGGTCATGCTTGCGGGCGATCGATGCCAGCGTGTCGCCCTTGGCCACCCGATAGGTCTTGCCGCCGCGATCGGCGCGGCGCGTGGCCGTATCGGCATCCACCGTGACCCTGCTGAAATCCGCGCCATTGGCTTTCGGGTCGTTGACCGTGGTGGCTGCACCGCGTGCGTGCGCCAGACTGCTGACGCTCATGCCGGCGACGCTGCCGCTGACGCCGCTCAGCCGGGTTTTTTCGTTCACCGGCGCGGCAGCCGCCGCCTGATCCTTCGCCTGGCGGCGCTCCAGTGCGCGCCGCGCGGCCAGCGTGTCCGGCGAGGTGGGGGCGACCGCAACGCGATCGGCATAGGTTGCCCCCGGCGCGGAAATCGGCGTGGCAGCAGGTGCGATATGGCTGGCCCTGGCACCGACTTCGGCGAGAATCCGGCTGCGCCGCGAGCGGTCCATCGAGGCCAGCGCGCTGCCATCCTGGAATGGCAGTACCGCATGCTGGCGCAGCGCGGCCTTGGCCGGCGCGGTCCGCGCGAAGTCGACGAATGCCTGTGCCTCGGCGGCCTTCGATCCGTGCGGGTTGGTGACCAGATACAGCGGGCTGTACAGCACGTAGCTGCCATCGGCGAGGTTGGCCACGGAGGGCGCGACGCCGTTGATCGCCAGCGCCTTGAGCTTCGGGTTGCCGCGGATGTCGCTCAGCGTGGAGGCACCCAGGCCGTTGGGATTCAAGGCCACCCCGTCTTCGAGCTTGCGTGTGTTGACATACAGTCGTGGCGCGGCGACCGGCTGGTTGCCGCGGCCGAACAGCAGCTGGCGCAGGCTGAACTCCACGCCGTCGCCGGGGCTGGCCACCGCGTAGACGTCGATCGGTGCATTGCGACCGCCGACTTCGCTCCAGTTGTGGATCCTTCCGTAATAGATGTCGTGCACCTGTTTCAGGGTAAGGCTGCGCACCGGATTGGACGCGTTGGTGATCATCACCAGCGCATCCCAGGCCACCGGGGTGAAGATCAGATTCGCATCCTCGGCGCTGCCGTCGGAAGCGCGCGCGCTGCCGGCCACATCCGCCTGGCCGCTGACCACCGCGTCGATGCCGGACGCGGTGTTGAACGGCTGCACTTCGACATGGCCGTGGCCGGCCCTCTCCCAGACCGGCGCCACCTCGCTGACGACGCTGCGTGCGGTGACATCGTCGCCACGCCAGATCAGGCCGGAGCCGTGCGCGGCATGCGTATGACTGCCGGCGAATGCGGCGGTGGAAAGGCACGCCCCGATCAGGGCGGCGGACAGCAGGGCGGAGTGACGTGCGGACATGTGGTGGGAAACCCCGGCAGAACTTGTGGATGACGGTGCGAGCCTGGCGCAGGCTGCGGCATGTCGCCGTGAAGCGCACAGCTTATTGCATCGACCTGAACCTCGAACATCAAGCATTTTCATGCCTTTGCGCCGGGCCGGGCGCCAAGTTGTGAGCCGGCGCACGGCCACAGGGCCGACCAGCACACGCCAGCAGCCTGTCGGACTCTGGTGGTCGAGGCGAGAATGCGGCTGTGCGGGGACAGATTTTCGACGGTTTCGCCGGCCCATGGTAGTTCCCCGGGCCGGGAGCCGGCGGAAATAGGGGCCGCACCGCCGCATTTTCTGCCCGACCGATCAAAGTCCGCCAGGCGGTCAATTGATGACGACATAGCGCGAGCCGTCGGCATTGGCCACCACCAGCACCAGCGGGTCCGGTCGCACGCCGGCCAGTCCGCGCAGCATGCGCAGGTTGCTGATGCGCTGGTTGCCGACGCCGATGACGACATCGTCGGTGGTGAGCCCGGCGCGGGCGGCATGGCTGCCCGCCTGCACCGAACTGACCGCCACGCCGTCGAGGCCCTGGTTGCGCTGATCCTGGCTCAGATCGCTGAAGCGCACGCCGCGCAGGCGCGGATCGAGCTGGCCACCGTCGAGGCTGGCCCGCTTTTCCGCGCTCAGGGTGGCGCTGATTTCGCGCACTTGGCCGGCACGCAGCACGCCCAGCCGCACCGTGCTGCCCAGCGGCAGCAGGCCCTCGGCATTGCGCAGCTGCTGCTCGCTGCGCAGCGGCTTGCCGTCGAGCGTGGTCAGCACGTCGCCCGGCTGCAGGCCGGCACGTGCGGCGGCCGAGCCGTCGCTGACGCCGGTCACCGCCACACCATCGCTGTCCTTGAGCCCGAGCAGCCTGGCGATGCGCGGCGTGATCGTCTGCGTCTGCACGCCCAGGCTGCCGCGCAACACCTTGCCGTGCGCCAGCAGTTGCGTCATCACCTCGCTGGTGAGATTGCTGGGGATCGCAAAGCCGATGCCGACATTGCCGCCCGAGGGCGAGAGGATCATCGTGTTGATGCCGACCAGCTGGCCGCGCAGGTTGACCAGTGCGCCGCCGGAATTGCCCGGGTTGATCGAGGCATCGGTCTGGATGAAATTCTGGTAGCTCGACTCGCCCAGGCCCGAACGGCCCAGCGCGGAGACGATGCCGGAGGTCACCGTCTGGCCGAGCCCGAACGGGTCGCCCACCGCCACCACGTAGTCGCCGACGCGCAACTGGCTGGAATCGGCCAGCGGCAACGCCTGCAGATGGTCGGCCGGAATCTGCACCACGGCCACATCGGTGTCCGGATCGGTGCCGATCAACTTGCCCTTGAAGCTGCGCCCGTCCTGCAGCGTCACGCGGATGTCGTCGGCACCGCCGACCACGTGATTGTTGGTCAGCACATACCCCTTGGCCGCATCCACGATCACGCCCGAGCCCAGGCTTTGCTCCACCCGTTCCTGCGGGGTGGCGGGCAGGCCAAAGAACTGGCGCACGATCGGGTCGTCGAAATACGGGTCGCGCACGCGCACCCGGGTCTTGGTGGAGATGTTCACTACCGTCGGCGTCACATGCTGCAGCATCGGTGCCAGCGACGGCATCGACTGGTTGCCGATGGCGGGCGGCATGGCGGCACGGCTGGCGCCTGGCAGGCTGCCGATGAAAACGGCAACCAGCAAACCGGTCAACCAGTGCGGGAAGCGGTGGTGGCATCGCGACATGAGGGTCCTCCTGGGCAATCGCTGCGGTGCCCGTTCGACCAGACGCAGGCGCCGCGGTTCATTTCGGCAATGAGTGTCCTGACACTTTACATCCGGCGCCGTCGGGGGTACCTTGCTTCACCGATCACAACCACAACATCTTGTGTTCGAAAGCGGGCGCCAAGACAAGCACTGGTGCCGTGCATCGTACTCTTTAAGGGGGGGGCGTTGTCGTCGGGCATGCTGCGGAGCTTCGGTCGGAGGGCAACCCTCACGACGGGTCGTTCGCCGCAAAAACACATGACACGTCGTTGAATACGGCGTCATCATCAAATAAGAACAAGGGGTCCGCAGGACCCTGCCGGGAGGTCAGGAAGCCGATGAGCACAGCACGTGCACCAGCCAACAATTCAGCCAAGAACCGTGACGCCGTGGAAATTCCGTTGCAGCCCGCGTCGCTGGATATCTGGGACAAGAAGTACCGCCTGAAGGCGAAATCAGGCGAGCCGGTCGATGCCACCATCGACGAAACCTACCAGCGGGTGGCGCGCGCGCTGTCCGAGGTCGAGGCCACCGACGAGTTGCGCAAACACTGGTACGAGCGTTTCCTGTGGGCGCTGCGCCGTGGCGCGATTCCCGCCGGCCGGATCACCTCCAACGCCGGCGCGCTGGCACACAAGCCGGCCACCTCCACCATCAACTGCACCGTGTCCGGCACCATCCGCGACTCGATGGACGACATCCTGGAGAAGGTCCACGAGGCTGGGCTTACGTTGAAGGCGGGATGCGGAATCGGGTATGAATTTTCCACGCTGCGCCCGCGCGGCGCGTACGTTTCCGGCGCCGGCGCGTACACCTCCGGCCCGCTGTCGTTCATGGATATCTACGACAAGATGTGCTTCACCGTGTCCTCCGCCGGCGGCCGTCGCGGTGCGCAGATGGGCACGTTCGACATCGCCCATCCCGACGTCAAGGAATTCATCCGCGCCAAGCGCGAGGACGGACGGCTGCGCCAGTTCAACCTCAGCCTGCTGATCACCGACGCCTTCATGGACGCGGTCGAGAACGACCAGGACTGGCCGCTGGTGTTCCCGGTACACGTCAAGGAAAAAGACGAGATCGACGTCGACGATCCGTCGAAAGTGGTGTGGCGCGAATGGCCCACCCACGAGAACTACGTCGACCGCGAGGACGGCCTGGTCGCCTGCAAGATCTACGGCCACATCCGCGCGCGGCACCTGTGGGACATGATCATGGTGTCCACCTACGACTACGCCGAGCCCGGGTTCATCCTGATCGACAAGGTCAACGAGATGAACAACAACTGGTGGTGCGAGCACATCCGCGCGACCAACCCGTGCGTCACGGCCGATACGCGGCTGGCGACGCAATACGGCATGGTACCGATTGGAGAGCTCCACGCCACCGCCATGCCACTGAATGTGTCCGTTGATCGCCGCTCGCTGGAGCTGGAAGGCCGCGGTGTGGAAACGCGGCCAGCGAAACCCGCCTTCATGACCGCTCCTCGCGCGCCGGTCTACCGGGTAACGACCGAGGACGGCTACGAGATCAAGGCCACCGAATGGCATGACTTCTACGTAGAGCGCGGCAAGATCAAACTGCGCGACCTGAAAGTCGGCGATCGCATGCTGGTGCAATCGGGCAAGGGCCAGTTTGGCCAGCAGGGCAGCGAGGACCTCGGCCTGCTCCTGGGTTTGATCGCTGGCGACGGCCATTTCACCAATCGCGGCAAAGACCAGCAGGCGGCCATCGTCAGCCTGTGGGGCGAGGAACGCGCTCTGGCCGACCGTGTCGCCACCTACATCAACACGCTCATCGCTCACACGGCCCATGGCGACGTGCGCCAGTACAAGGTGTCACCGGTGGCTGTGCCCGAGCGCAACCATGTTTTCATCCGCTCGGTGTTGCTGGCGCGGTTGCTGGAGCATTACGGTTTCAGCGCCGCCACCAAGCTGCGCGTGCCCGAGGTGGTCTGGCGTGGAAGCGAGGCCTGCGTCAAGGGCTACCTGCGCGCGCTGTTCCAGTGCGATGGCACGGTCAACGTCTCCGGTCGCAGCCAGAGCTGTTCGGTGCGCTTGGCCTCCAGCCAGCCCGATCTGCTCAGGGATGTGCAGATGCTGCTGGCGAACCTCGGCGTGTTCTGCCGGGTCAAGAAGCGCCGCGCTGCAGGCATGCGCGAGCTTCCCGACGGACATGGTGGTGCGCGTGCTTATGCTTGCTCTGCCGACCACGAATTGATCATAGACGGCGAATCGCGCGAGCGCTTCATGGATGAGGTCGGCTTTCTGTTGCCCATCAAGACGCAGCGTTACCTTGATTGGCGCGAAGGGAAGGCGCTCTACAAAACACAACGGTTTACCTCAAAGATCGCCAGCATTGAATACGTCGGTGAAGAGGCGGTGTTCGATACCACCCAGCCTGATCACAACGCGGTGATCTTCAACGGCCTGGTCACCGGGCAATGCGGCGAGCAGCCCTTGCCGCCGTACGGCTCGTGCCTGCTCGGCTCGATCAACCTGACCACCTTCGTGCGCGACCCGTTCGGCCCCAAGGCGCGCTTCGACTGGGACGAATACCGCGAGGTGGTCAAGGTGTTCACCCGCATGCTCGACAACGTGGTCGAGATCAACGGCCTGCCGCTGGAGCAGCAGCGCAACGAGATCATGTCCAAGCGCCGCCACGGCATGGGCTTTCTCGGCCTCGGTTCCACCGTGACCATGCTCAAGCACCGCTACGGCAGCGCCGAGGCGGTGGCATTCACTGACGAGGTCTCGCGCGAGATGGCCCTGGCCGGCTGGGAAATGGCGCTGGATCTGGCCAAGGAGAAAGGCCCCGCACCGATCCTGCAGAAGGATTTCACCGTCACCGGCGACATGCTGCGCAAGCGCCCTGAAATGGTCACCGACGGCTACCAGGTCGGCGACTCCATCCCCGGCCGCGTGCTGCACGCGAAATACAGCCGCTACATGCAGCGCATCGCCACGGTGGCGCCGAACCTGGTGGCGCAACTGGCCGAAACCGGCGCGCGCTTCACCCACCACAGCTCGATCGCGCCCACCGGCACCATCTCGCTGTCGCTGGCCAACAACGCCAGCAACGGCATCGAGCCAAGCTTTGCCCACAGCTATTCGCGCAACGTGATTCGCGAGGGCAAGAAATCCAAGGAAAAGATCGAGGTGCTCAGCTACGAGCTGCTGGCCTACCGCGCCCTGATCAACGCCGATGCCAAGGTGTCGACCGACGACCCGGCCAACAAGCTGCCGGACTACTTCGTCTCCGCCGACGACATCGGCCCGAAAGAGCATGTCGACATCCAGGCAGCCTCGCAGAAATGGATCGACTCGTCGATCTCCAAGACCGCGAACGTGCCCACCGACTACCCCTACGAAGACTTCAAGGACATCTACTTCTACGCCTACAAACAGGGGCTGAAGGGGTGCACCACCTTCCGTTTCAACCCGGCTGCGTTCCAGGGCGTGCTGGTCAAGGATTCCGATCTTGAAAGCACCCTCTACCGCTTCGAGCTGGAAGACGGTAGCGTTGTCGAACTGAAAGGCAATGAGCAGGTGGAGTACGACGGCGAAATGCACTCCGCCGCCAATCTCTTCGATGCCTTGAAGGAAGGTTACTACGGCAAGTTCTGACCATCATCGGAGGGGAAAACGCATGTCGATCGATCTCGAAACAGAAGCGAACAGCAACGCC
>Ga0307377_10009063_pt1 | contig 10010 bp, 20 predicted proteins | sample TR3MG_FD_202535 | JGI IMG/M metagenome (GOLD analysis project Ga0307377, IMG submission 202535) | Soil microbial communities from Risofladan, Vaasa, Finland - TR-3 | ecosystem: Environmental > Terrestrial > Soil > Coastal area > Acid sulfate soil | place: Finland: Risofladan, Vaasa | collected...
TTGTTCTGAATTTGTCACAAGGATATAAATCTTGTTCTTTTCTTTTATCAAGTGCATAGCAGAGTGTGATATTTATAGTTACTGTCAATTGAGTAGTCTGAGAATCTATTTCCAGATTTATCTGTAACAAAAACAGCGCTCTCTCCATCATCTCCAAATTGAGCAGATATTTCATTGTATGATGTATAGTCTGGGATTTTGGGATACTCTTGCATAAAAAATATTCTTGATGTAAACAATGGATTGCATATTCCTAATATGTTTATCATATCACCCACCTCTGTTTCAGCACACTCAAAGCCCTCAAATGGTATATTTTTTTTTACATAATTTACCTTTTTTTCTAAGTCTTCATTTAGTTTAACTCCGACAAGGATATGCCTTGACTCACAATTATTCCTTTTTTGTGAGCCTATTGTAAAATCAACAGAACCTTCGTATGGGGCAATCAGCTCAACTTCTTCTACGCTCTTTATGTCTCCATTTATGTACATGCATGGATAGTAAACACTTTTAAAGCGCCCTGGATTTCCCATGACGATATTATGAATACGACACATGCATTGCCCACTTCTATGACCTACATGCATCGCTATATCCAGACCCTTTCTGTTATTAAGAAATTCGTTAACACTCTTAAAGTTCCAATGGCTAAGTCCGCTAACAACGAAGTATTTTATATTTTTGTTTAATTTTGCCTGCATAACTTAACATAAAAGGGTGTAATATTTAAAATGTTCATCGTATGAGAAGTGCTCAACATCCCAGCGATTTTTTGCGTGACCAAGGAATTCAGAGCCAATGTTAAGGCTCATCTTTGGTTCATTAAAATATCCAAGAGCATCTCTCTTGGGTATATTCATTATTAGCCCAACCTTGTCGAAATCATCCATTGTTATTTTATAGGTGTGGTGAGTTATATTTCGGTTAAAGGTCTCCTCTGCGTGCTCTTTATTGATAAGGATGCCCACGAGGTACTTCTTCTCCTCTCGCTTGATTGTGGAGCTTCCCAGGGTGAACTGAACGGAGTTTTGGTAGCAAGTGTGGTCAATAACTTCCTCAAGGTACATAATCTTGATTGGCAGTTGATAGTGTGTTGCACCAAGGGCGATTGAATCTATTATCCCTCTCGCTGGAAAGTGGTGGATTGATTGTGGCATGAATAGGTCGAGGATGACATATTCTTCACTGTCCTTGAATTTATTGAGGTATAAAACCTTACTTCTAAGACTTGTTTCATAATCGAAACCAAAGTCATTTTTTTCCCTAAGAATGAAGTAGAACCAGTCCTTATTTTTAATTGGCTTCATTATTTCCCATAATTAATTGTCTCACTGCGAATGTAGCGATTAATTATGAGATGTGCAAATTCTAAGTTTAGAAATTCTTAGTGGAAAATATTTAACAAAAAGAGTGTTATAGTGGAAAATATTTAACGAATAAAGTTAAAAACGTGGTTATAGTGGAAAATTTTTGCGTAACGTTCCGCTGCGCTAAAAAATTTTTATCGGAATCCTACTCTAATTATATTTAACAGGGTTTAGAAATCTTTTAGTCCATGGCATCTACATCCTCTTGAGTAATCTCAAGGCAGTTGAATTTGTCCATGCAATCTTCAAGAAAGACTTGAAGGAATGGTCGATTATTTCTTGGAGATAGTCCACGAATTATTGTGTGACCTTCTTTGTTTTTATATTTCCAAACGGGTATGTTCCACTTTGTGTATCCAGTTGGACCTTCTCCCCAGCCATCTTCGTACTTTTCGAAAATATCAAGTTTAAGATTTTCATCACCACCGAATCCTACACCAAGTCTATTGAAGCCTTTGGGCATTCCAAGAAAGATTTTTCCTATTCCAGAGATAAGCGTTCCTGCTCTATGACCACCACAAGCAGCGGTTTCCCTTGTCGTGTCTGGTTCAAAACAACTGATGTCACATCCAGACATGCATCCTGAACACTGATATTCTTCTATTGCGTCTTTAACATTTTCTTTCATGATGGGTTATACGCAAAAAAAAGATAAATGTTTCTTATTTCTCTTTTTTTTCTTTCCTTTTCTTATAGAAGAAAATTACAAGTGGTATAATGATGGTTGTCATGAGCCATTGCCAATATTTTGATAGCCAGCTCTCAACTCCAAGAGACACATTGGCCTTAACTTTTATATTCTTATCAAATACAACGATGTCCTTGTAATATGTTTCTTCTCCAGATACAACTTTAATCTTAATTATCATCTTCAGGTAACTGGTTCCACTCTTAAGTGGCACAACAACCCAACTCCACTCGGTGTACCCTTCGTCTTCTACGACTTGATTATCTGTGTTCATTGCGGATATTTCGAAAGCGTCATCTTCTGAGAGTAGCTGCGCAGTCATCGTTCTCTCAACTCTTATGTTTTCAATTGTAACTTTTGAATCAAGTGTTACATCACTAATTGGAATCTCTCTATCACCGAGAACAAGTGTTTGATTTACTTCTTTCCCCTTTTCCTTTGTGATTCTAACCTTGATTGGGTATTGCTTTCCAACAACCATGTCATTTGGCACAGAGTATGCGATTGTTCCCTTTGATGAAGTTGTATCTTCTGTGGTCTTGTCAACTATATCCATGTTTTCTACATCTGGAATCCAGGTTGGATTGGAATTGGAAGATAGGCTTGGAGCTTTTCCGCTTTCTATTTGAAAGAGGAGTCTATTATATTCTTCACCTGACACCTTTCCTCTGTTGGCCATCTTATTAAGAATCTCAATATTTATATCTTGTACTGAAAATCCTAATTCTACAAAATAATCTCTAAGCTCTTTGTTTTCTATTTCGTCAAGAGAATGGATAAATTGGTCTGGGACATCGTATGAAACCAAATTTGACATAACTATGTTTGGTTCAGTTATTATATCTATGGTGTCCTCGTCAGTAAAATCTGGAACTCCGTCTAAATCGTAGTCAACAACTACAATTGGGTCTGGCTCAACTGTTCCTTTGAATATTCCGCAAGATGAAATTGTCAGAATAAGTGCTATGTAAAAAAATAATCTCATACCAATAAATATGAGATTATTTTGATTATCTAAAATTAGATGAATGACTTAATGAACTCTTCAGAGGTTTCAAAAACCACTTCTCCCACTCTTACTGATTTAACATATCCCCCAAGCTCCCAGCTAACAATTATTTTGTCTGAACCTTTTGTGAAAGTGGTCTCATATTGTATCAGAGCGGTTAATGTATTTGTTTTATTATAGCCTGCGGCTTGTATTAGATTTAATACTGTAGCAAAGTCCATTGTTTACTTTTTAAATAGAACATTTTTTGCATATTCCACTTGAATGTGAATTTATTTTTTTGGTGTAAATTCATAGTAAGCATCAAAGTTACTATCTCCATAGGAGGATTGTTCGTACCTAACTTTCCATCCTTGATTTCGATATACTTCTTCAAAGTCCATCCACTTCTCTGCGTACCAATCTTTGTTTGAACCAGTTCTGCCTTTAGAACGACCAAGGGCTATTAATTCCTTGGCTTTAAAAGAGAATGAAGACCCTCTATACTTCTTCTTAATCATTTCATTTATGGTTTCAATTACAAAGCCTGGAAGTTCTATAGTGATTTCAGATGGAGATAGAGGTTTTACCTTTGAAGAGTGTCTTGCCTCTTCTAATTCTTCTAATTCTTCCTCTCTTAGATGGTCTATTAATAATCTGGCTGGAAGGTGTCTTGCAAATGAGCCATCATCATGTGAAATCTCAAATGGAGATTCACAATTCAATGACCATCCGTATTTTTCCAAAAGTTCTTTGTCACTCATCATTAGTATCTGTTTTATTAAAGTGTTCTCTCTTAAGTTTTTCAGCAAACTCACTCATCTGCTCACACATTTCCTTGTAAGCCTGAGGGTCTTCTTCATACTGCTCTTTTCTTATTTTTTTACGATAGTGTTCAATTGAAGAATTGCTATTGCTGTAATTAGATTCAATTACCCTAATCTTCTCCAACATTTCTTCTGGAGTAATAGCCAGAGCCAGGGCCCAGTGAATACTATTCATAGCTTGCTTTGCAGACTCATTTTGAGCACTTACTTGTTCTTCAATTTTCTTATCAAGCTCCTCCATGGTAGCTGAATTAAGATATTCTAAATGTTCTTCCCAGTTCATTGGTTGTTAATTAAAAGCTTAGAGTTTTGGTAAATATTACCAACCACACTTGATTCATATGCAGAATCTTCATCAATAGTAATGTTGTCATTCTCTCCGAACTCTACAAGATTTCTCTCGAATCTCATTCTCCAGCCGTCATCAACAACTTTATAGAGTTTTCCTTTAATAACCCGAAGGTCTCCAGCCCAGACTTCTTTATCATCTCTATCATCAATTCCAGCACTTCTCATTGGAAATCTATTGTGGTCAACATTCCACATGGTAATTTCATTAGGCTTGAAAGAATCTTTATCAACTGCAACTGGAATTCCATGAAGACCTATTGACAATACTGATGGCCACTCGCCTTTTTTTGAGAGTGTGTAGCTTTCTGGATAAATCATAACCTCATCGGTCTTGTCCCATATTCTGAATCTATTTTTCATAATGTGTGATTTGACCAATATCCATCAGGGAAATCTGGATTAATATACATTTTAAATGTGACGTATCCTTTTCTATCATCTTTTTTAAAGTATCCTGCGAATGCATCTTCATCATGAAAAGGTGTATATCCAGCCTCTGTCAATTCTGCTACAGCCCACTTACAAAGTTCTCTTTGCTTTGATTCATCTGTAACATATTCACTATCCTCAATTTCAATTTTTACACAAATCCAGGGAACTGTTACCCATTCTGTCTTTCTTTTCTCATCTCTGGTACAATAAGAAAGCAGTTCTGGATATAGAACAAATCCAATTTTTGTCTTCCAACTTTCGTTTCGAGAGTTTGGATTTATCAAGAAAGGTGTTTGAACTTCAAGATAAGCTTCATCAACCTGGTTATATTCTTCTTTTTTTATGAGTTTTCCAATGATGTCTTGGATTTCATTATCTGTTGTTTTTGCGATGTCTATCTTCATTTTTTTCTTCTTTTAATCCTTTTCGGACTGTTTTTATTAATGATACAATTAGATATATTATAAGAACAATTGATGACATTGCTATTAAGTCTATTACAAAAGACCACAGCATAGCTGGCCAAAATTCTGTTTGACCATAAATTTCAGAATTAATGTTTAACATGAGGCTTATATACATAGCATCAATAATAAGCCATAACGCCACAAAAAAAGCTACCACTCTAAACCACTCTTTATTTATTTTCATCTTCATAATCTTTTTTTAGAGCAGCAAGCAATTCAACAAGCGATTCACTAAGTTCTTTTGATTTCTCGGTCATTCCGAAGCTCATAAGCGTGTTTATTCTCTCTTCGAGGGTTGCAATCTGCAGAATCACTTTTGCATACTTCTCTGGAATTACTGTTCTGTAATTCTTTGTAAGTATTTTAAATAACTGTTCTGCCTTTTTCACTAATGTTCGTTTCTTAAAATTATTTCAATTATTTCTCGGTCATAGAAATCAACACTACTATCTCCACCGCCAATTTGATTGTTCTCAACAACATATCCACCAACTCTGGTTGGCTCATCTTTTGAGTTCAATACTTTGAATATCAACTTCTCAAATCCATCATGTTCAATTCTATCAATTTTTTCCATCACAAGTTCTCCAAGCCAGGTGTCTACAACATAAGTCTTAACAACTATTTCTTTAGCTTCATTAATAATTGGCATCCCAAGCTCTGGTAACTCACCTTTAAAGTTTCTCATTTTTTTGATGTACAATTCTTTGTTGTCAAAGTATTCATCAATACAATCTATATCGAGTGGGGTTTTTGTTGGATTTTTCATCATCCACTTCATGGTATGTGCGCTCTTGTAGAATTGAAATTCCATCCATCCATAAAATCTACCATCTACAAGCTTTGCGTTGTCATCGAACTCTCCACCATAATCTACATAGATATGGTCCCACTCAATCTTGTTCTCACAAGCTCCAGTATCTTCAAAATCTTCCTCATTTTCTAAAGAATAAGTAACAGCTCCTTTGCAGATATAAAAAATATCTTGTCTACCATCTATTGGGTCTGGCTGAAGCTCTGTCTTGCTTGAGCCGCAAGTTGGACATGTATTAAACTCTTTCATCTTTCTTTATTTCGCTAAACATTTTTGGAAAAACCACTTTCTTATTACACCAATAAAAATTATTAAGGTCATCATCCCTCATGCTGTCAAGCATAATTTCAAATTCCATTCCAGTTTCATAGTTAGATACAAACCATTCAACCTTCTCTTCATAAGTAAGTTCTCTATCTGGAGTTGGTTTTTTAATTGGCCTTCTCATTGGGTCTTCTGGAGATATAAAATTTGGAGTTGACCCTGGATGTTGAATTGGTGCAGGAGACTCTATTCGTCTCTCGTACATATTGTCGAGAAAACAAACAACATCTCCCCTGCGCCCATTAAATGTTGATGTAGTTAGATATAATATTTCATTCTCTGGTCTTGTAAAAACAATTTCAAGCTCATGAAATTTCAAAGCGCTATTTACCGCCATAAGAATAGCCTCAACTGACAGCCCATCCTGGACTGTAAACTTTACTGGCTTTATGTTTTTCTCTGGCTTAAAAGGTCTATTTCTCATGCTCATGATGCAAATTTATGAATAATATATTTATCTTACAAATAATAATCGGGATTAAAATTTAAACTAATTACGCCAGTAATTGGGTCTACTTTTGAAGTATATCCAAGAAATGGGTGCTCTGGATTTAATTTTTTATTTACTCCACAATGTTTTCTTAGAATATCTCTCTCCATTATGTTTATTGATTTCTTATAGCTCCAAGCAAGTCTTCTGACGTAGACCATCCCCCTTCTACTAAGCGGCTTATTCATAAGCTCTCTTATTTTGTTAAATGCTTCACGCCTCATCTATAAATTTTCTAATGTATGTTTTTTCAAGCTCCTTATAGAAGTCAATATCTTTAACGAGAGTCCAGTTTCCATCCCCCTCAACCTCATGCCACTCAATTGAGTCATCATTCTTTCCAACAGAATATTCCATGCCTCTTACATAAGTAATGCCTTTATATTCAACATAAACTTCTACAAGTACTTCTTCTCTAAGTTTTTTCATATTCAAATGTATTTAAAAATAACGAAAACATCAAGAAAATTAAACTATTTATAATCATGAGAAATAATATTGAACCAGAACAAGAAGAACAAGACGGGGATGACTACGGGTGGCACCCAGACCAGGCGTTATGAGTATAAGAAAAATCATAAGAGAAGAATTAGAAAAGGTGTTTAGTGAGGTATATCAATTGCCAAGATATGAATACCCTGATTTCCTTGACCCTCAGTTTAATCCGATGGTTAAGAGTTATCCTCCTACTGCAAATCGTGCATATGGAAATATTATGAAGGAAGATTCTCTTGAAGAAGATTACCCAGCTTCTTTTGATATGGAGCATTTTAAAACTCTCACCTCATTCAATGCCAGAATAAAGTATTGCGAAGAGCATCTCCAGAGGTTGTCTTCAGGCTCGTCAAGAATTGTCTACAAGATAGACGATGAAAAAGTATTGAAACTCGCTAAGAATAAAGCTGGTCTTGCTCAAAACGAGCTTGAATTTGAATCGGCTAAATATCAAGACCTAAGTGATATTGTTGCAAATGTATTTGACCATGATGAGAATTACTTGTGGATTGAAATGGAGCTTGCTAAGAGGCTAAAAAAGAGTGACTTTAAAAAGATTTCTGGATTTGACTTTGGTGATTTTTCTGCAGCTATATTTAACCACGCTATAGATTCAAGTGTATTAAGAGGTACTGGTAAAATGGATATTTCTAAAGACATAGTTGAATTGATGTGGGAGGATGAATTTGTGTATAGTATTTTTAACTACATACCAGATTACAATGTACCGCCAGGAGACCTCATGAAAACAAGTTCATATGGAGTTGTGAAGAGGGATGGGAAGGATGAGGTGGTTCTTATTGACTATGGTTTCAACGAAAACATTCACGCTAACTATTATTCATAAATCAAAAAAGTCCCCTAATAACTCAGGGGACTTTTTCTTAGAACCAATTAGCGATATGAAACACTTATTGAAAATCTTTTAGCTAAAGAATGATGGTCCATCATCTTTGCTTGTATCTTTCTTAACATCCTCGTCTCTCGGCTCGAATGCTTCATTTGTCTTTTCGTAAATAAATTTTGCGCCCTTAGTTGTTTGGTCGTAAGCTTTTGCGATGAAATTATTCATCTTATCGTTTACTTCCTGCATCTTTTGGCCAAGCAATGCCCCTGCACCCTTTTCAACTTCCTCGTGACACCACTGAGTAAATATTGCCTTCTTATCAACTTCAAGAGTTGAGAACATAGCTTTTAAAAATTCAACTTTCTCATCTTGAGATAAAGCTTCATTTAATTTTCCTTGCGTATTGCTTTCTGACATATTATTGTTTGTTATATTGATTATACGATTATAATTAAAAAATGTTACAAATTTATTTGCATTTGCAGTCGGTACACTTACAGTCTGGTTTATTTTTTAGTTTCTCAACTACAATTTCCATCTTCTCGAAGATTTCTCTAAGCATTGATGAAATGTCTTCTATTACATCATGGTCACTTGATGACTCAGATGTTTTTGTGACAATATTCTCTGCAATGTCTCTAATTTCTTTATTACTTACTTCTTTCATATTATTTTTCATTTTTCCAGAATTCTATGCATTCTTTAATTTGCTCATCAAGCCCAAGTTCTTTATTATTGAGATGTCTATGATAGGATGTCAATATCACTCCAGACATATCATCTGCGTGTTTTAGTCCAAGGTTAGTAAAGTATTTATTTAGCGGACCATCTTCTTCCCAGAGGTTCCAATTATTTCTTATCCATGTTCCGAGTCCGTGATGAGATTGAGCAATTGCTTCACCTTCTGCCGCCTCTTTAAACCAATCTCCATCTGGAGCTTCGTTAAGGATTTTATCAAGATGCTCAAAGCACTCTGATAACTTGGTAGGTATTGTTTTATTTCCCATGTTTAATTTTATTCTTGCAACAAATGTATGAATTATATTTCATTTTATCAAAAAAATAGCTACATTTGCTTTGTACTAATATAATAATAAGAGCATGAAAAACATAATCATCTTTGGACCTCCAGGAACTGGAAAAGGAACAATGTCGAAGAAATTGTCAGAAGAATTTGGATTCAGACACATATCTACTGGAGACATAATTAGAAAGAATCAAGAGGACCGAACAAAGATTGGATTATTGGCTGATAAAATTGTTAACTCAGGAGGTCTTCTTCCTGATGACATAGTAAATGAGATGATTAAACAAGAAATCATTAACGATAAGAATTCGGCTGGATTTATCTTTGATGGTTTCCCAAGAACTTCTACTCAAGCGAGAATGCTTGACCAATTATTAAACTACAAAAAAACTCCAGTTACAAAAGTAATTTACCTTGATACTCCGAAACAAGTTGTTCTTCAGAGAATCATAAAGAGAGGAGAAACAAGTGGGAGAGTTGACGACAACAAAGATGCATTCAAAAAGAGATGGGGAGAATATCAGACACAGACGGTTCCAGCAATAGGATATTTTGAAGGTCGTGGTGTTGTTGTAAAAGTTGATGGTGAGCAAACTATTGAAGATGTTTATTCTGAGATTAAAAATATCATAAATGGCCTTAGTTAGATATAAAATGTGGGTCAGCGAAGTAAATGAGGAAGAAGATTACATTTACGCTGAGGGTTATAAAGAAGGCGATGATAGTGGTCATAGATTTCAATTGACAATGGAGTATGCCAATCTGAGAGAAAACATAAGCGAAAGTGATTTCAATGAACTAATTGACATGCATCAGGCAAACTCAAATAGTGTAAAGGTTCTGCCAGATTTTAGAACTGGCAGATTATTTATTCTTGAGGGTGATGAAGA
>Ga0307377_10009066_pt1 | contig 10009 bp, 19 predicted proteins | sample TR3MG_FD_202535 | JGI IMG/M metagenome (GOLD analysis project Ga0307377, IMG submission 202535) | Soil microbial communities from Risofladan, Vaasa, Finland - TR-3 | ecosystem: Environmental > Terrestrial > Soil > Coastal area > Acid sulfate soil | place: Finland: Risofladan, Vaasa | collected...
AGTTTATCTCTTCTGGCCTTTTTTCTATCCCATATATAAATTCGATGATGACAATGAGGACATCTAATAATTACTTTATCACTTGCCATCTTCTTTTCCCTTTTTTAATAAAATATCATATACTTCACTTGTTATTTTATCAAAGAGCTTTTTCTCTTTTAAATCTTGAATAAACTTTTCTATCCCTTTAGAGGTTATATCCCCATAGTCGTACATAGGTCCACGCTGTATTACAATTTTATGTTTCTTTGCTTCAGTAATAATTGTATCGTCATTATCTACTTCGCCATTAAAGTATAATTTGTATGTCCCTGTTTTATAAGGTATCCACGTTTTATTTTTAACTACCCTAAACGTAACTTCAATACCTGCACAATCTCCTGTTTCTTTGTTCTTTAATCTATCTGTAGTAGTTAACTGTATTCTTACTTTATACGCGTGTTTTAGCGCGTGTCCCCCAGGTGTTTCATATCCTCTCGCATACGTTCCTATCTTTTCTCGCACTTGATTAATAAAAATAATAGTAGTTTTATTAAAGGTACTACAATCACTGATATCATCAGGTTGTAATGCTGCTTGCAATTTTCTACACATCTTCGCAAATAATCTTGCTTGAAGAGCCATCTGCATATCAAAGGCGGACTTTTCCATTTCAGCGCTAGGTACTGCCGCCGCTATAGAATCGTATACTACAAGATCAACAGCACCGCTCCTTACTAATGAATCTATAACATCTACTGATTTTTCTAGGGTATCTGGTTGAGATATAATTAACGTTTTCATATCTACCCCCAACGTACCCGCCCACCCTTCATCAAATGAATGTTCTAAATCAATGTAAGCACATGTTAATCCTTGGCGCTGATAAGCCGCGACAGTTAGTAGAGCAGTGGTTGTTTTACCCCCTGATTCTCTACCATAAAATTCTATTATGGCTCCTCGAGGTATTCCTCCACCTATACATAAATCAATAGCAGTAATTCCACTTCGTATTCTAGGTATATCTAAAGACACGCTACATCCCTCCGCAACAGTACCTTCTCCGTACTTCTTATTAATTTCTGCTATAACTTTTTCTAAATCTTTTCTCCTAGCATCCTTCATTTTAATGTCCTATCATTTTTTAATAGCTTTTTAAGAAACGATAAACTATATACTAACTGCTTTTTAACCTTGAAACGACTTAGTTTCATCTCTTTACAAATCTCAGTTATATTCCATCCGTGGATATATAATAATACGATATCAGAATATTCCCTATTTTTTCTTTTTTCTAGGGTATCTAACATCACGAAGATATCCAACGACAGATTGTCTCTTAGTTCTTTCAGGATCATTTTCTAGTCCTATCTCCCATTCCCGGTTTATTCTTTTTGTTTGTTTAGAATATTTAGTTAACAAGAACCATTTAAACCTAATAAACCACCATCCTGCTTTATTTCCAGCAGCTCCTGCTTTCTTCCTAATAGTTTCCACATAGAGCATATATAAATCCTGCTTATTATCATCTCTTTCTAACACTTTGCTAGAAAACGAGTATGCAAGATAACTTATAACCTCGTGTATCTTAGGAGGAATGGTTATTTGTTTAAGTGTCTTGCTCCGCACTTTCTTTTCTTTCTTCATGTTTCCTCTGTATGTATATTTTAAATTGATCTAAAGTTTCAAATTTCTCAGTTGCATAAATTTTAATCCAAGGATGATTATGGTAATCTTTACTAACAACGTATATAGGCTTACACATTAATTTAGCATTTGCAATCTCTAAAGTAGTTCCTATACTAGGACTTTCAATAATAGTAAACAGTCCATCACAACTAGCTAGATTCTTTAAGTCTCTTGCCACTAATTCATCTGCAGCAACAATATGCCATTTCTTTATTTCTCCGCTGTCTAATTTACTCATCTCTGTTGTTCTACTGACATCATCATAGAAAGGATTAAGTAATTCTATATTTAATTCCTTCTCTATCTCCAGCTCCATTAATCGGTATTCCTTCCGCTTTTTAAAATTATGTGCGAAATAGAACTTCATCTTAGTCCTCCTTCTTTAATATGTATCTGTCATCATTCTTACCATATAAGTCTTTTCTTAAATGGTACCTTATTAAAAACATAACATTACATCCCGCATGAGCTAAATGAGAAATACCTGTTTCTTTATCGTTCTCTTCACCCATCCACCAACTCCATAAATGTCTCATAGTAGCTGCAAATAATCTCCCCCATTTCATTCCCTTTTCCCAGTTCCGTTCTTCATACTTAGTAGCTCCATATGTAAATACTTTCGATATTTCAACTAATACATCCCCGGGAAGGAGGTCGAAGCGAGCTTTCCCTTCATCGAACTTTGTACCTGCCTCTAATTTTTCTTTTTTCATATACATCCCCCGTTAACTTTTAAATTCTTTAGGTCCTTGAGTTGATAGCCACTTATAATATCTACTCATTATTTCATTATAAGAAGTTGGTTTAAAATTCCACACATCTACGCCTACATTAATACAATCAGTAAATCCAAACATTGTTTTTACTCTTTTAATTTCCCATTTTTCATGAATATGTCCAACAAAATTCAATTTATAGTTTACTCCTGCGTACGCGGGGTCGTGCACTAAATTAATTCTTTTATTACCGAACCATATAGTTAAATTAGTAATAATTGTTTTACAGGAATTATTCTTATCATGGTTTCCCTTAATATGAATTATTTTCCCATTTAATTGTTTCTCCCAATCTCGTGCAGAAATGGGCACCCCTTCTCCTTTCTTTCCCCCTGGGGTATTTTTAAAACAAAAATCACCTATATGAAATACAATATCTTCAGGCTTTACTCTCGCATTCCAATTTCGGATAAGTATCCTGTTCATTTCCTCTAATGAAGAAAAGGGACGATCACAATATTTAATTATATTAGCGTGACCTAAATGCATATCAGCTGTGAACCAATGGTCCATCTTATCTCCTTACGTTCTTTTCAACAGTGGTTGTAGCGCTTGCGTTTTCAGTTTCAAACACAGTTACAGATACCTGCAATATATCAGGGCTCATTCTAAGAAACTTTAATGCAAAAAATCTTGACATATTTTCCGCGGACGGAAATTTTAAAATATCATTTGCATAATTATGATCAAATCTATCAATAATCTCTTTCATATCCCCAAAATCTATAAGTATCCCCTTTTGGGTATCATGTAATCCTAGCAATGAAACATGTACTCTATAACTATGACCATGCATATTCTTACAAGCGCCCTTGTGGTTAGGTATATGATGAGCACCGTGAAACACTCTCTCTAAACTTAATCTAATTGGCTTTTTCATCGTATATCTCCTTTAATTTAACCAATAACTCCTCATCCTCTATATAATAATTATCTCCAGGCTTAAAACAATTCCCTAATAATTGAGTTAATCTTAAATTAGGATATTTTTCCCAAATTTGTTTAATTAATTTTAATACCCTACTAATACGTTTTGGATCTTTCATACTTTTACCCCCACTGAAAATAGTAAAGGAACGGATATATTAAATACCTCTTGACGTATTTGCTGGAATCCCGTATAACATAATAAGTCGTACATCTCATTCTTTACGCAATGGTGTACTTTTCTTTCTATATGCTCTACAAAAAATCCAAAAATTAATCTCCCCAACCATACGTCTTTAGATCCATCTATAATTAATAATTTACCATTAATCTTTAATACCCTATACATTTCGTTTAAAGCTTTTTGTTGATTTTGGAAATGATGAAAAGCATTAGAACATACTACTATATCAAACAAATTATTTGCATAAGGTATGTTATTTACAGAACCTTGCTTAAATTCAATATTAGATAAATTAGAAATAGCTAATTTTTTATTAGCAATATCAATCATTTTACTAGAATAATCTATACCCTTAACTTCTATTTGATTAGAACACTTGGCTAATCTAAATGAGAAATTACCGGTACCACATGCCATATCTAATACTAATACCTTCATACTCGAAGTGGGTTTTATCTCATTAATAAATTTCTTGTGAGAATCTTCGAACATCAACTTTTGTAAAATAGACGTATCGTAAGTAAGGGCCCATTTATTAAATCTATCCAATACGTTATGAGTGACTTTCATATTAATCCTTATAAGTTTCTTTTATATGTTTAATACACTCATTCATTGTATAAAATACTTCACCCCCCGAATAAAGTACATAATAGAGTAATGAAGAATTCGTTTCCATCTTAGGAGTATCTATAACCAAATAAACAGGTATTCTTAATAACATCGCTAAAAAGATTTCTGCTATAGTTCCTATTGTCTGTACTCCTTTCTTCATATATGCAATAATAAAATCAGATCTTACTACTGCCTCATAGTCTCCCCAAAAAGCCATATCTTCTTTAAGATTACTATCTATAACTTTTCTATATCTAAGTAATTTAAATAAATCAAATAAACTATCTTTTTGTGAGGGACCTAATTTACCCAACCATATTTTATTCATTTCCCCCATAAATTTCGCCCAATGACCTCCCTGCTTTAATCCCGTAATGTATTTGATATACTCTTCGGGGGTCTTTCCCACTTTACCGCATTCCTGCTCAGTGGGGTCATAAATAAGTATAGGTGATCCTATCAGTTTCTCAGTAACATCCTTACGCCAAGCGGTCATATTCTTATCAGCTTCAATCGCTCCTGCTAAATAAGTCGTATACTTCATCATATCAAACTCCTTTGGTTTAGTGGGCTATAAAACTTCTGCCCTCTATAAATGTATCCGTTAATAAATGTGAACCTTCATCGTACCTTAAAAATACAGGGTACCCTATAAGAATAATACCAGGAACTAGCCTAACTAACCTTTCGTAATCGTGCTCTGTTGTACTTATTCTCAAATTAGTTAATATTGCCTTTTTTGATTTATGTAATTTTTTATAAGTAGTAGGATGTATTGTTAGATCCGGGTGATCACTATGATGCTCTTCCAAGTCATCTATAGATCTTATTTTACGATAAGTCATTTCTTCATCTAATTTTTGAAAGCAAGCTATAGCCAAATTTTCGGGAACGCTGTTAGAGAGTATGATTCCAAAATTCTCTAACGTATATATTTCATCACCTATAATTTTATTCCACGTTACGGGATTAACTTGTATCCCTATAATTTTAGGTTTACCTATTCTCAGGGTATTTATTTTATGTATTCTCTTTAATATTTGCCCAATCGATGTAATCTTAATCATATGAACCCTTGCTCCTTTGCGCATAACATTAATTCTCTTTGATGATCTAGTAAGTTCCCTACAAATTCCCCTATAATTTGGGGGCTATCAAAGCTTACACATTCATATTCATCATTTAGATTATCAAACGCAAGAATCATTATTGCTGTAATATTATTTACGAATCTTTCTAAAGTTATTTTATAATGAACTTCATGAATAGATTCAAATTTACCTATACATGATTCTGTACACTTACATACCCTTTTAATCGACATCTCCGTTCTCCTTAATTTTTTCATCTTCGTAGGGAGCCATAAGTCGTCGTTCTATTTCTGTTGCACATTGTCTTAATTCCCCACAGAAATTTTTATAATTATTATAACTAGGAGTTATGCAATGTTTACAAAATTTATATAGAATATAATTTAAATCTCCATTAGCCTCTACTCCTAATAGGGCCATCTGATGTACTATCTTGTCCATTATTTCTCTATTTTCTGGTTTTATATAAGGCATTATTTTAACCCCTTTCGTCCTAAGTCAACTGGGTAAAAGAATGTTAAAGGTCTTTTAGGATTACATCCCCAGATACATTGAGTAGGATCACTTTGTTCAGCTAATGTTTCTGCGAATTCATCTCCACCAGGTATAGAGCCCCCTCTAAAGACAGTTATTCCACTCCTATCCCATACCCCCCAATGATGGAAATGACCATATACTAACGCATTAAATCCGTGTTTCTTTGCCCAGCCTAAAAACTTCGCCTTGCCCCCTGAGGTTTCGGACTGACAAGGAGCTATATGTCTGATATGATATTTCCACCCTTGTATTTCAAAATTTAAATAATCAAGTTCAGAATAATTAATACTTACTTTCTTATTTCTTAATACAGCCTTCGACCAGTAATCTAAAATCAAATATAACATAAAATCCCAATTAGCATTGGGGTCTCTATTTTTACCCCCTACTCTAATTTCTCCATGATTACCTTTTACTCCATAAAAATATACATTTAAATTTCTTTCTAGTAACGCTAGTATAAAACTCTGGATAGTCTTAGCGGCTGTCATTACCTGGAACGGGGGAGATAATTCTTGTAATGTTTCTTGTGTAGCAAATATACCCTGCCCGTCCACTATATCTCCTGTTGATAAAATAGCTACATCTTTAATAGGTGTTCCTTTTCTAATATACCTATCTAATAACCCTAACATTTCCTGTTGAAGAGTATTTATACGTTGCTCAAATACTTTTTCATCATATACAGTCTGACCCATTTCGTCTTTTATAATTCTTCCCACATGCCAATCAGTTATATGTACTACTAAAGTATCACCTTGATGGGTCATGTTCTCAACCACTCTCTTTTTACAAGGCGTAACTTTTCGAAGCTCTTCTTGTAATGTATGTATTATCTGATTAACATTTTGAGATACCTGCTTATTAGTTACAGGGGAGTCCTCTTTAATAACACCCCTTTGTATATCTAATCTTTTTAAAGCACTCTGTACCGCATCATAGGTAGTACCATACATTTTGGCTATATCATGATTAGATAAGCCATTAGCTATTAGTACTTTTAATTCTTTCTCTTTAGTTTTCCAATTCATTTTATTCATTTTAAATCCCCCTAGGTAGTGTGTGCGTTCTACATTTATATTATATACCCGATTATACTTGAATGGTACTCTCGTTATCTTTTTTTGTGATATGTATTATAGGTATTCCTTCAAACTTATCGTTATGGCTAACTAGGAATACTTGATGGAAGGGAGAATCTTGTAACATTTTTAACAGTTTGTGGCGATTAGGAAGATCTAATTTATTTAACCCTTCATCAACAAATAAGAAAGTATCCCTAAAATTTAAAGTATTTATAGCGAGCTTAAAAGCATATGCTATTAACATACGTTCTCCTGAACTTAAAGACATATAACTATATTCTTGATTATCTCTAAAAAGTTTCATATAAAATTTATCTATACTTCGGGTAACTATTGATCCTTGCTTAAGGAACGATATCTTACAGCTAATATCCGTTAATCGTGTTAAATAGTCATTGATGATTTGTTCTAAATATTGTACGTAGTGTTCTAATACATACATTTCAAAGCGCTGTAATACATCTGCAGCGGCTTTATATTTATTATATTGAATTTGGATTTCTTTAATATCTCCTAAATGTTCTTTAGCTGCTTCTAGCCTCATAATACAATAGATTATTTTTCTCGTTCTTTTATGAGTATATTCTAAAAACTCATTAGCCTTGCGTAAATATCTATTCGCTCTTTCAACGCGCGTACTATACTTAGTAATAATCTGTTTACATTCATTTATTTCTGTTTGATAAGAATTTAATATTTGAACTTTATTATCTAGAGAAGTAAGACAAACTGGGCAAGCGTTTTTAGATAACAACATACGTACTGTATTACTGTTTCTTGAAACAATTGTACTTTTTGATGCGATTGCACTACCTAATTTATATTTAATTTTATTTAATATTTCGGTCTTCTTATGAGCCCCTTTAATATGGTGCTCAAACTGCATAAGTGCTTGCTTTAAGGTACTTAATCTTCTATCTGAATAATAGTGCGTTTTGCGCTGTGACATCTGCGTTAACACACTTTCCTTAGTTCGGAGTGTATCCTTCAAATTTACATAGGTTTTGTTGAAATTATCATAGTTAAACGTGAGCTTTAAGAGGCGTTTTATCTCACTAGAACTAAGACTTGAGAGATCTTCGAATCTTATAGAGTCAAATATAGAAAAATTAACTAGTCCTTCATAATTCATCCCTATTAATTCCCCTAAATACTTGACCTTATCTCTAACCCCGTGGGAGGTGATTGGCTCATTATTTACTTTAATATCTAACGAAGAAATTTTCTTTCTATATGTTCTTTTTACCTCTACCTCTTTATCATCTGTTTGAAATATTAGGGTTACTGTACACGCTCCCTTAGCTCCTTTTCTAGGTATGTCCGATAGGGCTACTTTTGTTTTTCCAAATAATGCAAATAGTACTGCTTCTTTCAGGGCGGATTTGCCTATCCCGTTAGAAGTATTTCTATCTAGATCAATACCATAGATATTAACTATTGGGAAATTAGGAAATTTCACCTTAGAGTTTCTATAGCACATAAAATTTTGTAGGTGAATACTTTTTAATCTCATAGATATAACGCCTTTTCTATCTTAGTTAATCTTCTATATTGTTCTTGTACATAATCTTCTATAATTACAATTTGATTTACCCATTTACCTTTAATAAATCTACTATAAGATAGATACTTATCTTTTTTATAAGTAAAAGTACTTTTAATTTTTATTATAGAATGACTATACTTATCTATAAAAAGATTTCCTTTTTTAATCATCATATCTTAATAACTCCGACAATACTTTTTTAACTTCAGGATCTGTATTCTCTTTTTTACAAAATTCCTCTAATAGTTCGTTAATAGTTTTATGCTGTTCTTCTCTAGATACCTCTATGGCTTTTCTGATAATATTTAAATGGTATTTAAAAACACAAAATTTATTACGATATTTTTTAATCATTTCTCCTATAGCATTCATGAGCTCTGGTTTATAATTATCTATATCAAATATTATTTTTACTTTTGTTTTAGCATCTAATTCATCTAGCTCTATTTTTGATACTTCTATTTTATCTTCAGTAATACAAAATTGTTTCATAGGTATTACAGTTAGGGGTACAAACTTATAAGTTACTTCTTCCTCTATGTTTATTATATAAATACCTTTATTATCGTTGCGTTCTCCAAAATTTATATAGTAAGGAGACCCGGGGTGAAGGACCAGAGGTTTATCTGATATAACTTGAGATTTATGAACATGCCCAAGTAATAGTATATCTTCTTTATATTTTGTATAAGAAATACTACTTAACTTTATATCTTCAGGGCCCAATTTACTCTCGTTTACATGCATATGCATCATGTTAACGGTTTTATGATTAATAGTAGTTATTATACCCTTCTCACTATAAGTTAAATGGGTAAAATCTTTTAATGAAGGAATCCAGCATGTTGCAAATTCGCTTCTACAGTTATCATGATTACCGCTTATTAAATAAATAATTTTATTTTTTGGTATTTTATTTAAAAATTCTATAGTGGATTTAATAACAGATGGAGCAGGGTTTGCATTATTAAATATATCCCCTAGAAGTATAATACCCTCACATTCTTGTAAATGCTTTAATATTTGAGAGAATACACCCGATAACTCTTCAAGGTTATCCTTATGTATATGGAAGTCACCTGTTATCAAATACTTCATTTGGATTATCCTTTTGTAATATTTCAAAATGATTTTCTAATAAATGAGGGCCAAAATTACACCCACATTTAAAGTACTTATTGCAATAAGGACATACGTGGGTCATTAACTGCCTATCATAATATTTTTTTAAAAATTTAACCGTCAGTACCATAGTTTGGTAATTCTTTCATATGTTTATTTAATAGGTGAGTTATAAAATCACAATTTCTACTGCATGTAAAATTACAATAAGTACATACATATAGTTTTCTCTTTTCATTCCAATAATCAATGGATCTTATTATTTTCTCTTCTCCCATTGGGTCCTCCCTGTTAAAAATTTAAGCCGACACTCTTGAGGGACTAAAGCACATTTTATATATTTCCAACAATCCTTTTTACATTTAGAATCAGCCTTATCTCTCAATTCTTGTGAAATACTTATACCTATCCCCATACGTAATAAAAGATCTATTGATGCAGTATCACACCTTTTATAT
>Ga0307377_10009067_pt1 | contig 10008 bp, 2 predicted proteins | sample TR3MG_FD_202535 | JGI IMG/M metagenome (GOLD analysis project Ga0307377, IMG submission 202535) | Soil microbial communities from Risofladan, Vaasa, Finland - TR-3 | ecosystem: Environmental > Terrestrial > Soil > Coastal area > Acid sulfate soil | place: Finland: Risofladan, Vaasa | collected...
TGTACAACCAGAAGTAGTTGAAGCTAAGAAAGAGATTCCTATGCCAGATGCTCCTGCTTACATCAATCAAGGAACTGAAGCACCATGGTGGGCCCAAGATGTTGGTAACATGTTTATGACTGTAGCTGAGAGAGCTAGTCTTAAGAAGTATATGCCTAACTCTATACCTATTCATTTACAGAGACCAGATGTTGTATACTTTGATCCATCAAGAGCGTTGGCCGCTAATGCTGAACAAGCTAATATAGCAGCTCAAACTATTGGATCATTTGCAGGAGCTCAAGGAACTGCACAATTATCTGGAATTCAAGGACAAGCATTTGCTCAAGCAGCTAATACTTTAGCAGACTATGAAGCTAAGAACGTAGGGGTAGCTAATCAATACTTAGATAAAGTAAATGATGTAGCTAACAGAGAACATATGGGTAACGCACAAAGACTTAAAACTCTTTATGATGAGACTACTATTGCTAACCAACAGTATGACAACTCTAAGCGTGCAGCAAACCGTAATGTATTTGAGGCCTGGAGACAAGGTTTAACTAATGCTACTAAAACTCAATCTCTTAACTTATTGTATCCTCAATATCATGTGGATCCTTCAATGGGTGGACCAACTAGTTTTACTAACGGTAGACCTCAGACTGAAAGAACTCCTCCTGGAAGTCCATCAAGTTCATATGCAGCTTCATGGAAACAGTTTCAGAAAGATAATCCAGACTTGATGAATGATGATACTAAGACTGCCTACAATGTATTTAAAGACAGTTATGGTTTAAATCCAAGACAAAGTGAAATGCAAAGATCAGAAGCAGAGAGAAGAGCATTTCTTAAACAAAGATTTACAGGACAGTAAACGTATAAACTTTAGAAGTTTACTATAGTAAATATATATTATGTAACTTAGCAGAATTATGGCAACGTATTTAAAAGGTGTAACTGATTACATACCAGAAGTTCAACCATGGTCTCCGGACTATAACTTCTATCAAAACGTACTTGAGAGAAAACAAACTCAGTACGATAGAGGTTGGGAACAAGTGAATACAGTATACAATAGTATATTGAATGCACCTATGATGCGTTCTCAAAATATTGAACGTAGAGATAACTTCTTTAAAAATATAGAAGGTCAGATTCAACAAATGTCTGGAGTAGATCTTTCATTAGCTCAAAATGTAGATCAAGCTTCTCAAGTATTCAAACCTTTTTATGAAGATCCTAACATTGTAAAAGATATAGGATTTACTAAAAGCTACCATAATGAAATGCAAGTAGCAGAAGGATTAAGAAATGCTACAGATAAATCTAAAGGTGGTGGTAAGTATTGGGAAGGTGGCGTTAGAGCTATGCAATATAAAGCACAAGAGTTTGTAGATGCAAATGATCAAGATGCTATGAGAATCAATCCTCCTAGGTTTACTCCTTATGTAAACTTTATGGAGAAAGCTACTGCTGCTGTAAAAGAAGCAGGCTTCAATATGGTTCAAGAAAAAGATACAGGTAAATGGTTAGTTAAAACTCAAAACGGTCAACAACTTGTGGGCCCTTTAATGGATTTCATGTCATCTAGATTTGGAGACGATCCAGAACTTACTAGCTTCTTTAAAACTAAAGCTTACTTATTAAGAAAAGAAAACCCAGAAGCTGCTATAAATCAGTTTGAATTATCTCAAATGCAAGCAGAGTCTAGATCTGAAGAAGAATATAAAGCTAAGATTGCAGAAAAGACAGATAAGAAAAGATACAATGAAGCTGCTAGTGTAATCAATGATACCGATACACAAGTTAAATCAGGTTTACAACAACTACTTGATAGAAAAAATGCTATCGAGACAAAGATAAATAATGAAGGTATTCTTCCTGGTAGTCCAGAAGATAAAGCTTATCAAGATATATTAGCATCTGAAAAAGGAAAACAAGCTAGTGTAGAAAGTATTGATAAGGTTGCATCTATGACTAACAATATGCAATACATTGATAAAGATGGAAACAAGATATCTAATGAAGCACTTGATGGTGTGGTTGCTAATGCTCTTATGATGAGAGAGATTGGTACAGCTGCTAACACATTAGCTTATAAAGATTATCAAGTTACTATGAAAGCTAACCCTTACGCGGTAGCTAGTCACACTAGTGCTTTAGCACAACAAAGAGATTTTCTTAATCATCAATATAGAACTACTGAATCACTTGTAAAGGATATAAGATCTAAAGCAAGTATTCATAGAAAGATGCTTTTTGAAACAAAGAACTTAGACCCTAGAACAGGGTTACCAAGATATACGCCTCCAGGCACGGATCCTATTCAAGGTGGTGGAATGGGTGTAGGAGATCCTGCAGACATTGCCGCTAAAATGGATCAATACATTGCAATGGGTTATCCTCCAGCTATGGCTGTTCAGATGGCTAGATCAGAATTCTCTGGTGTTAGTTCTAATGGCGGAAGTGGTAAGACTCTAAAGTTAAATGAATCTTCTGAAGAACCAGGTTATGCTGTACCTTTAGCTGAAGCTCCTAAAGCAGGAGTTACTTCACAAGAAGATATAAAGATGACTACTGATTCAGCTAATGCTGATACAAGAGTACAGAATGCTATTGAAGCTGCTTCACCTGGTCCAAGACAAACAGATAAGTCTGGTACAGGTTTAATGGTAGCTACTAATAACTTTGTAGCTGAGAAAGCTAGTATCATTGAAAACTGGAGAAAAGAAGGTAAAGATTTTCAAAATCAGTTTACTGAAAGAAAGGTTAATGCTTTACTTGATATAGCTAGTGATCCTACTAATCCTTACTATGAGAAAGCTAAGAATATGATGATAGGTATTGGTGATGCTATGCTTGCCAATGAAAAGAAAGGTGGACGAGAAATTAATGATCTAAAGATGAGTGGAGTTTGGTCTCAGCACTTTAGTGATTTCCCTAACTCTAATAACTCATTAGGATATAATCCAGATGCTATTAAGAAACTTGCTAGTTCAAATCTAGGTAGAGCTTTAATGGAAGCAGCTGGAGCAGATGTACTATATGATGCATTCTCAAACAAAAACCCTAAAGTTGTTATACCAAGTTATAATGATGGACAGCTGGTAGATCCAGCTTCTGAAAATATTGTAAGTAAAAGAGAATATGAAAACTTACTAATGAGATCAGCACCAATGCCTGGTGTACCTGTTAAACCTTTATCTGCAGATGAGATAGATGCTATAAAGAAGTATGAATATGTGACATCTGCACCTAGGTTAAGTAATATGGGAGCTGATTTTGGTCTTGGATCTGATATACCTGATCTTGGTTTTACAAGCTTTGATGAGCTTACACAAATAGGCTTCTCTAATATGAGAATCGATGCAGCTGATCGTTCAAAGAATAACTTTGTTAATCAGATGACTGAAGCTAAGAGAGTATTTACTGTTGCAGCTGATGAAGAAGGAGCAGGTGTTGTAGATAAGTTTGTTAGAAAGAATGTATGGGAAGATCGTAAAAATAATGGGTATGGTGGATTAACCTCTTTAGGTACCATATATAAAAGAGTTGCTCATTTAGATGATGAAACTATCGATGCTTATCATAAAGAAAACTATTCAGGAGCAAGTGGAATGCTTAACGCTATAGGTGAAGGTTTTGCAGGAGGAAGATACCAAGGTAGTATTCCTGAACTAGAACAAGAATACTTATATGGTAAAGAACAGTTTGATAACAAAGGTATGAAGAATATGTTAGCTAACTCTGAGTTAGTTATTGATTATCCATTACCTAGTAACTTAGACCAAGATGCTTTATGGCAGAATGCTAAACAAAAACCAGTTCCGGGAAGAGATCCTAATCAAGCAGCTAGTCCTTATCCTTTACCAGGAATGCAATCTAAAGACTTCAGTTCTACAGGTAAAGCAGCTACATGGAGAGCCTTAATTAAAGATCCTAATACTAAGATTGTTAGACAAGGAAATAATGTTACTATTGATAGTCCTTATTTAAAAGGTTCATTACCAGTAGCTTATGACTTAAACGCTATAGAAACATCTAATATATATGATGAGATCTTTCAAGAAGTATATGATAAAGCTGGTACAGCAAGAGCTGATTTCATGAACACTGCACAAAATGTAGGTGGTAAAAATCCTGGAAAGTATTTATCTTTCCCTGGAGACTTTGGTGTTAACAATGGAAACTTTAACTATGTTGCTCCTACTATGAGTAATGTTAGAGTACAAGCTGGTTTACCAACTCAAGCTCATGAAGAAGTTAAACCTTTATTGCAAGAGATTGAAAACAATCTTAATGAGGATCTTTCTCAATATGGATTCACTGGACAACAAGGAAGTGCTGACTTATTAAAGCTAGCTAACTTCTCTCTTGCTAATCCTGAGAAACAAGATAGAGATAATCCTTTATATCATGTAAATATTACTCCTGTATATGGGAACAGTAAGATATCAAAAGTAGATATCGAAATGGATCCTGCTAACAGACAACAATATATTGAGAAACGTAAGTTAGGAATATCAGGTGTAAAACTTCCTGATGGTGGTTATTCACATGGAAGTACTATTCCAACAAAAGGAACATACTATGTGTATAACTCACAAAGTGATATCATTAAGAAACAACAACCGGATCCATACTATACATTGGTTGGGTTAAGTGAGGGGGAACCGTACAATGATACATCTTTAATGGAAGAGATAGGTGGTCAAGTTAGTTACCAAAAGGTTGGTGACAAGATTAAGATAACACCTACATTCAAATATTACGATTACGAAACTCAAGGATATAGAACACAAACTTTAGATGATAAGCTTGTTCCACTAAAAGGAACTAACTGGAAAACTCAGTTTGAGGAAGAGTATTATAACTTATACTTGATATATAAAGATCTTGATGATCGTAAGAAGCAAGCAAAGTCTAATGATGAGATGATCACTAATACTGATCACTACCAACAAAAACAATAACTATGCCTGAATTGCCACAAGATTCTGTGCCAAAGCTTCCTAGTGTTAGAGATATCACTGAAAGAGCTAATGCCAGAGGACAACAGTCTATCACAAAGTCGCGAGACCCTTTTAGAGCTGCACAAGCAGAAGGGGTTAATCTTGCGCCTGGTAGAGACAATGGTCTTAACTATGAAAGGTATTATAATAAAGGTGCTTACTCTAGACTTGGGTTCAACCCATATAGAGATAATGAAAGCCATTATAATAAGAACAGTTCTAAGTGGGAAGATTTAAAAGATGCTGGTTCTCAATGGTGGGGTTTAGCTGGCCTAGGTTTTAATACCATGTGGTCTGGAAAATCTGATAGAGATGAGGCAAGAGAGTACGAAAGATATTCAAATATAGGTTCAACAACTAGAGGTGGAGGTTATCAAACTTTCACTAATGCTATGTTAAACTCAGGTTATACTATTGGTTTATTATCTGAGATGGCTGCTGAAGAAATAGCTTTAGCTGCAGGTACTATATTTACAGGTGGTGCAGGAGCTGAGGTTGCTGCTGTAAGAACTGCAAGTAATGTTGCAAGAGTTGCCGATAAGCTTAAAGATGCTTACAGCATGAGTAAGAAAATGACTACTGTTATTAACAGGATGAAGGATCTTAAAGATGTAACTAAAGCTAAGACATTATGGAGTGCAACTAAAAAAGTAGGTAATGCAGTTAATCCATTAAGAGGTACTACTGATTATTTAAAAGCAGGAAGAAAACTAGATCAAGCGGATGGTGTATCTGAACTAGCACAAGCTGGTAAAACATTTGGTGCATTCTATAGAGATCTGAGAGAAATCAACTTAGCATATGATGAAGCTCAACTAGAGTCTGGATTTGTTAGTAATGGTCTTAAGGATGATCTTATTAATGAGCATATGAATAAATATGGTTCACATCCTACTGCAGAACAAATGCAAAAGATTAATGAACAAGCACAAACTGCTTCAGCTAGTACCTTAGCTGCTAACAGCTTATTAATATATACAAGTAACAGAATATCTTTTGGTAATACTTTCAACAAGTATATGCCTAAAGCATTAAGAAAAACAGCTGCTGATGTTGCTGGTGGTAGAGTAGTAAAAAACTTTGCTAATAAGAAACTAGACTTTGTTAAAGCAGGAACTGATCTATTTGGTTATAGAAGTTTAGTTAATAAAGCTAAGTATGCTAAGAGTAATCTTAGAAAGATGCCATTAAAAACAGCTAAGTACTTAGGTAAATATACTAGAGCTAACTTTGGTGAAGGTATGCAAGAATACTTCCAAGAAGTTATTCAGGATGCTGAAACTGGATTAGCTAAAGATAGATATCTTGCTGGTGTAGCTGGAGGTGCTTGGTATAACTCATTGTTTACTGATCAATATATGGACGCTTATAGTAAGAGTCTTAGTAAGTTTGCAAATGCAGAAGGAGCTGAGATCTTTGCTGGTGGTTTTATCATGGGTGGATTTGCGGGACCTTTTGGACATGTGTCACAAAGAGCTACTCAGATACTAACAGATAAAGGTACATATAAACGTGTATATGATAGAGAAGGTTGGACTAAAGATAAAGAAGCTTTTCAAGCTAAACAAGATAAGTTTCAAGATAGAATAGACGAGTTCAACAACATGACAGATACTCGTAAAGAGTTTCTTAAAAACTATGTTGACTTCTTAACTAGACAAGCTGCTTATAAATCAAGCATGGATAAGTCTTCAGAAGAATCTAATCCAAAAGATTTCTTTGATAAGAAGGATCAATCATTAGTTGATCAGATTCTATTTGGAGAACAAATGGGAGGAAGTGATCTAATCATTGAAGCTATCAAAGATATGGGTGATGCTGATATCCAAGATGCTCAAGTAGACGGATTTGAAGTAAGTCATGATGATATTGTTAAGCAAGCTGAAAGCATTGTTAAACTATCTGAAGACTTTGATAAGATCTTTCCTGAACCAGATATCTATGGTTATGAAAAAGATTCAGACTTTGGATACAAGAAATCATTCCGTCATTTAAAAGAAGCTAGATATAAAGCTAAGAGAGATGTGATCATGAATCAACATGCTCTTGTTAGAACTATGGAAAGAATGGATAACATTCTTAAAAGTTCATATAGTGAAAGTAAAGCTCCATTCTGGAATAAGAAAAAGATTCCACCATCTAATGAGATAACTAAAATCTTCAATACTATTGATATGAAGCAGGAGTTATTTTCATTGAAAGATGAGATAACTTCACTAGAAGGCTTCACACAAAAGGATCCGGATCAAAGAAAAGACTTATCATACAAGAAGAAAATATATAAGATATTATCTGAGTTCACTGAAGAAGGTGGATCATTAGAAGCATATCAAAGATCTTTAAATGATGAAGAGCTAGTAGATTTAACAGAACCTGTTAGAACTAAGATGGCTGTTGGTAGTACTTTAAGATATAAAAGTGGCGCACGAGTATGGGAAGGTGAAGTAGTTGGAGAGACTAAAAATAAGAAAGGACAACCTCAATGGGTTGTTGAGAAAGAGAACGGTAAAAGAGTTACTATACTTAAATCATCTGGAGGTATATCAAGCGAAGCAGCTGAACAAACTAAGCTAGACTTTAGTGATACACCAACTGAAAGATTAAGAAATAGCTTCAAGAAGTATATGACAGCTGTAGCTCAAGAGTATGGCAACAGCATCAACCAAGCAGAGTTCGAATCAGCGTTCCAAGACTTTAAAGATTTTTATGCTTTAGATTCGGATCAGACTAACTTAAGTAAGACAGTGTCATTTCTAATGGACCCTGAGGCTCATTATGCAATGGTTGAAAAGTATAACAAAATGGTAACAGACCAATATGAGAACTTAGAGTCTCAGGTTGAAGACCAAATGGAAAAGTATAAAGAAGCTGAGAAGGTTAATGAACTTATCCAAATGTTAGCTAAGAGTTATGATGTAATCATAGCTGAAGATGATTTAAACGCACTTGTACAAGATAACTTAGAACCAGATGACTTCTATAATATTACAACAGGTGAACCTTTAAGATCTGAGACTGAAACTTATGCTCAAGTAACAGAAGCTGTTAGCAACTGGATGGTTGAAGTAGGTAAGAAAGAAGCAGAAGTTAAAGTAGAGGAAGAGGATATAGTTGAAGAAGAAACAACAGCTGCAGAAGAACCTGTTCAAGAAACTGGACCAGTAACTGGTAAGGTTCATATTGATGATACTCCTTTCGAAAGATGGCCAGAAGAACTTGTGAAGACAGCAACTAACTTAATGAATGCTTATAATCAAGATACAGATGAGCAGTTTGATGATGTGGAGAACTTCGTATCTAAGAACAATCCTGGTCATGGTACTATGAGTCTTCATATATCAAGATATAATAAACAGTTCGATACAGAAGCTGCAGCTAAACCTACACCAAGTGTAGCAGTAGAACCACCTAAGGATGAAACTCCTATGGAGAAAGCTGCAAGAATGAGTAAAGAAAACATAACTATACCTGACCAAGAAGTGGAGCCGACAGTTGAAACTAAAGGTGCACCAATCATTGATACAGAAAAAGCATTTTCTATTGAGCTATCTGATGATTTAGAAGCTAGTTTGTTTAGTGGAGATAGAGATCTTGTTGCCTTTGAACCTACTAAGAAGGAGATTAAGCAAATATTACAAGGACTAAGGGATGGAAAATTATTTCCAATAACGGGAAACATATCAGATCTTAAGCCAGGAACTGTTATAACTTTAGTTAAGAAGACTAGTCCTAATAAGAAAAAATATATCGAGTTAACATATGAAGGACAAGTTAACTTTAAAGAGTTAGACTTAACTCCTGAAGAAGCTATTGAGCAGTTTGACTTAAAGATTAGTACTAAAGAAGAATCTACTATTGATTTAGCAGGTAAGAGATATGCAGTACCTAGTGTTAATCATACTTTATGGTATGGTAATGCAGGTAAGCTTAATGTATTTAAAGTATCAGCACCTGTAGAAAAGAAAACATCTCCTACTGAAGAATCTACTGATGCTTGGACTGCCAATATAGAAATGAGATTTGCACAGTCTGAAGACTTAGATAAAACACTTAACAAAATCATAGAAGAGAATGCTATTAGAATAGCAGAAGATCGACCTAATATAGAAAGCGATGAGATAATGGCTATGTATGAACAAGCACAAGGTGAACTTACACCGGACAAACTTGAGGTTAATCAAGAATATAAAGTGAACATAAGAGTGCAAGTTGGCGATAAAAGTATTAACTTTGGTACAGCCTTAGTATCTGAGAAGTCGCCAAATGGAGTTACTTTCAAATCTACAGGTAAAGAAACCAAAGGACAAGTTAAGTTTATTAATGCTGAAACATTACCTAAAGTACTTAAAGGAAAAGTATCAACAGATATGAGAGCAGAAGATATTGTAGAAAAACCAGAGATTACTAAAGAAGAGGAAACTCTACTTACTGATAGTAAACAAAATAAGAAACCTCTTAGCCAAGATAGAATGCAAGAGTTAGCTACTGAAGCTAAAACTATGACTGCATCTGAAAGACGTGCTAAATTAAAAGAGGATAGAAAGAAACGTTGTAAAGGATAACATTATGATTTGTGTATTAGATGCAAACGACTATGAAGATTTATTCATGATCGCTTATGGAGCTCTTCAAGATAGTAAAGATTCAGGTAAACCTTTTGATCTCAATCAAGAGGTTGCTGCGTTATATGAAGACTTCAGTGATGATGAAGCATATGCATTAGGATTAGTTCAAGCTTTTCCTTCTCAGTTATTGAGTGCTATGAGTTTTGATCAACCATTAATGATGCATCATTTAGGTAGCTTACAAGCTATTGGTAATCTTCAAGTAGAGTTTGATAATCTAAATAATGTTAGAACAGCTGTGGGTCTACAAGCTGTAGATGATGTTGATATTGAACAACTTAAGAGTGAGATCAAACAGGATGCACAAGCTATTCCTCAGGAAAAGATTCCTACATTAGATAAAGTTCTAGAACAAACAAAGAAGTTTCTTAGCTCTATACACTTTGTGT
>Ga0307377_10009070_pt1 | contig 10006 bp, 14 predicted proteins | sample TR3MG_FD_202535 | JGI IMG/M metagenome (GOLD analysis project Ga0307377, IMG submission 202535) | Soil microbial communities from Risofladan, Vaasa, Finland - TR-3 | ecosystem: Environmental > Terrestrial > Soil > Coastal area > Acid sulfate soil | place: Finland: Risofladan, Vaasa | collected...
GCTGGGTATGATCAATCTTATCCGCTTGGGGCTCGCAAACTTTGAAGATATGATGCCATTCATGAATGATGAGCATTGGTTCTATCCGGATGATGATACGCTGAATAATGCGATGGTTGAGTACGTTCAGGAGGCCAATAGTGCGCTGCCCTAATTGCGATAACCACATCCTGCAAAAATCGGGAAGTGTAACGAAGGTGCGCATTCGCGGGCGTATCGTTATAGAAAATGGGAAGTGCACGGCACAGTGTTATTGGTGCAAGTCGATGGTGGAAGTCCCCTTGCAAATTGCCGATGAAATTACGGTTCCCAGCGAGCGATTTATTTTGTCCAGAAATAAGTCTTGACAGGTTTTGCAGAAAACCTAGTTTAGATTCCAGAGAGTGAATTTGCGGTAGGTCCGAATAGGCACAGGCCGATAGGGGCAGACGCACTGGGAAAACCAGTTGTCTGCCCTTTTTGTTTTTGGAGAGAAAAATTGAGTGGAGTACCTTTCGATTTTGAACTGCCCGTAGACTTCTTTGAGAAGGCTGGGGAAGACCCCGGCAAACAACGAAGGATTGGTGGGTTGGTTTCTGTCCAGACCAAAGATCGGCAGAACGAAATTATTCTCCAGAATGGTTTGGACTTTAGTGATTTCCTTCACAACGGTTGGTTTAATGACAACCATTCCAAGGCCACGGATGACATCCTTGGCTATCCGGAAGCGACCCAGTTCATCCGCAAAGGGCAGACCCTCCCCACGGGAACAAAGGCGATTGCCGATGGCCACTGGGTTGAGGGTTATCTGCTTGGGACTGAAAAAGCAGAGAAGATATGGAAGCTGGGAAAGGCGTTGGCGGAAACTAAACGTCGCCTGGGTTTCAGCGTAGAGGGTAAGATACTTCAGCGGACGGGCTCCAAGAATCAGACCATCGCAAAAGCGTTGGTGCGGAATGTCGCCATAACAAACTGCCCAGTCAACACTGATTCCAAGATGGAGATCCTGGTCAAGTCCCTTCAGACCATGGAGCGGGCAGAGCCCAGTGTGGATGATATGCGCAAGATGCTGGGGATGGGTACGCCACATCCCGGTGTGGCTCCGGAAGGTCCGAAGTCCGGAATGGGAGCCGGTGAGGTTCTGGTCAAGGAAAGTCTGGAAACCAATCCGAAGCTGGCGTTGTTCCCGGATGAGGATGAGAAAAAGAAAAAGAAGAAGGTAAAGAAGGTAAAGAAGTCCATGCTAACCGATGGGCAGGCATACGACTGGTTCAAGTCACGGTTGCCGAATGCGACACCCACCCAGTTGGTAAAACTCATTGATCTAACCCGTGTATTGAAGGATGCGGGAAAACTATAAGGAGAGTTCGATGTTTGAGAAAAAAGACATGAAGAAAAAAGACGGTGAGGGCGAAGAGGAAGAGAAAGAGGGCATGGACAACGGTGAGGGCGAAGAGGAAGAGGAAGAGAAATCCGGTTGCAAGAAGTCGCTGTCGGAAGATGATCTCGAAAGTTCCCTGAGCAAGCTTGAAAAGCTGGGCAAGTCGGAAGCCCCGGCCCGGAAACAGATCCTTCTGGAAAAAGCACAGTCGATGGATCTTTCCAAGTCGGAGCAGGATGAGCTGTACGACATCCTGGGTGGTTCTGTTGCAGCGGATTCTGAGGATACGTTGGCGGATGAAGTCACCAAGGGTCTTCAGGAGAACGAAACGCTCCAGAAAGCGTTGGACGTGAGTGACTTCCTTTCGGAGAACCACGGGGAGAACCTGCGGGCTCTGGAAACACTGTCCACCCACATGGAGAAGTCGGACAACCGGCAGCACGAATTCAACCTCCTGCTTTCCAAAGGCGTGGCGGAGACCGGTCGGTTGGTTCAGAGTGTCGCATCCCGGCTGGGTGTCATTGAGGCACAGCCCGCACGCGCACCGAAAAGTTCGGGTGCAACTCCCATGCAGAAATCCTTTGGCGGTCAGCCCGCGCCTTCCAATGGACAGCTTTCCAAGTCTCAGATTCTGGATGAGCTGGACTTGATGGTCCAGGAGTCTGTGGCGAAGGGCTTTAACGGTGCCACTGAGGATGGTTTCGATCTGATCGTGGCATCCACGAATTACGAATCTTCAAACCAGATTGCCCCGTCGCTGGTCAAAGCGATTCAGGATCGGGTCAAGTCGAGAGGTATGCACTAAATCACAGTGAGTGATGATCCATACGGATAAGCCCTAGCGGGCAGGAGGAAAGAAAAATGAGTAGCTTTGGATTAGACATGGTTGGCTGGAAAGATTACCAGGGAGTCGAAGGCTTCCATGGTGCGGCCACCCAGCAAGATCTCAATGAACTGAATAAAGCACTGTCCGCCGGGCAGGAAATCAACCCCCCGGGATCGGTGGTGAGCGGCGATGGCTTCGCTTTGCGAGTCGAGAGTTTAGAGCGGACATTGAAGAATGTCTCGTTCAAAATGTCCCACATAAGGCTCTGGCGTGCCATTGGGAAAATTCCGGCTTTCAATACAGTAGAAGAGCACAATGAAATTCAGGAGTACGGGGCGAACCCGGACGCTGGATTCATCGATGAAGGCGATCTCCCGGAAGAAGATGACAGCAAGTACGAACGAAAGTTTTCTATCATTCGCTACTTGGGAACTGTCCGGCGTGTCACGCACGTCATGTCGTTGGTAAAACCGGCAGCTGGCAACGTCATCTCCCAGGAGACCGTGAACGGCACCATGCACCTTCTCCGGGTTCTGGAACGGGCTCTGTTCTATGGGGACAACTCCCTGTCCAACCTCCAGTTCGATGGCTATGAGAAGCTCATGATCCAGAATGCGGCTGCCACGAACGTCATCGATCTGCGCGGGGCTCCCCTTTCGGAAGACGTGCTCATGGATGCCTGCATGACAGCCCAAGACGCTCCGAATTACGGGCAAATTACGCATGCGTTTTTGAATCCAAAAGTCAAATCTGATCTCAGTAAACAGTTCTTCCCTAAGGAACGGCACAACACGCTCACAGACCATAAAGGCGTGGTCGGGCTCGATATTACGGGCTTCACTTCTCCCGCCGGAGACGTGTCCTTTGAGCCGGATGTTTTCATCAATGATGGTGGTGGCCCGACAGCGGGAATTGGCGATGCTGCAAAGCGTCCCGGTACCCCCACGATAACATCTGCCCCGGCGGTTGCGAATGACGCTGCCTCCCAGTTTGGCGCGGATGACGCGGGTGACTACTTCTACCAGGCACAGGCTGTGAATCGGTATGGCCGGTCGGCTTCCATTATCGTGCCTTCCCCATCGGCAGCGATTACGTTGGCTGCCGGTGAGAAGATGACCGTGGGGCTCACCCCCGGTGGTGCGGTTGCCGTGGAATGGTACGAAGTGTTCCGGACCAAAGTGGGCGGAGCGGTCGGTACCGAGCGGCAGATCCTGAGGGTTCCGAATGCGGCTGGCGCGGGTCAGCAACTCCTGGTGGATCTCAATGATCGCATCCCGGGAACGACCAGTGGCTTTCTCTTCCAGATGAACCTGGAGAGCATGTCATTCAAGCAGTTGGCACCGATGGTAAAAATACCTCTGGCTACGATTGATTCGTCTATACGATGGATGCAGCTCCTTTATGGAACCCCGGTGCTGTATATCCCCGGAAAGAATATCCTTTTCCGGAATATCGGTCGTGCGGCGGGCTACGTCGGAGCGGGCTGAATTGCAGTACCACTGTAGCGAAAACTAGGGATGAGGGGGTTGGGTTTAATACCTAACCCCCCATTTCTGGATCGATAAAAGGAGAGTTTGACATGGGCGAAAATACCCTGAGTGATCAAGAACTGGGAAGGCTCCCGGATGATAATGAGAAGGCCGCGCTGTCGGCAATGAGTGTTGGTGTCCAGTCGGCTTTCCTGGGTGCCCCGGTTCTGGCCGATGTGGACAGGATCGTTGCCAGCGAAGACTGGAAAGACGTGGCGTTGACCATCGCTGCCCAGCCCGATGTTCCGCGTAATCTGACCGTGGCTCTCACGGACGTGGATAACTCTGTGACCGGTCTTCTGACCATCACGGGGAAGGATGCCATGGGCCGGGAAGTCGTGGAGACCATGGCACCCGATGGTGCCGGTGGGGGCAAAGCCCTTGTGGGTACCAAGATCTTTGCGGAGATCACCAGCGCGGTTATTACGAATTCCGCCGGGGAAGCAACCGGCGTGGACGTGATCACCATTGGTGTGGGCGATGTGATTGGTCTGCCGGTGGACATCGCAGTTGCAGCATGCGTCGTGCATGCGTACCTGGATGGGGCGAAAGTCAGCCCCACCATCGCCACGGGTGTGTCTGAGAGTGGAATTGATGCCAGCGCGGGAACCTACGATGGGATAAAACTGCTCTATGCGTTGGTGAACCCGAACCGGCTGTCATAGAAAAGTCTGGAATAATTTCGTTCCAGGCCAAAGCGGAGAGCGAGGTGTGTGATGCAGAAATTGAAGAATAGTTATCGCCACATGGCAGGCAAGGCGGTTCTGGTGAACGGGACCACTTATGACATCGATGAGAATGGTGTCGCTGAAGTTGAGGATGCGGACGCTGAAAAGCTCCTGAAGGGGACAGCCTGGCGGCCCGCTCCTTCCCGCAGTCCCGTGCGAGCCCCAGAGCCCACCCCCCCGCCTGCGGCGGCTCCTGAACCCCCGCCTGTGGCTCCTGAGGTGGAAGAAGAGCCTGAGGAAGAAGCGGTGGAGGAAGACGTGGAAAAAGAGTGGCCGGAACCGGATGCCAGTATGAAGCTGGGCTACCTGAAGGATATGGCCGATGCCTACGAAGTAATGTATGGGAATAGGGTCACAAAAGCCGAGTTGATCGAAAAGATCAAAGCGGTGATGTTTGAAGACTAAAGGAGTCGGAAAATGCCCAGTACGCATAAGAAAGACGCGAAAGATTTCATCCCCTTCTGCGAAGACCAGGGGATGCCCAACTTGGTAGCCACGAAGAATCCCGGGGTATCTCTCCAGAGTCTGGAATTCGAGATGGTTACCGGTGGTGTGGTGAATTTTGAAGCACAGGGTTTGGGGAAGATGGCAAGTGCCTCTTACCAGGTTCTGGTTCAGAATCAAACCGATCCTGCCGATGAAGCGACCGTGGGATCGAAGACGGCTGCGGGATTCGTTATTACTGGTCCGGACAATGCAGATGTTCTGGACATCGTGATCGTAGGGACGCTGGCAGGCCAAAAGTCTTAAAGCTGTCTCTGAGAAAGTGAGGCGGCCATGAGCATCATGGAAGGTCGTGGGGGTGTACCCCATGTATTTCGTGCGTCCATCGATACGACTGGGAGGGAGCATCGACTTCCCTTCTGGTCAAAATACATGCGAATTCGGGCGGCCACGAATCCGTGCAAGATCTATTTCACCCGGAAGGATTACGATGATGATGCGAATTTCATCACCATCCCGGTCGCTGCGGCGGAAACTCCTCACGGGGAATGGGATGGTCCGATTGAGGCCATCATGGTTTGGTTGCGTGGACTTGGTGGGACCAGCGCGATTGAATTGGTAGCAATTCAGCGGCGTGGCTGATCTTTGGAGGTGGGAGGTGTCTTGTGCCCCGGCAACTGATACGTTTATCCGAATCGCGGGAAAGCGATGACTTTGACGATCAGAAGACGCCAACACAGATCCAATCTGCGGAAACTCTTTCTGAAAATCACCAGCAATTTTTAACATTCGTTCTGTCCCAGATTCGGCAGATACTGGGGACACCAAATTGGAACGATCCGGTCCCAGCCACATTGCTGGACATTCTTATTCCAGAAAATACATTCCCGGCGATTTGCCTGGCTACCGATGCGGTGGGTGACTGCGTTTACCCCAGAGCGGATCCTTTGTCTGGGGAATACCGTGTCACTAAATGCGATCCCTACGATTTGGCGACGTTGCCTGCGGTGGGGATTATCAGTGAGAAGACCAGTGGTACCGATTGCAGGGTGCAATACGCGGGACCACTAGCGGGCGTGTACGGGGGATTGGATCGGGAGTACCCGGTGTTCCTTGCTGCGGACGGTGGTTTGACGCAAGACAGGCCATTACCCGGTCCTAACCCGGTGTGGGTTCAATTCATGGGAAGAGTGCTTGGAAGTGAAGAGCTAATGGTAGCTCCGAATCATCTGTTGACGAAATTGAAACCTTGATAGAGGTTCGAGTAAAAGCGGAGAGCGAGGGAAAGTATGTCTAAGAAAAAGAATCCAGCGTTGCGCCAACCATCAAAGTCTGGAAAGCAGATTGAGAAACCGGTCGTTGTGGAGAAGCGACTTACTCCTTTGGAGATGAAGGAGTTAGACCTGTTTCAGTCCAGGATTGAGACGCAGAATTATGTATTGGAGAATTTGATGTTGCGGGAAGCGGCATTGGCCCATGCGTACAAGGGGGAAGTAGCTGTGCTGGCTGCGAAGAAGATGAACACGAAGAATAGTTTGAAGCTGATCGCAAAAGAGCATCGGAGCTTTGTGGCTGGCATTGAGGAAAAGCTGGATGTAAGCCTTCCAGACTTCACTGTTCAGGATGACGGGCTCCTGGTGTTTGATCCAATAAACGATCCTGGGGAAAAGGAAGGGACTGAAAAATGACTGAACGTAGAGTTACCTACATGGATGAGAACCGGAATTACGTAGAAGAGCAGGATCAGAGTTCTGATACCTTCGTACTCTACGGGCTGACCGTTGGGGCCGGGAATCTGGCGATGGGGGGTAATCGTATTACGGGTATCCCGAACATACCTGCCGTTGCTACCGATGCGGTGAATCAGTCCTATGTGGATTCAAAGGTTACTGGGCTCAAGTGGAGAACCCCGGCGGAAGTTTTCGGTCTGGTAGGTAACCTGGCATTTGCGGCGGTCAATGCGCTGGGTGTCAATGCGGGAGATGCCTACGTGGTCACAGACGCGGGTACGCTCACACGCGGGAGTGTGGCTGTGGTTGCCGGTGATGTGGTTCAGGATAACGGGACCATCTGGGTCAAGGTACTCTCCGGTGCCGGTGGGTTCGTACCAGCCGATGCCCGCGCAGTTCTTTCGGTGGATACTGCTCTGATCAGTCCGTACACCACATCGCAGGATGAGGGCAAAATTGTGGACTTTGACGGGGCCGGGAATACGGGCTCCGACACCAGTGAGGCCACGGACGGGTCTGCGGTTCTGGTTGCCGGTGAGGGTGCCTACCATGAGAACAGCGGCTTCGTGTTTGACGGGTCGGTTCCCACGGGCACATGGATTCAGTTTACCGGTGCCGGTCAGGTTGTGGCCGGGCTGGGTCTGGAAAAGGACGGCAATACCCTGAACGTGAAGTTTGGCGACGGTGTGAAGGAGCTGCCGTCCGACTACGTGGGTTTGGATTTGGAGACTACCAACCCCGGTCTTGCGCTCACGGGCACATCCCCTGACAAGGTGCTGGACACCAAGATTTCCGCGTCGGGCGGGGTGGAGACCGATGCCAACGGGCTGAAGGTCAAGATTGCGTCGGCCAATGAGTTGTCCGCAGATGCGTCTGGGCTGGCTGTAGAGGGCGTTCCCACTGAGTTCAACATTGGGGCCACGGCTGTGAGCGCGAATGTCACAGCACCGAATCTGGGCACGCTCACGGGTGGTGTGGCTTCCAATGCGGACGCGCTGCATACTCACCAGGATCTTGAGGTGGAGGATGCGGAGCGTGTGGCAGAAGACCACATCGCTTCTTCAGCCATTACTGCATTGCGGGCAGTGTGTTGGAGTGCCACGGCTGACAAGATTGAGCACGGTGATAATTCCGATGACGATCTGTCCCAGATTATCGGTATTGCCAGAACCGGTGCGGCTCCGGATGCAACCACGGAAGTGGTGAAGCACGGAACGATGGATGGGCACACGGGGCTCACCCAGCGGGCGGCCTACTACTTGGGTGCTGCGGGTGCTCTGGTTCTGAATGCGTCTGTTCCGAAGCCGGGTCGGTTTATCCGGCTGGGCTATGCAAAGTCTGGAACCGTTCTGGATGTTCAGATTCAGGATTACGGTAGAAGGGTCGCTTAATTGGTTGATCGAGTACAGGTAATCAAGTGGGAGTCCGTTGGGGCTGGGGGGTCGCAAAACAACATAACTCCCACTGAGATCAATCCGAATGAGGATGGGCTGGAGGCCCGGTCTTACTTTCTCCAGAAGGATTCTGGACGTGACAGTCTGGTAGGTGTTTCCCGGGATGACAATGATAACTTAACGCTTTTCGATAATGTGGTTTCTGTCGCTTTAAAATTGTTGGAATTAGCAGGAGCCGGGGCTGGTGTTGGTTGGCGTAAAATTGTTAGTGGTCAGACACGGGTTATTGCAAACAATTTTACGCACACAACGGATGAGATCGTAATTGAAGATGGTGGTGAGCTTTATCAAGAAGATGACGGTCACTACACTCTGGTTTAGGAGGCGCATATGCCTTTGATAAATAAAAGCGTTAAGGCTTCCCATCCGGCAAGACCACAGGCTGGGACGTTTCATTTTTATGTGTTGTCCACAGATGGGCATCCCTATTTACAGACCAATGCGGCGGAGTTCGACCTAACCACGGCAGCGGTAAATGAGCTTATTATTCTTGTGAAGAAGGCGTCTGTCGGTACGATACCGGCGGGGTCTGCGGTATATGCGGCAAGCTGGAATGCGGTTGGGGGTTTTCTGGAAGTTGAGGCTGCCCGATCAGATAGCCAGAATACGATGCCTGCAATTGGGGTTGCGGAAGAAGAGATCGGTACCGCTGATCTAAAGCCCGTTGTGATGGCCGGTCATGTGGGTGGGATCAATACGGGGTCGTGGGCAGTAGGTGATCCGTTGTACGTTGATGAGACTACGGCTGGAGCACTAAAGAATACAGCACCACAGGGACCACATTACATTCAGAAGGTTGCACAGGTCGCTAAGAGCGATGGTGTGGATGGGGTCATTTTGGTGTTTGGGGCGGGGCGTGTGAATGCTCTCCCTAATCTTGCGGAAGGCAAGGTTTGGTACGGGGATGCCAATGGTGTTCCCCAAGAGGTGCCTTTAACCCCATTGATAGACAAGGATTATCAGGCGGAAGAAGATCGCACTACCACGGACATCGACTGGTCAACCAGAGTTTCGATTACGGTACCGGCTGGGGTTGGGAAGAAATATATTGTTGAGTACACATGCAAAGTAGATGCGAATAACAAATTAGCGGGGGTTCGTTTGTACAACTCGACCGATGCGGTTGTGCTGGATGAAGCGCAGGAAAAACCAGCCAGTGGGGATCAGTATGTTTCGGTTAAAAGTTTTGTGGAAATTGCTGCCGGTGCGGTACAGAAGACGATTGCGTTGCAGTGGCGTACTCCGGGCGCAGACACGATAGGTATCCGGCAAGCGAGATTGCTAAGGTATAGGTCTGAATAATGGCACAAACGAAATACACACGAACTATATCAGGGGATTTTAGTGGGACATTTCCTAACCTATCTGACTTCAGGGCTGAAGTAGTAGCGTCGGATATTGCGACTGAATATCTTGGGGGTGTGGTTGGTGTTGGTGAAGGTAATAACGATTGTGAGTTTTATTTCGCAGATGCTTTGTCCAGCGCAGATGAGACTATTTTTGATTCTTTGGTTACAGCGCACGAAGGGAATTTGGAAGATACAAGAACTAGAGAAGATATTATGAGCGGCATTTTTGCGGGAGCTACTTCGCCAGAACAAATAGGTCGATTGCTTAATGCCATCAACATAAGACCAGCCTTCGTTACTTTGCTTGATCAGGGGAGACCCGATTTAGCCAGGTTACAGGCACAAGCCGGATTAGCGGAAGAAACTATCATACAAGCGGACTACGATCTGATTGACCAAAATCTTCCAGGATACGTGGAGCCGGAATGAAAGAACGTATTCTCATAGTCCCGGCTGCGACAAAGGAATGGTGGGCATCCATTATTCGATTTGTCCTTCGTTCAAAATTCAATCACATTTTTATTATTTATGAGTCCATGCTGTGGGGAAGCTGGTGGGCAGTGGACATCCGCAAGTACGGGGTGGT